>JAEEGL013513639.1_pt1 | contig 10005 bp, 7 predicted proteins | sample 9134231 | NCBI WGS metagenome assembly JAEEGL01 (sample SAMN16246548, study PRJNA631951) | gut metagenome | biome: gut microbiome; feature: rumen; material: fiber-attached | host: Bos | place: Iran: Karaj | collected 2018-10 | reverse complement strand
CGGCACGTTCGCTGTAGGGGAAACGCTTGTAGAAGTTCTTGAACTGGTAGCCTGCGGAGTAGTAGTCCTTCTCGCCCATCAGGCACATGCCGTAGTACCACGAGATATTTTCGGCATTCTCCTTGCCGTGGTAGTGCATAATCAGATTCTCGAATAGCTGGATGGCCTTGGTGTAGTTCTTCTGTTCGTAGTATTTAACGGCTGCCGTATACTGCGCGTCGAAATCATGACCTTTCAGCAATTTTTCATAGTTGCCGCAAGATGTTATAATAAAGGCTGTTAGGGCGATAATCGCTATTTTCAATGCAGTTTTCATAACTTGCAAAGATACACTTTTTTTTGCATTTAACGGCCATTTAATAGAATTTAAACCTTCTGCCCGTCCACTCGGAGCCCGCCTGTCGCCCTCTGGCGGCTATCCCCGCTTCCTTTCCCGGGTTTCTGTAGCTCCACTCTTTCTTTCATCCTTCGCCCATTGAGCGGAATTCAGTTGTCCAATGAAAGAGGAACAAATGAGGAACAAATGTTAGAGAACTGAGGTAAAAGGAGCGAAGGAAGAGTGAAGCGAAAGCGACAAAAACATAAAAATGCAGTGTCGTTTGGGCGAAAAGTTGAATTATCCGAATTTTATTTGTATCTTTGCTTCCTATAAAGTGAATTGAACTATGGATACAATAATTGTCTTAGATTTTGGTTCTCAGTACACTCAGCTTATAGCCCGCAAGATACGCGAACTAAATATTTATTGTGAAATACATCCCTTTAACAAGGTTCCGGCCTTGACTTCTGATGTAAAGGGAGTTGTTTTTTCGGGTAGCCCCTACAGTTGCAACGCTGTCGATGCCCCCGTGCCCGACATGACGGGCATCAAGGGCCGTCTGCCCTTGTTGGCAGTGTGCTACGGTGCTCAGTATCTGGCCAAGTATGGCGGCGGCAAAGTGCAGCAGTCCAATACGCGTGAGTATGGCCGTGCCAATCTGAATTTTATCGACAGCAACAGCCCTCTGATGAAGGGCGTGCCCACGGGCAGCCAGGTGTGGATGAGCCACGGCGACACCATCGAGTGCCTCCCGGACAATTATCATGTGATTTGCTCCACCGACAGCGTGAAGAACGCTGGCTATCAGATTGAGGGCGAACAGACCTACGCTATCCAGTTCCACCCCGAAGTGCACCATTCCGTCGACGGATTGACGATACTGAAAAATTTTGTCGTGGACATTTGCGGCTGCGCCCAGTCGTGGACCCCTGAGTCGTTTATCGAGACCACTGTGGCCGAGTTGCGCGCCAAGGTGGGCGGCGACAAAGTGGTGCTGGGTCTGAGCGGCGGCGTGGATTCCACGGTGGCAGCCGTGTTGCTGAACCGTGCCATCGGCCACCAGCTGCATTGCATCTTTGTAGACAACGGTTTGTTGCGCAAAAACGAGTTTGAGGGTGTGCTGGAGTCCTATCGCGACATGGGACTGAACGTGAAGGGCGTGGATGCCAAGGAGCGTTTCTACAGTGTGCTGGCCGGAGTGACCGACCCCGAGAAGAAACGCAAGGCCATAGGAAAGACCTTCATCGATGTCTTTGACGCCGAGGCCAAGCAGATAACCGATGCCAAATGGCTGGGCCAGGGCACCATCTATCCCGATGTGATTGAGTCCAGCTCGGTGAAAGGCCCGTCGCAGACCATCAAGTCGCACCACAATGTGGGCGGACTGCCGGATTATATGAAGTTGCAGCTTGTCGAACCGTTGCGCAGCCTCTTCAAGGACGAGGTGCGGCGCGTGGGTCGGCAGTTGGGCATTAAACAGGAACTGATCGGACGGCATCCCTTCCCAGGCCCCGGTCTGGCCATCCGCATATTGAGCGACGTGACGCCGGAGAAGGTGCGGCTGCTGCAGGAGGTGGACGACATCTTTGTGCAGGGGCTGCGCGACAACGATTTGTATGACAAGGTGTGGCAGGCGGGCTGCATGCTGCTGCCTGTGCAGTCGGTCGGCGTGATGGGTGATGAACGCACGTACGAGAGCGTCGTGGCACTGAGGGCTGTGGAGTCCGTGGACGGCATGACGGCTGACTGGTGCCATCTGCCCTACGACTTCCTTGCAAAGGTGTCCAACGACATCATCAACCGTGTGAAGGGTGTGAACCGTGTGGTTTACGACATCAGTTCCAAACCGCCGGCAACCATTGAGTGGGAATAAACTGGATATTGAAAAAGAACTGCAAAGCCTGATATCACTTTTCGGTTCCAAATAAGACTCACAAATAAACACAATCACGAATTAATACATTCATATTTTCGCACACTTCTCAATCTATGAAACAGAAACATCAGTTCCGTCGGGTAGCAAAGATATTGAAGGGTCTCCTTGTTGTGAGTCTGCTTTTCAATTTTCATTTTTCAGCTTTCAATACGGCTTGCGCCCAGATGAAAGGCGGCACGCCGGTAAAGGTGACACACAAAACGCAAATGGTGAATGGCAAGCGCTATTTCATCCATATCGTTGAGCAGGGACAGACGGTGTATGCCATTTCGAGGGCATACGGATTGAAGGAGGTGGAGGCTATCACAAAGAAAGATATCCATTTCCTGCAAGTGGGCGACACGGTTTGGCTGCCCTGTAAGGGACAGCGTCTGCCTGATGGAACCACGGCACCCCAAGCCACGGATGCCCCTTCGGTATCGACACAAGGCACAGCCACACAACCCACGGAAAGCGAGTCGCGTGGCCAACATGCGGCACAAACCTCATCAGCCACACAGGCCTCCACGGTAGCACCGCAAGTGGAGACGGAATATGGCCCGGGAGCCGAGGTGCGGCAGCGCGTCAATCCGCAGAGTATTGTGGTGTCGGTGATGATGCCCCTTTACCTCAGTCAGATGGAGAGCATATCGACCTCCAAGTTCGACGTGGAACAGCGGGGCAAGACCACTTATAAGAGTTTAGAGTTCATCCAGTTCTACGAAGGTCTGCTGTTGGGCTTGGACCAGTTGGAGAAGATGGGATATAACGTGACGCTCAATGTGGTGGACGTGGAGGGCAACAGTGACGAGGTTGTCGAGCAAGCCTTTCGCAGCCACAAGGTGGCGGAGAGCGACCTGCTGATAGCCATGCTGACCCGCCAGCCTTTCGAGAAGGTGAGCAAGCTGGCACGCGAGTCGCGCCTGTTTGTGGTCAATCCGGTGTCCGACCGCGAAGAGATTGTGAAGGATAACCCATACGTCTTCAAATGCATGCCGTCGGTCAAGGCCAAAGCTAAGGCCACGGTGGAGGCCATCCACAACACGCTGCCCACTGCCGAGGTGTATGTCATTCACTCCGGTGCCCGCGCCGAGAAGAGCGCCTTGGCGGCTCTCACCGCCGAGATGGACAAGGTGGAGGGCATGCGCTACAAACTGGTTGATTGGGCCAAAGCGCAAAAGCTCACCACAATGTTGAAAAACAGCGGCCAGACGGTGGTTGTGAGTCTCTACGACCAGGACAAAGGCAAGAACCGCATCTATGCATCGCAGCTGCTCAACAAACTATCTTCAATCAAGACCAATACCCCTTACCTCTTCACGTTTGTGGATTGGACGACGCTGTATTCGGACATTGATTTCGCCCAGTTGCAGAGTCTGAACTACCACACTTTTTATGGCGACTGGCTGATGACGGAGGAGGTGCAAAAGGCTTTTGTGGAAAGGTTCCGCGAGGAGTTCAAAACCGAGCCGGTCAGCGCCTACGCGGGTATGGCCAACGATATTATCCTCTATTTCGTGACGGGTTTGCACAACGCCGGCACGGCGTTCCTGATGCAGCCCACCCAGCAGCAGACGAAGGGCATGATGTACCCCCTCGGCTTCGGCCACGACCGCAGGGATTATGGCTACGAGAACGGCACGGCGGTGCTGCACCGCATGGTTGATTACCAATTCAAGGCTGTGAGATGAAACAGAGAACGATAGGGAAGGAGTTCCGCATGACGGGCATGGGGCTGCACACAGGCCGCACAGTGACGGTGACGGTACGTCCCGCACCGCCGGATTTCGGCATCGCCTTCAGACGCACGGACCGTTTCAGCATCGTTACGCTGAAGGCTTTGGCAGACGTGGTGAGCGAGACGAAACGCGGCACGACGCTGGGCACAGGCCGCCACAGCGTGGCGACGGTGGAACACCTGATGTCCGCCCTGCACGGCTGCGAAGTGGACAACGCACTGGTGGAGCTGGACGGCGGCGAGGTGCCTATCCTTGACGGGTCGGCACGCCCCTGGATGATGCAGCTGGCTCGCGTAGGAACGGTGGAGCAGAATGCTGAGCGGCACGAGTTTGTCTTTGACGAGCGACTAAAGTTTGAGTATAAGCAGACGGGGAGTGTGTATGAGGTGGAGCCCAGCGAGGGCTTTTCGGTGGATTGCGTGATTGACTTCCCCGGGAGCGTGATTGGTAGGCAGAGCTCAAGGCTGGACGATATGTCGCAGTATGAGCGGGAGATTGCCCCATGCCGCACGTTCGTCTTCCTGCATGAGATTGAGCCGCTGCTGCACCTGAATCTGATTAAGGGCGGAAGCCTGGACAATGCACTGGTGTTTGTGAACAAGGAACTGGGACCCCGCCAGCTGAGAAGGCTGGAACGGACGTTCCACAAGGATGCACAGCAGTTCAGGGTGCACGACGGGGTGCTGAACACCACGGATCCCTATTTCCCCAACGAGCCGAGCCGGCACAAGCTGCTTGACTTCATCGGAGACGTTAGGCTGGTGGGCATGCCTCTGAGGGGGCATTTCAGCATCTACAAACCCGGCCACAGGGCCAACGTGGCGTTTGGCATCTACTTGATGGATTATATCAAAACGAGAATGGAAAATGGCAGCGGAACTGTTCCGCACAAAATATAATTATGATATGCAAATGAACGACATACATCCCAACGCAAAGATTGGGAACAACGTAAAGATAGGGAATTTCACGACGATAGCCGACGATGTGGTGATTGGCGACGGCTGCGATATCGGACCCAATGTGACCATCTACCCGGGCGCGCGCATCGGCGCGGGATGCAGGATTTTCCCTGGCTCGGTCATCTCGGCCATCCCGCAGGACTTGAAGTTCGACGGTGAGTACACAACGTGCGAGATCGGCGAGGGGAACACCATCCGCGAGTGCTGCACAATAAACCGCGGCACGTCGGCCTCGGGCCGCACGGTGGTGGGCAACAATAACCTGCTGATGGCTTACGTCCACGTGGCGCACGACTGTGTGGTGGGCAACAATTGCGTGTTTGCCAACAACGCCACACTGGCGGGCCACATTGTGGTGGGCGACTACGTGATACTGGGCGGCAAGACGGCCTGTCTGCAGTTCATCCACATCGGGTCGCACGTGATTACGTCGGGAGGGTCGCTGGTGGATAAGGATATTCCACCCTTTGTAAAGGCCGCCCGTTATCCCATCTCCTACGCCGGCGTGAACTCGTTGGGGTTGCAGCGCAGGGGCTTCAGCCGCGAGGAGATCAATAATATCACGGACATCTACCGCTTCATCTTCCAGAAGGGCTACTCCATCAGCCACGCTGTGGAGGAAATCAAGGAACGCTATGGCCACACCGACGAGGGGAAGCAGGTGCTCAGCTTCATAGGCAGCGCGACGACGGGCCTGATGAAGGGCTACACCTTTATGAAGAGGCAGGGATGAGCCGCAGCGAATAGGAGAGTAAATACATACACAATAATATAATATTGAATTGTTATGAAGAAGAAACTTTTGGTGGCCTTGATGGCGATAGGGGTGCTTGCACTGGCGGTGGCTTGCAAGGCTAAGGAGTGCCATTGCACGTCGGTACGTGCGGGTGAACCTCCCGCTCACAGCCTGGAACCATTGGGAAACCACAAGAATTGCTCGGAGCTTGACAGGCAATGGACGGCTTCGGACAGCTCGCAGGATTTGTTGAAAAAGACCTGCGTAGAGGCGGAATAGTGGATGGCTCCACGGATACGAGGCAATGCTTTTGTGAAGAACAGTCTCACGCTGTCGGGCGGTGTGGCTGTGGCACAGGTGTTGCCGTTTCTTTTCTACCCCCTTCTGGGACGGCTGTTCTCGGCTGGTGAGTTCGGACTGCTGGCGGCGGTGACGGCTATTGTGTCGGTGCTTTCGGTGGTGGGCTCGGGACGCTACGAGGCGGGCATCCTGGTGGCCAAATCGAAAAGGGAGGCCGCACGGCTGGCGTTGCTATGCGTGACGATGAGTGTGGCGGTGCTGGTCGTGAGCTGGGCAGTGCTACAGTTTGTGCTGGCGGAGCCGCTGGCCCGCTGGTTTAAGGAGCCTGGGTTGAGCCGATGGCTGTTCGTCTGCCCTGTGGCGGCGTTCTTCGTAGTGGTTTATAATGTCTACAACGAGTGGTGCGTCCGCGAAGGGTACTTCAAGGCGTTGGGGGTAAACAAGATTGTGAACTCCGGTGCCATAGCGGTGAGCAAGGTGCTGCTGGGCGTGGTGAAGATTTGCTCGCAAGGGCTTGTTGTGGGCGATGTGATAGGAAGAGGCATCAGCGCGGCGGGATGCGCTGTGAGAGCATGGATGAAGGACGGCCGCTGGTTTGCCGCTGTGAAACTCGGCAGTCTGTGGACCACGGCCAAGCGGCACAAGGGATACCCCCTTTACACGATGCCGGGCCAGTTGCTCAACGCTTTGGGACAGGCTGCACCGGTGCTGATGATTGCCTATTTCTTTGACAAGACGGAAGTGGGCTACTTCTCTATGGCCATGACGCTTTTCTCAGTGCCGATCAACGTGGTCAGTTCGGCCATCCGCGACGTGTATCGCCGTCAGGCCAACGATGAGTTTGCGCATCAAGGGTCGTGTCTGGGGAGTTTCCGAAGGGTGTTGATGCTGCTGACTGTTATCGGGGTTGCGGCGTTGCTGCTGTTGGTGTGGTTTTTGCCGGAACTGATGGAGCTGTTTATGGGTGACGGATGGGGTCAGGCAGGACGCTATGCGCAGCTGTTGGCTCCAGCGATGGTGATAATGTTCATCTCCAACTCGTTGAGTGGCCTATTTATAGTGGTCGACAAGTTGCGCCAGTTCTTTTGGTGGCAGTTCTATTTTGCAGGAGTCACCCTCCTCAGCGTATGGTTGGGGGGAGTGCTGATGGACAGCATGGAGGGCGTACTGATTCTTCTTACCGTGGGCAGAGCCACAGCCTACGCCGCAAGCATAGTGATGACTTACCGATATGCCAAGGGAAATTGAAAAGATTTAGATGTCTCATCCTTTTCAATTGTCACTTTAGTTGTATGCGTGCATGCCGCCGAGGAGTAGGTTGACGCCGAAGTAGGTGATGATGACGCTGAGGAAGGCGAAGAGGCACCAGAGGTGGAAATGCACCACAGAATGGCCTTTGCGGGCAGCCATGTGGAGCGGATAGAGGTAGATGAGCAGGGTGATGAGCGCCCAGACTTCCTTCGGGTCCCATGACCAGTAGTTGCCCCACGAGATATTGGCCCAGACGGCTCCGATGATGATGCCCACGGCCAGCAACGCCACTCCGGGATAGATCAGGAGTAGATTAGTGCGTTCCATGGAGGGACGCAAGGAGGGACGGAGAAGGGCCGCCACGCTGCCCAGCATGGCAAAGATGAAGAGGGCGTAGGCAATCATGATGACAGTGACGTGGAGGGTCAGCAGCGGTGAACTGAGGACAGGCATAAGGTGGGTGATGGGTGGGTTGGAACCACTCATCATGGCGACCAGCAGGCAGAAGCCCATGGCCATAAGGGCAATGGAAGGTGCTATATGGTAGCGTCGGGCGGTGCAGAGGGCCACGATGCCAATGGCAATGGCCATGAGGTGCATGCTGTCGAATCCCCCAGCCATGGGTGCGTGGCCTCCCGCAATCCAGCGCAGCACGAAGATGATGATTAGGAAAAGGGTGAGGAGTGCCACGATAAGGGTGGAGACCCTGCTGCCCGCAATGGAGAGGCGAGAGGGGCGGTCGGTCTCTTTCCGCGGCGAGGCGTAGAGGGCTATGGCAAGGCTGACAAGGCCGAGCGTGATGCTGAGCAGGGCAAGCCAGCGCCCGGTGGTGAGGGCGTTGTAAATACGCTCGGCGCGGATGCGCGTGGGCGACGGCAGGGCGGAGGCGGCCTGTTTCCGTTGATATTCTGCTGTCTTTTCGAACACTTGGTTGAGGGTTGTGAAGTCGCCCGTCACCACAAGCTCTTGGCAATAGCTGAGTTGTTTGCGGATGAAGATGTACTCGTCGTCGTCCACGTCGAGGGGCAGCGGGTCGTTCTGGGAATACCAGTTGAGTTTGCCCGTAGAGTCGGTGAGGGGATAGAGTTTAAGCAGTTCGCTGCCTATCACCATTTTGACGAGGTTGAGTTTCTCATCGGCGGCGCGAAGCTCTTTGGGAAGCGGGTGGGAGGTGAAGAGGTCCTGATGGGCAAGAAGGTTGGAGAAGGAGGTGTAGCGCCCCTCCATGCCTAACTGGCGGCGCAGTTCGTTGCCCTTGATTTTAATCACTGGCTCGTCAATCCACTCTGTGGCGTAGAACAGCCAGCCGCTGAGTACCTGCTCGGAGGTGAGGCCACGGTAGGTGGCGTTGCCGCAGAGTTTGGTGGTGAAGTCTTTGGCAAGGGTTTGCAAGGGGCAGATGCGCCCTTTATAGAGTACGTACATCTGTCCCATCTTCTCAGCACTCTGTCGCGGCAGGGTGGTGGGTGTAGCCTGTGCGTTGCCGGCAAGGAGCAAGAGCACGAGGGGAAGGCCTCGCAACAGCCGGCGGAAATGCGACCTTGGGGAGAGGAACATCCCCACGAGCCCCGCGATGGCGAGGAGGTAGCCGGCATAGGTCACACCGATGCCGAGGGGGTCGTGAGCCACGCTGAGGGTGGAGCAGCCCTGCATGTCGTAGTCGGCTTGATAGAAGCGGTAGCCTTTGTGGCGATAGATGTTGTTCATGGAGATGATGGCACCGTCTCCCTCCACTGCCACATGGCTGATGAAGTCCATAGGGGCTTTGGACCCGGGGTAGGTCATTAGTTCAAAACGTTGCAGCGTGACATCGAAGGGGAGGGAGAAGGAATCGCCGTCGTCCGTGGTGCACTGGCGGTTGGGGATGCCCTCCTTCAGCACCAGATTGCCGTGCTGGCCAGTCCATGTGGTGAGGCCGCCACCCAGCAGAATGACCACCGCTGAGCTGTAGAGCAACAGTTGGTGAGGGATGCGCCACAGTTTGTTTCGCACAATGGTATAGATACAAGCCACGCCCACAGCGGCAAGCAGCAGGATGAACCACCATGAATTGTAGACATGGTCCACGGCGAAGGCGTTGCCATGGTATTTTTCAATAATAGTGCCGGCAGCGAGGATAATCACTACCGGCACAATCAGTATGACAGATGTTTTTTTCATGAAAGAGTTTGCTGTTTTCTAAAAGAGTGCCTTTAGATGGCGTTGATGAATTTCACAACGGCATCGCGGTCGCTCTTGGAGAGTTTGCGGAAATTCTCCACGGAACGGCGAGCATCGCTGTCCTTGTTGCCATGCCACATGATGGCCTCGATGACGTTGCGGGCGCGGCAGTCGTGCAGGCGGTCGCTGTGGCCGCTGCATATCTGCGACAGGCCACGTCCCCAAAGGGGAGTGGTGCGGCACCAGCCGGTGCGGATGTCGTTGACCATGTGCAGCCGGTGCTGAACCATGTCGGTGTACGGCCATATCTTTTGGAACGGGTAGCGCGGCAAGCGGTTGTCGGCATCGGTGAAGAAACCATTGGGGTCGGTGAAGTTGTCGGGACCGGTGGTCCAGCTGGGGCGGTGGCAGGTGGCGCAACCCATGTCGCGGAACAGCTTGCGTCCGCGCTGAACGGTGGTGTCTTTCAGGTTGCGTGCCGCGGGGACGGCCAGTCCGCGGTGCCAGACCATGAAGTTGACATAGTCGCGGTCGGTCATCTCGATGGGCAGGGTGTCGCACATCAGGTAGTTGTAGATGTCGGTGCGGGGGTCGCCGGTCTTGTTCCACTGGGGGAAGTAGTG
>JAEEGL013392133.1_pt1 | contig 10005 bp, 8 predicted proteins | sample 9134231 | NCBI WGS metagenome assembly JAEEGL01 (sample SAMN16246548, study PRJNA631951) | gut metagenome | biome: gut microbiome; feature: rumen; material: fiber-attached | host: Bos | place: Iran: Karaj | collected 2018-10 | reverse complement strand
CAGCTGATTACAATCCAGGGACATTGGCTCGAAGCATCAAACGGTTTTTTGAACTGAATCCCTATGCGCGAGAAGTGCTTGTATATAAGGGGAAAAAAGAGATATCCGTTATGAGAAAGAGCTTGGATGATGTTAATTTCTTCCGCACCTTTATCCGCCGCTATATTAAATAACAAAAGAGCCACATGAAGTGACTCTTTGTTTGTAAATGGAGTAGTGTCGATCAAGTCTTGCTCCCACGCGGAAACTTACCGGATAGCCAAAACTAATGTTCTGACGATGCAAAGATAGGGATTTTTCGGTTATCTTCCAAACTTTTTCTCACTTTTTTCTGTTTTGACGTTAAAAATACAAATATTAGGTATGACACGCACCAGGTGCCTGTCATATGGGATTCTTTGATCTGTTCCCCAAAGATAAGAATAGAGAAACGGAAGTCAGTCACGGCTTCCGTTTCTTTGTGTCTGGGCGGCGCTTTTGTGAGGAAATAATTGGGGAAATGCTTGGTTTTCTCGATTATTTTTCGTAACTTTGCCGTAGCAACAGAGATGCTACGGCGACCTCGGCGTCGGCTCAGCATAGCTTGAGCAAGCTCGGCTCTGCGTTCACCTAGCATGACGTTGTACTTGATAATTAACCCTATTTATTCACATAAAAAACACACGATTATGAACAAGACATGGAAAACAATTCTGAAAGTCATCAGTTACGTCATTGCCGCCATCCTCGGCGCAGCAGGTGAGGCTACCATGATGTAGGACCTGCATCATGACACGTACCAGGTGCCTGTCACTTCTGGCGACGTAGATTTTCAAAAAACAACTGACTAACAAGAGAGAGGGCTCCCCACCGTGATGTGAGAGCCCTCTCTTTTTCTTATACTTGTTGGTGTCTTTTGTCTTAGAAGAACAAGTAGCGGTTGTCCTTGACTCCTGCCTTCAGGTAGAGCTCGTTCATGAAACGGCTTGCAGCCTGCATGGCCATCTGCTTGAGCTGTGTCTGCTGCTGCTTGGCATCCATCTTGGCTCCCTCGCGTTCCTTCTTCTGAAGAACCTGGAACACATAGGCGGCACCATTACCCTTGACGGCATTTGAGACGAACTGTCCAGCCTTGGCAGCTGCTACGGCACCACTCAGTGCGGGCTCAGAGGCTCCGGCAGACTGAACGAAGACGGGTGCTGAGAAGGTGATCTGGCGAACGCTGTCAACGGTAGCGCCCTTGGCCTTGGCGTCAGCAACAGACTTGACACCTGCCAGCTGCTCGGCTGCCTTCTGGAACTTCTTGTCGCGGATAACCTCCTGCTTGACCATCTCTTCAACGTCAGCGAGGTCACGATAGCCCTCGGCATGAACCTTGGTGAGCGCGATGACCAGCAGGTGGTCGTTGTTGCCACACTCGTAGAGGGGAGAAACCTCGCCAGCCTTGGAGTCGAAAATCCACTTCATGGCATCGCGTGTTGAACGCAGGCCAGCCACATTGTGCTCTGAGCTATAGAGGTCCTTGCGCTCCTGGACGTTGAAGCCGAACTTCTTGGCGTTGGCTTCCAGCTGCTCCAGCGTCTTGTTCTCGCTGACATACTGAGAGAACTTGTTGTATGCCTGTGAGTAGGTGTCCTTGGAGAAGTCGATGGTGTGCTTGACGATGGCGACATCGTACTTGTCGACCATGGCGCGACGGGCTGTCACCTGAATGATGATGTTGCCCTGGCTCATCTCCAGATTCTTAGACTCACCGGCACCCAGGGTGGTCAGCACATTGAGGTAGTTCTTGGTATCGGCATCGAGGTTCTGGGCACGCTCGTACATGGCAGAGGTGAGCCACTGCTTGTCACCAGGCTGTCCGTACTTCTTAGCCAGTGCTTCGAACTCTGCCCCACCCTGCAGGGCGGTATAGATGCTGTCAGCACGCTTCTTGGCGGCCTCGGCAGTCTCGGCACCAACCTGAATCTGACGATACTCTACTGAGTCAGGCAACTGCACCTTGTTGACGAGTTTCACCACGTTCAGTGTGTTGTCGAACTTGGTCTCGAAGGGAGCAGACACGCTGCCTACGGTCATGGAGTCAATCTTGGCGGCGATGTCGGAAGGCAGTGCATTGCGGCTGACGGGAATGCCCACGTAAGCCTGCTGTGACTGAGCCTTGCGTACCACCTCGGCAACAGCCTGGCCAGTCTGGAAGTTCTGCTGAGCCTCCTGCATGGTCTTCATGAGCGCTGTGCGGTCAGCAGCAGAGGCTACGACCTGATAGTCGACATACTTGATGTCGCGGCTCTCGACGTACTGCTTGAACATCTCCTTCTTCTCGTCGTACTTAGCCTTGAGGTCAGCGTCACTGACGGTGACATCAGCGTCCTTAATAGCGCTGTAAGGCAGTGCTGCGAGCTGGATGTCACTCTCCTGATTCTGTCCCTCAAAAGCCATCTTGGCTGATACGGGGTTAGAGAGGAGGCACTGTCCGAGCAGAGTCTGGTATTTCTGAGCCAGCATCTGCTGACGGAGATTCTTCTCGATGAACTTCCAGTAGTTGTAGATGCGCTGGTACTGCTCAACCATCTCGTTTTCGCCTGTAGTCTGCTGTGCCTTCTTGTAGTCGGCTAGGAACTTGGTGAGCTGTGTAGCATCGAAACGACCTGTCTGCTGATTGACAAACGGTGTCTGAGCCAACATGGGGTGTGTACCTGCCTTCAGGACGTTCTGCATCTCGGCGTCTGTAACGGTGAGACCCAGCTTCTCGGCTTCCTTCTCCAGGATGGTGTTGTTGACAAACTGCTGCCAAACCTGATCCTTCACCTGGTTGAGTTCCTCCTCAGAGAGGTTGTCGCGACCCTGGGTCATCTTGATGACGTCCTGGTACTCGTCAACGAGTGACTGGAACTCCTGAACTGAGATTTTCTTACCTAACACTTCGCCTACTTGCTGACGGCGCTCGTTGCCAGTTGCCTCGCACGAACGGAACATCTCTTCGGCAATGAATGCAAAGAGGGCCAGACCAATCACCGTAGCGAGTACTGGTCCCCAGCTTCTGATTTTTCCAATTGCTGCCATTGTTTTTATTTATTATTTTGTTGTTATTTTCTATTTCAGCCTGCAAAATTACTAAATTTCGCGCAAACATCGGCATGTTTTTGCAAAAAAATACCTTATTCTATGACTTTTAGCCTTACCAGTTCGATTTTTGTCATTGTATTTTTTACGATTTTAAATTCAAAACGCCCAATGCGAATGACCTCGTTGAGTTTGGGGAACGACTGGTATTCGTGAAGTATCAGCCCTCCGACGGTCATATAGTCGTCACTCTCAGGCAGGTCCAGGTCAAAGAGTTCGTTCACCTTCTCTATCTCCAGACGGGCCGACAGGATGTAGTCGCCGTCTGCAAGTTGCTTGGCCACGTATTTCTGGCTGTCGTGTTCGTCCTCTATGTCGCCGGTAATCTCCTCGACGATGTCTTCCAGCGAGACGATGCCGCTGGTGCCTCCGAACTCATCGACCACCACGCCCAGCGACTTCTTCTGCTGCAGGAAGATGTGCATCAGTTTGCGTGCAGCCATCGTTTCCGGCACGTAGGGCATTTCGCGGACATGCTTCGAGATGTCGGCAATGTGCTTGAACAGTTCTGACGAGTGGATGTAGCCGATAATGTGGTCTATATCATCACGATAGACCACTATCTTGCTATGACCGCTGTCTATGAACTTGTTCTTGAGCTGTTCCACCGTGCAGTCCTCAATGTCGATGGCATCAATCTCGGTTCTGGGTATCATACAGTCACGCACCTTGGTATCGGCAAAGTCGAGGGCATTGTGAAACAACTCCACCTCGTCCTCTATCTCCGTGTCGTCCTTGGCATTGTCTATGCTCGACTGCACCAGATAGTCGAGGTCGACCTTGGTAAACTCCTTGCCCTCCGTCTCCTTGGGCAGTCTGACGCCGAACAGGCGTAGCAATCCCCGGGACAAGGCCGTCGAGAAGCGCGAAACAGGGTAAAGCAGGACATAGCACACAAACGCCGGCAGGGCGAAAAACGTCAGCATCCCATTAGGATTGGACTTGAAAATAGTCTTCGGCAAAAACTCTCCGGTAAAGAGCACGACGACCGTTGACAACAGCGTATCACAGGTCACGCGGGCGCCGTCGCTCAGGGGTGCAAAGAGCGTCGCATCGAAAATCTGGGCAAACAGGATACCGTAGACAACGAGTGCGATATTGTTGCCCACCAGCATGGTAGAGATGAAATTGCTGGGGTGGGCGTAAAACACCGCCAAGGCCCGCTGTGAGAGACCGTTCTTCTCGCGATCCATCTCGGCACGCAGGCGGTTGCTCGACACAAAGGCTATCTCCATGCCTGAGAAAAAGGCGGAGAAAACCATCGAGATGATCAGTCCTATCATGAGTTCTGTCATGGTGTCGTATAGCTTGATTTCTGGGTTGCCTTGTGGCGGGTGGCAGCCTGACGGGCAGGAGGCGGCGGAGCCTGCGTGGTGTCCTTCTTCTCCTGTTCGTTGTCTGCCGACTGCTGACTGCCGTCAAAGTCTTCCGACATGAAGGAACCCACACTGTTGGTCACCTCATAGTGCGTCATGTGCTCATCGCTGCGGAAATAGGTCCCCTGCATAGTTCTCTCCGGAGTAACGACCTTGGAAAACTTATGGGAATAGAACTCATGGCGTATGCCGTCCCAGAACAGTTCTTCGCTGTCGAAGATGAGCCCGTTGACATTGCGTATATGCACACGGCCACGCAGTTCCCAAAGCTTCAGCTGGTCATAGTACCAGGCAGTGTCAGCAGTAATGTAGCCCTCTACGTGGAACTTCTCGTCGAACTGCTCCAGGAAGATACCTTTCTCGAAGGTCCAGCGCGTAGGCTGTTTCACCGTGTTGACGTCCCACCGCTCAGTCACTATCTTATACTTGATGACACCCGAATCGGAAATCAGCGTATTCACCCCGTAACTGATCATCATCGAGGCGGAATCACGATCGCGGACGGCAGGTGCAGAATGTTCCTTGTGCTCTTCACACGAGCCCAGGAACACCAAAGACAACACGACAAGAATAACTGTTAGTCGACCTTCCATTTAGCAAACCAACGCTCGTTGAATGTCAATCCGATATTGATACGGAAGCAGTTCTCTGTGATCAGGTCCTTGGCTGAGGTGTGTACCCACTGTGCGCTGATATTCAGCGAGGTACGGTTATTCCAAGTATTCACGATGGGAATACCGAAACCTGCACTGACGCACAGTTCTTTGGGACCGTTATGCACCACGCCGTCACCTCTATTTATATTATAATAAGGTGTAGCATAGGAAACACCCATACGGTAGTGTACGCGTTTGAAGAACGAACGGGCCGACTGATTGGGTATCCAGTCTGCACCGACTACCACCTTATGGCGGTCTTTCAAAAGGCCGCTCTTAGGCAAATATTCCGATTTATCACCGTTTTGCTCCACCACAGGATAATCCAGCGAGCCCCACTTCTGCATCATGTAGTCAGCGCCAATGGTCAGGCTGTTCTTATGAACCAGCGTCAGACCTGCTCCGAAGCTCATAGGCAACTCGAAAGCATTGTCCACACTCATTCGTTTTGTAGAAGACACCGCTGTCTGTGGATTAGTTCCTATAATTTCAAGATTTGCATTTGCTCCCAGTTTATGTCCAAGGCCAAAGGTGGCACCTACGGTCAACAAGTTGTCCTTGTTCAACTCTCTGGAATACTGTGCGCCGAAGTCGAGCTTCCAACTGTTGATATTGGTTGAATAGGTTCTCATCAGCGTATTCTGGTATGTGTCTGTGGGGACATAGGTTCCCGACCTCTCATACTTACCCCAGAAATAGGAGACGTTGGCACCTACGGACAGCCCTTTGGCAATCTCCCATCCCAAACCAATAAAAGCCTGGCTGAAGCCACCACTTCCATCATACACCAGTCCATAGTAGTTGTCCGAAATGCTGGCATAGTACTCACTGCCAGCCTCGCCAATCCATCCCTCCGACGTGTAGTTATAGCCAATGTTCGAATAAGGAATCACGCCAAAGCTGGCCCCCATCTTGGGCAACACGCGGAAAGCTGCGACGGCATAGTCGAAGTCGGCAGTCTTGGCATTGAGCCGCCTACCACCCTCCTTGAAATTAGTAATCTGGCCAGATACGCCCAAATCCAAAATCATCGTCAACGAATCAATAGAAGAGTAGGATGCGGGGTTCTGCACATTGACATACTTGCCGTTTCTTACACCCATGGAAAGTCCAGCCATTCCGCGTCCGAAACTCTGAGACTGGTCTGCCAGTGTACCTAATCCGAACTGGCTGTAAGGGGATAGCGTCTTGCTTACCTGTCCCATGGCGGATACGGTCAGAAAGCCCATCAGCAGGCTTCCAAATATACGTTTTTTCATCTGTCTGTGTTTAATCAAATGCATTTCAGGTTGCAAAATTATTGAAAAAAAACGAAATAAACGCACGATAAGTGGAAAATATAGGTTAATTTTGCATCGTGAAACATTTAAAAACCGTTTTTAATACGCTTTTCGGGCTTCTGCTGCTGCTTTTCTCAGGAGCTTATACGCCTGTCTACGCACAAGAGTCTACCGTCGAGGACATTCTCCCAGACCCGATGGACTCTGTAGAGGTTGCTCTGCTCACCTGCCAGCCACACGACGAAGTTTACAGTCTCTACGGGCACACGGCCATCCGCTACCACGACATGCGGAAGGACAAGGAGGTGGATGTAGCGTTCAACTACGGCGTGTTCGATTTCAAGAAGCCTTACTTCGTTCTACGCTTTGTTTTCGGCTTGACCGACTATGAGCTGGGAGTCTACCCCTTTAGCCTCTTTCTGAAAGAGTACCGTCATTTTGGCAGTATGGTTACTGAACAGGTGCTCAACCTGACCAGCGAAGAGAAGCTGCTACTGCACGAAGCACTCCGCCAAAACCTGCAGCCTGGGAACAGCGTCTATCGCTACAACTATTTCTACAATAACTGTACGACCAAAGCCCGGGACATCATCGAGAAATGTATCACCGGAAAGACAGAATATGCTGAACGTGAAAATTTCACACCCACATATCGGGAGATGGTCCACGAGATGACGCGCAACCATCCCTGGGCTCGTTTCGGCAATGACTTGCTACTGGGCATCAAGGCTGACCAGCCCACGACGTTGCGCCAGCAGGAGTTCCTGCCATACAACCTGATGTACGACTTCGACCATGCACAGATATACGAAAACGGCCAGTATCGCCCTTTGGTGAAGGAACGTCGTACAGCCCTGCCTGGTGGTGTGCAAATCGTCAAACAAGGATTCCCACTGAGCCCTATAGCCTGTGCCATTCTGCTGACTGTCACCGGGCTGATTCTCTTGATTCTTCAGTGGAGGTCAAAACGAAGCTTCCTCTTTTGGGACATCCTGCTCATGCTTACCATCGGCACCATCGGCATCATGCTGACCCTGATGCTGTTCTCGCAACATCCCACTGTCAGTCTGAACCTGCAGATACTGCTGTTCAACCCCCTGCCCTGGTTCTTCCTATGGCCTGTCATCAGAGGACGTCAAAACCGCTATTGGCTCATCAGCTGCGTACTGATTGCGCTATTCTTCATCGGCTCTTTGTTCCAGCAATACGCAGAGGGTCTTTGGAGTTTGGCACTATGTTTGCTCATGCAATGTTATATTCACATAAAAAAAGTCTCCAGATGAGAAACCGCTACCTGTACATCACCCTCCTGTCGCTTCTCGGCTTCAGTGCCGAAGCAGCAGCACAGGCTCTTGCGCAAGCTCCCCAGCTGGTGGTGAGCATCGCTATCGACCAGCTGCGTACCGACTATCTGGAAACATACGCCCCACTCTATTCGCAAGGCGGCTTCAGGCAATTGCTCTCCAAAGGCATGGTCTACCCCAATGCCAGCTACAGCTTCAGTCCTGTCGATCAGGCATCAGCCAGCGCCTCGCTGCTGACAGGCAGCACACCATACTATAATGGAGTCACAGGCAAGGAATGGCTCGACCGCAAGACACTACGCCCCCAGAACATTGTCGACGACAAGGAGAAAGGCCTGTCACCCGCACAACTGCTGACATCGACCCTGGGCGACGAAATGAAAATAGCCTTCAACGGATACAGCAAGGTTTTTTCATTTGCCACCACTGCCGAGAGTGCCATTTTGTCTGCCGGCCATGTGGCAGACGGAGTCGTCTGGTGCTCACAAGGTGCATGGAGAACCACGCCCTACTATCCCTCTGGCGACCAATGGCTTAGCCAATACACGCGCACATACAGCCCGGCGGAAGATGCCAACAGGAACATCACTTCCTTAGCGTTAAGATGCATTGAGCAGTCAGGCATCGGCACGGACGACTATACCGACCTGCTCTGCGTGGGCTATACACTCCAGCCTGACATCGTAGGCTACCAACTGCTGGACCACGACATTGCCGACCTCATCAAGGGCATACAGCGCAAGTTGCCCAACGAACGGGTCCTGTTTGTGCTGACAGGCACTGGCACGTCATCCGAAGAGCGCGAGGAAGAGAACGAGCGCTTCCGCATTCCCACGGGCAAGTTCCACATCAATCGGGCTGCCAGCCTCCTCAACATGTATCTGGGAGCCGTCTACGGCTCTGCACAATACGTCGAGGCCTGCCATAAGAACCAACTCTACCTGAATCGGAAATTCATTGAGAAGAAAAACCTCAACCTGGGCAATGTGCTCCGGCAAGCCCAGGAGTTCGTCCTGCAGATGGCTGGTGTCCGAAACGTCTATACCAGTACCCAGTTGCTGACCAGCGACAGCCAACTGTTGGAGCGGATGCGCAACGGGTTTAACATCGACAAGTGCGGCGACCTGCTCATCGATATTGCACCCGGCTGGCAACTGGTCAACGAAGAGAGACACACAAGCAGCACATCGCGCGCCAGCTACATTCCCTTTCCTATCATATTCTTCGGGGCTAACATTGAAGCCCAGCGCATTGCCACCCCTGTCACGGTAGACCGTATTGCGCCTACCGTAGCACGTGCCATCCGCATCCGGGCACCCAATGCCTGCTCGGCAGAACCGCTTTTTTAAAGGTTAACAGCAAAAAGGTAAAAAAGTAAAGAGTATTCTTCACTTTTTTTCGTACCTTTGCACCCCGAATTATATTAATAAGGTAAACAATAAGAATTTAGATATGAATTTCAACAAGATTTTACGTTCATTGTTCGGCGACAAATCATCGCGCGACATGAAACTCATCCAGCCACTTGTCGAGAAGGTGAAAGCCGCCTATCCCGCCATCCAACAACTGGATAACGACCAACTGCGCCAGCGCACCAAGGACATTCAGCGCCACATTCAAGACTCGGCCAACCAGCAGAAAGAGGAAATCGAAAAGCTCAAGGCCACCATCGAGGATACGCCTATTGACGAGCGTGCCGACATCTTCGCCCAGATAGACAAGTTGGAGAAGGAAGTGCTCGACATCTACGAAAAAGCACTCGACGAGGCTATGCCCGAGGTTTTCGCCATTGTCAAAGAGACCGCCCGTCGCTTTGCCGAGAACGAGGAGACCATCGTGACTGCCACCGACTTTGACCGCGAACTGGCAGCCGATCCCCGTAAGGACTTCATCACCATCGATGGCGACAAAGCCATCTATCACAACCACTGGACGGCAGGCGGCAATGACTTGAAATGGGAAATGGTACACTACGACGTCCAGTTGTTCGGCGGTACGGTGCTCCACCAAGGTAAAATTGCCGAGATGGCCACTGGTGAGGGTAAGACACTTGTCGCTACCCTGCCCGTATTCCTCAACGCCCTGACGGGCAATGGCGTCCACGTGGTAACCGTCAACGACTATCTGGCCAAGCGTGACTCCGAGTGGATGGGACCGCTCTATATGTTCCACGGACTCTCCGTAGACTGCATTGACAAGCACCAGCCCAACTCACCGGAGCGCCGACGTGCCTATCAGGCCGACATCACATTCGGTACCAACAACGAGTTCGGTTTCGACTACT
>JAEEGL012143714.1_pt1 | contig 10005 bp, 4 predicted proteins | sample 9134231 | NCBI WGS metagenome assembly JAEEGL01 (sample SAMN16246548, study PRJNA631951) | gut metagenome | biome: gut microbiome; feature: rumen; material: fiber-attached | host: Bos | place: Iran: Karaj | collected 2018-10 | reverse complement strand
TCCGGCAAGCACAACAACTGGTCGGTCGCCTACGGCGGCAAGAATCTGCTCGATCCCGGCAGCGATCCGCACGAGAACGCCGTGTTCCTGACGATGCTCTGCGCGGTCATCGAAGCCGTGGACAAGCATGCCGACCTGCTGCGCGCCTCCGTCGCCGGGGCCGGCAACGACCATCGTCTCGGCGCGAACGAGGCGCCGCCCGCCGTCATCTCCATCTACGTGGGCGAGCAGCTGGCGGAAGTCCTTGACAGCATCGAAAATCCGAAGAGCGCCAAGCGCCAGATGAAGGGGTCGATGAAGATCGGCGTCGATACGCTGCCCACGATCCCGAAGGACGCGACCGACCGCAACCGCACGTCGCCGTTCGCGTTCACGGGCAACAAGTTCGAGTTCCGCGCGCCGGGTTCGAGCGTATGCTGCTCCGGGCCGATGACCGTCCTCAACACGATCGTCGCCGAGTCGGTCGAGCGCATCGCGACGGAGCTGGAGGCGGAGCTGAAGAAGCAGGGCTTCAAGCTGCCGACGGTCGTCTCGCCGACCTCCGCCACCAAGCATACCGCCGTGTTCCACAACGCCCTGCAGAAGGTGCTGCAGGCTTCGCTCAAGGCGCACAAGCGGGTGGTGTTCAACGGCAACGGCTACGAGGCCGAATGGCCGAAGGAGGCGGAGCGGAGGGGGCTTCCCAACGCGCCCGACACGCCGTCCGCGCTTGCCGCGCTCGCGAAGAAGGAGAATGCCGCGCTGTTCGCGAAATACGGGGTGATGACCGCGCGCGAGCTCGAAAGCCGCCGCGAGATCTTCCTGGAGGAATACGCGAAGAAGGTACGCATCGAAGGCACTTGCGCGCGGGACATGGCCAGCGAGATGATCCTGCCCGCCGTCAAGGCGGAATACCTCGAAACCGCGCAGGCGGTCGCGGCGGCGGAGCAGGTCGGCGTTTCGTCCGGCACCTCCGCGCTGCGCGAAGCGCTGGTGGAACTGGGCAGCGGACTCGATGCGCTCAAGAACGGCCTCGCGAAGCTGGACGACGCCCTGGCGGCCAGCGACGACGCCGGCACGCTCTCTTCAATGCAGGCGCTGCGCACGACGGTCGATTCGCTGGAGCGCAAGGTCGGCGAATCCCGTTGGCCCCTGCCGAAGTACCGGGACATGCTGTTCCTGTATTGAGATGGCCTAAATTGCCACAAATGCAAATGGGAGCCGCGGCACGTGTCCTCACGCGCCGCGGTTCGACCTACCGCTATTTGTAATAGACTTGCGGTGGTTAGACGGCGGAACGACAGAAAATGTAAAGGTTTGCGCGGTTCTGGCGTTGGCACGGCGTGTGCTAGCAGAATTGGATATGTCCGATGAAATCAAACACGAATGTGCCGTGGCGATGGTGGTCCTGCGCAAACCGCCAGCGTTCGTTGGCGATTTCGGCGGGACGAAGCTGTCGCTTCTCATGGAGAAGCAGCACAACCGCGGGCAGGACGGCGCGGGTGCGGCAATCCTTGTCGCCAGTCCAGAACCTGGCGAGACACCATACTGGATAGCCAAATCTGCTTCCGCCACACCGCTCGCCGACGTGCTTGGGGCGATTGGGAAGAGATCTAGCCACAATGAGCACATGGAGCGCAAAGAGGGGGAAAACGATCTTTGCGGCAAAAAACAAGAACGCATCTTCATTGGACATCTGCGCTATGCCACCTTCGGAAAGAACGAGGTGGCGTTTTGCCATCCGTTCGTCCATGAGGCGAGCGAGCTGGAACATACGCTGCTTCTCGCAGGGAACTTCAACTTGACAAATGCCCACGAGCTCTTCGTGGACTACAGCAGGCACGGATCGTTCCCAACAAGCAAGGCGGACGGGTATCTGATCTGCGAATTGATCGCGCATGAACTGGGGCAACAGGCTAGCCATGCAGAAGGCAATGCGCCAAGCATGCATGATTCTGCCTGTTCCGCACGGCCCCAAGGCCATATTGCCAATGCATTGTCCGCTGCTCTCGCCAGTGCCGACGGCGCATGGACGCTCTGCGGCGCGACAGGGGACGGCTGGGCTTTTGCCACCCGCGACTCGCATGGCATACGTCCCGGCTTCTATTACGTCAGCGAAGACGTGGTGGCCGTAGCGAGCGAGCGCCCTGCGATACAGGCCGCCTTTGACGTGCCGCCTGAAGCCGTAATGGAACTGCCGCCAGGCAAAGCGCTTGTCGCTTCGCCTGATGGTGAAGTGATTTTCTCTAATTTGGGCAATCAAACCCCTCAAACCTCTCAAACCTCTCAAACCCCTCAAACCCCTCAAACCCCTCAACCCTCTCAAACCCCTCCCTCCCAGCGCAGCTGCTCGTTCGAACGCATCTACTTTTCCCGCGCAAACGATGCCGACATCCACCGCGAACGCAAAGCGCTAGGAGCGGCGCTCGTGCCGCAGATATTGAAGGCGGCAGACGCGCCGCTGGAGGACATCTTCTTCTCCTACATCCCCAACTCCGCACGCATCGCGTTCCACGGGCTGCTCGAAGAACTGTTCACCCGTGTTTTTGTCCACAAGGAACACAGCGTTCGCAAAGGCGAAGAGAAAAACCCTTGTGGCACTTGTGATCTTTGCGGCAAGAGATTCCCTCGCTTCGGCGAAATTGCCGTGAAGGACGCGAAATTCCGTACCTTCATCGCGGACGCCGCCGCACGCCGGGAGTTCTACAAGCATGTCTACGATGTCACATACGGGCTCGTCCGCCCGGGCAAGGATACGCTTGTCGTCCTCGACGATTCCATCGTGCGCGGCAACACGATGAAGAACGCCATCCTCCCGATGCTCGACAGGCTTGGCCCGAAGCGGATCATTGTCGCATCTTCCGCTCCGCCCATCCGCTATCCGGACTGCTACGGCATCGACATGTCTACGCTTGGCGAGCTCGTGGCATTCCGTGCGCTCGTGAATCTGCTTGATCAGGGGGAACGGGGAACGGGGAACGGGGAACGGGAGAGCGAAAGTGTTCTTCGGGAAGCGTTCAGGCAATCTGAAGGCCTGAGCGCCTCGGAATGCTCCGCGCGGTTCAACAATCCGCTTGCCGCGCTCTACGCCCGCTTCTCTGACGAACAGCATTGCGCCGAGATCGCCCGGCTTCTCACTCCGCCCGGCATGAAGGCGGAGGTCAAGGTCGTGTATCAGACGGTTGAAAACCTTAGAAGGTGCTTGTGCGGGCAGACATCCTGCGGTTCCGCTCCAAATTCCCAATCTTCTGTCGGCGACTGGTACTTCACGGGCGACTATCCCACGCCCGGCGGCTACAAGGTCTTGCGGAAGGCGCTGGGCAACTATCTCTCAAAGAATTCCGAAAGGTCGTATTGATGGACTATTGCGAAAAGTGGAATGCGGAACGCGAACGCAAGGCGTTCCTGGCGCTGGCAGACGGCACGATATGGCATGGCGTGGCGTTTGGTGCGAAGCGCGACGCCTTGGGCGAGGTCGTGTTCAACACGGGCATGTGCGGCTATCAGGAGATCCTCACCGATCCAAGCTATGCCGGACAGTTTGTCGCCCTGACTGCGGCCGAAGTCGGAAACTACGGCGTGAACTGCGAGGATGTCGAGTCGCGCGGATTGTTTCTTTCCGGGCTCGTCCTGAACGACCTGACGCCTCCCAGCAACTGGCGGAGCGAGACATCCCTGGACGAGTATCTGGCGGCAAACGACGTGCCGGGCATTCGGGCCGTCGATGTGCGCGCGCTCACGCTGCATATCCGGGAGCATGGCAACCAGCGGGCGTTTCTGCACGTTGAAGACCACGCCATGGACGAAGATGCGGCCGTTGCCAAGGCGCGCGAATGGGAAGGGCTGGACGGACAGGATTACGCCGCAAAGGTGACGTGCGAGAACGCCTATGGCTTTTCTCCCGCGGAGGGCACTGAGAGCGCAGGGAATTCAAGTCCGTATCTGCGCTCTCCGCGCGAGAACGAACCCCACATCGTCTGCTACGACTTCGGCGTAAAGGCGAACATCCTCCGGTCGCTCGCGTCATGGGCTCGCGTGACGGTGGTTCCGGCCAAGACGCCCGCCGAAGACGTGCTTGCGCTCGGGCCGGACGGCGTTTTCCTCTCGAACGGACCGGCCGATCCCGCCGCCGTCACCTACGCCATCGACAACATCCAAAAACTTCTCAAACCTCTCAAACCCTTCAAACCCTTCAAACCTCTCAAACCTCTCAAACCTCTCAAACCTCTCAAACCAATCCCCATCATGGGCATCTGTCTTGGCCATCAGCTGCTTTCGCTTGCGTGCGGCGCGAAGACGGGCAGGCTCAAGTTCGGGCACCACGGCTGCAACCACCCGGTGAAGAACCTCGCCACCGGCAAGGTGGAGATCACAAGCCAGAACCACAACTTCGCGGTGCTGCCGGAATCTGTTCCCGAATGCCTGGAAGTGACGCACATCAACCTCAATGACGGAACGATCGAAGGCATCCGCCACAAGACGCTGCCGGCCTTTTCGGTGCAGTACCATCCCGAGTCCTGTCCCGGCCCGCACGACAGCAAGTATCTTTTCGGGAAATTCAGGAAGATGATTTTGGCCACGAAGGGCACTGAGGACGCACCGATGGAGAAATGACTCTTTGTGATCTTTGTGGCTCGATGATTATGAAAAAGCAAGTCAAATACGTGTTCATCACCGGTGGCGTGGTGAGTTCCCTTGGCAAGGGGATCACAAGCGCGTCATTGGCGCTTCTGCTGAAAAGCCGCGGCTACAAGGTCTTCATGCAGAAGCTCGACCCCTATCTCAACGTCGATCCCGGCACGATGTCGCCCTACCAGCATGGCGAGGTGTTCGTGACGGACGACGGAGCGGAAACGGATCTCGACCTCGGGCACTACGAGCGGTTCGCGGGCGTCACCTGCACGAAGGCCAGCAACTTCACCTCGGGCCGCATCTATTCTGCCGTCCTTGCCCGCGAACGCGCCGGCGGGTACCTGGGCGGGACGGTGCAGGTGGTGCCGCACATCACGGACGAAATCAAGGCGGCGATCCACAGCGCGGGCGAGCACGATTGCGACATCGTCCTGTGCGAGATCGGCGGCGTCTCCGGCGACATCGAATCGCTTCCGTTCCTGGAGGCGGCGCGGCAGTTCCGCTTCGAGGAGGGGCAGGAGAACACGTGCTTCGTCCACTTGACGCTCGTGCCGTACCTCAAGGCGGCGGGCGAGCTCAAGACCAAGCCCTCGCAGCATTCCGTCGGGCAGCTGCGCGCCATCGGCATCATCCCAGACATTCTCGTCTGCCGGACGGAGATGACGATTCCCGAGGAGCATCTCAGGAAACTTGCCCTGTTCTGCAACGTGAAGCGCGAATGCGTCATCGAGGAGAAGGATGTGACTGATTCGGTCTACGCCGTGCCGCGCGAACTGCGCAAGCAGGGCTTGGACGAACAGGTCCTCAGGCAGCTCCACCTCGACATCTGGCCCGTCAAGCACACCATCTGGGATTCGCTCGTGAGGAAGGCGACCACGCCGAGGAAACGCTGCCGCATCGCGCTTGTCGGCAAGTACATCGCCATCCGCGATGCCTACAAGTCCATACACGAGGCGCTGCAGCACGCCGGCATGGCGAACGACTGCAAGGTGGAGGTGGTGCCCATCGAGGCGGAAGAGCTCTTGGCAGCGGAGGGCGCAAGGGGCGAAAGGAAGTCTTGCGACCTTTGCGCCAAAAAGCTCAAGGATGCCGATGGCATTCTTGTGCCGGGCGGGTTTGGATCGCGCGGCGTGGAAGGGAAGATCGCGGCGATCCGCTACGCGCGCGAAAGGAAGATGCCGTTTCTTGGCATCTGCCTGGGGATGCAGTGCACGGTCATTGAATATGCGCGCGATGTTCTCGGCTGGAGGGACGCCAACTCCACCGAGTTCGACGCGAACACGGCGCATCCCGTCATCGATCTCATGGACGAGCAGCGCGGCATTACGCAAAAGGGCGGCACCATGCGTCTTGGGGCCTATCCGTGCGTGCTGAAGAAGGGCACGCTGGCCGCGAAATTGTACAGGGACGCCTCAATCTCCGAACGCCATCGCCACCGCTACGAGCTTGCGAACGCGAGCGTGGCGCAGAAGGCCCTTGAGGCGGCGGGACTTGTGGCCAGCGGCCTTTCGCCGGACGGCAAGCTGGTGGAGCTGGTCGAACTGCCAGGCCATCCATACTTCATCGCCTCGCAGTTCCATCCGGAGTTCAAGTCGCGCCCAACGACCCCGCACCCGCTCTTCAACGGTCTCGTCAAGGCCGCACTGAAAAGGAAGAATGCATGAAACGCACAGATTTGAGGAAGATCCTGATTGTCGGCTCTGGGCCGATCGTGATTGGACAGGGATGCGAGTTCGACTATTCGGGCGTCCAGGCGGTAAAGGCGCTTAAGAGCCTTGGCTACGAGGTTGTGCTGGTCAACTCCAATCCCGCGACGGTGATGACCGATCCCGACCGTGCCGACAGAACCTACATCGAGCCGCTGACGGCCGACTATCTCCACGAGGTCATTCGCCGCGAACGCCCCGATGCGCTTCTCCCGACGCTGGGCGGGCAGACGGCGCTGAACCTCGCGATGGAGCTTGAGAAGAGCGGCGTCCTGAAACGCTATCGCGTGGAACTCATAGGCGCCCATGCCGCGGCGATCGAACGCGCCGAAGACCGCAATCTCTTCAAGGAGGCGATGCGGGAGCTTGGGCTGGACATGCCGCGCTCCGGCAGCGCCCATTCGCTTGCGGAGGCGCAGGCCGTCGCCCGCACAATCGGTTCGTGGCCGCTCATCGTGCGCCCAGGCTTCACGCTCGGCGGCACCGGTGGCGGCATCGCGCACGACGCGGAGGAGTTCGCGCGCATCGTCGCGGGCGGGCTGGAGGCGTCGCTCAACCGCGAGGTGCTGGTGGAGGAGTCGCTGATCGGCTGGAAGGAATACGAGATGGAGGTGATGCGCGACAAGGCGGGGAACGCCGTCATCGTCTGCTCCATCGAGAACATGGATCCGATGGGCGTCCATACGGGCGACTCCATCACCGTCGCGCCCATCCTCACGCTCACCGACCGCGAATACCAGGCGATGCGCGACGATTCGATCCGCGTGCTGGAGAAGATCGGCATCGAGACGGGCGGATCGAACGTGCAATGGGCCGTGAACCCGAAGGACGGGCGGCGGATCATCATCGAGATGAATCCGCGCGTCTCGCGGTCGTCCGCGCTCGCGTCCAAGGCGACCGGCTTCCCGATCGCGAAGATCGCCGCTTTGCTGGCGGTGGGCTTCACGCTCGACGAAATCCAGAACGACATCACCGGCAAGACGCTCGCCTGCTTCGAGCCGGCGCTGGATTACGTGGTGGTGAAGATTCCGCGCTTTGCGTTCGAGAAGTTTCCCGGCGCGGACAGGACGCTCGGCACGCAGATGAAGTCCGTCGGCGAGGTGATGGCCATCGGGCGCACGTTCAAGCAGGCCTATCTGAAGGCCGTGCGCTCGCTGGAGGCGCCGCTCAAGTACCATCATGCGGAGACCTACGACCCATGGTTCAGGCGGGAGCTGGATGAAATCGAGGCATTCAGGAAGTTCTTGGCCACAAAGAACACAAAGAGCACAAAAGAGGGGAATGGCGATCTTTGTGGCAAAAATGCCGAAGGCTTCAACACTGCGCTTCTGCGTCAGGCGAAGGTGTTCGGCTTCAGCGACAGGGAGATCGCCGAGGCGATCGGCAGCGACGAGATCACGGTGCGGAACAGCCGCATCGCCCTCGGCATCCGCCCGGAGTTCGGCGAGGTCGATACGTGCGCGGGCGAGTTCGAGGCGATGACGCCGTACTACTACAGCTACTACGGGTATGAGGCAAGGGGGGCATCGGGGACAAGCTCTTTGTCCCCATCGTCCCCAAAGTCCCAATTGTCCCAGCCTCCCGCCGGCAAGATCATGGTCCTCGGCGGCGGGCCCAACCGCATCGGCCAGGGCAGCGAATTCGACTGGTGCTGCTGCCATGCGGCGTTCGCCCTGCGCAAGCGCGGCTACGAGGTTGTGATGGTCAACTCCAACCCCGAGACAGTCTCGACCGACTACGACACCTCGGACAAGCTCTATTTCGAGCCGCTGACGTTCGAGGACGTGATGGAGATCTACGACCGCGAAAAGTGCGATGGCGTGATCGTGCAGTACGGCGGGCAGACGCCGCTCAATCTCGCAGAGAAGCTCGAAAAGGCCGGTGCGCGGATTGTCGGGACGTCGCCTCGGGACATCGCGCTTGCCGAAGACCGCGACTTCTTCCGCGCGCTTGTCGCGGAAGTCGGCATGAAGCAGCCCGCGAGCGGCATCGCGCATTCGGTCGCGGACGCGCAGCGCATCGCGAAGGAGATCGGCTATCCCGTCCTTGTGCGCCCCAGTTTCGTCCTGGGCGGACGCGGTATGGCGATCGTGTACAAGGAGGCGGAGCTGGATTCGTACGTCGCTGAGGCCGTCGCCGCCTCCGAGGGCAAGCCCATCCTCATCGACAAGTTCCTTGAGCACGCGATCGAGCTTGACGTCGATGCCGTGTCCGACGGCGAAACGACGAAGATTGGCGCCATCCTTGAGCACATCGAGGCGGCGGGCTGCCACTCGGGCGACGCCGCCGCAATCACGCCGCCGGTCAGCCTCTCCGCCAAGACGCTTGCCGAGGTGAACCGCTATGCCGAGGTCTTTGCCCGGCGGCTGCATGTCGTCGGATTGATGAACCTCCAGCTCGCTGTCAAGGACGGCGAAATCTGGATGATCGAGGTCAATCCCCGCGCCTCGCGGACGGTGCCGTTCGTCTCCAAGGCCACGGGCATCCCGCTCGCCGACATGGGCGCTCTTGCAATGGTGGGGGAAAAGATTGCGAATATGACCCTCGACGGCCGTCCTTCGCCGACCGACACTTCGGCTGTCGGGGGCGGATTCTCGAATGTGCCGGATTCCAAGCCTCGCTACTACTGCGTCAAGGAAGCGGTTTTCCCGTACGTCAAGTTCCCGGGCGCCAAGATCACGCTCTCGCCGGAAATGAAGTCGACGGGCGAGGTGATGTCCATAGACTACGATCGGTTTGCGGCCTACCACAAGAGCCAGGTCGCCTGCGGCAGTCCCTTGCCCAAGAGCGGCAATGTGTTTCTCTCCGTTCGCGACGCGGACAAGCCGCAGGTGACGGAGCTCGCGGCGAAGCTCAAGGCGCAGGGCTTCGGCATCTATGCCACTCTTGGCACCTCGACGGCTCTCTGGAACGGCGGCATCGAATCCAAGGCGGCGTTTCGCATCTCGCGTGGCCGGCCGAACGCCATAGACCTGATTCGCATGGGCAAGATCAACTGGGTCGTCAACACGTCCGAGTCGGACGGCGAGGCGTCGGGCGATTCCGTGCGGCTGCGCTCCTGTGCCGTCGCCGCCGGCATTCCCGTCACCACCACGCTCGCGGGTTTTGCCGCCGCCGTCGCGGGGCTTGACGAAAACCACGCCGAAAACGCCGTCTACAGCCTGCAGGAATATCACCGCTGACGATTAGGCGCGCCCACGCCTATCGTACCGTTCGCGCGAAACCATTCGTCCACGGCGCTACGGCCCAGCGCGACCAGGCGATCCGCATGACGGAAGTCGAGCGTCCAGATGTCGCCCACTGCCGGACGAATCAGCACGTCGGGCCGATTTAGGGAAAATGCGTGGCGTGTCATCGCCTGGTTGAAGATCGAGACGGTGCCCACAAGCACGTCGATGATGTTGACCTTGGGCCAGGGCTTGGTCGTCACCGCCGCGTTGGGGGGATTGATGTCCACGGCGATGACCGTGTCCGCCCCCATCGCTCGACAGGCCGCCACCGGTACGGGCTCGACAAGCTGTCCATCGATCAAGATGCGTCCATCGCGCTCGACCGGACGAAACACGCCGGGGATTGACATCGATGCCCGCACGGCCGAGAGCAGGTCGCCTTCGCGCATGACCACCGCCTCGCCCGTATGGAAGTCCGTCGCCACCGCCGCAAACGGCAACGAAAGCTCGTCAAAGGT
>JAEEGL012063026.1_pt1 | contig 10005 bp, 10 predicted proteins | sample 9134231 | NCBI WGS metagenome assembly JAEEGL01 (sample SAMN16246548, study PRJNA631951) | gut metagenome | biome: gut microbiome; feature: rumen; material: fiber-attached | host: Bos | place: Iran: Karaj | collected 2018-10 | reverse complement strand
CCTCCTTATTTATACGGGATCATGCGCTTGATCGTGGACTCGTTGGTGACGTCCGCGTAGGCGCCCTGACGGAGGCCTCTCTTGCGCTTGGTGGATTTTTTGTTCAGGATGTGGCTCTTGTAAGCATGGGCGCGTTTGACTCTGCCGCTCTTGGTGAGGTTGAATCTCTTCTTCGCGCCGCTGTGGGTCTTCAGCTTCGGCATTACGAATTATCTCCTTTTTTATTGTTTTTTCCTTTTTTATCCGGAGCCTTGGGAGACAGGAACATGAACATGTTCCGCCCTTCAAGCTTGGGGTTCTTGTCCATGGTGGCGATGTCGGCGCACTGCTCGGCAAAACTCTTCAGCAACACTTCGCCGATGTTGGTATGCGCCATCTCGCGGCCGCGGAAGCGGACCGTGACCTTCAGGCGATCTCCATCCGAAAGGAATTTCTGTCCGTTCTTCAGCTTGGTGTTGAAGTCGTTCTCGCCGATGCTCGGAGACATGCGGATCTCCTTGACTTCGATCGTGTGCTGATTCTTCCGGGCTTCCTTTTCCTTCTTGGTCTGCTCGAAGCGATATTTGCCGTAGTCCATGATGCGGCACACCGGCGGCTTCGCCTGCGGGGAAATGAGCACCAGGTCCATCTCTCTTTCCTCGGCGATACGGAGCGCCTCCTCGCCGGACATGACGCCCAGCTGCTCGCCCTCTTCACTGATCAGGCGGACTTCCGGCTCGTTGATATCCTCGTTGAGCAAATGATTCTGGATAGCGATCGCAAAACACCTCCGATAATGATGTAACAAAAAAACGGATACGAATACCGTACCCGCACAACTCTCCGCCCCGGGACGCCGGAGCGAGGACCGTGTTAGCCGCGGCGGCTCATGCTGCCGGGCGAGGCCGGATACGGCCTTCTTCTTTGTAAGCTGTTGCAGTATAAGCGATGCAGGGGGAAATGTCAAGGGGTAAATTCATGGTTTTCCGGGGAGCGGAGAGGTCTGCCGCCCCCCGGGACGCCTTTGTTCTCAGTAGGTCTCTGCCGTTGTTTCGGCGCTCTCCTCCGGAGTCTCCGGGAGGGGCGCTGGTTCCGCCGCGGCCTGCCGCTCGAGTTCCTTCGCGATGCGAACGATCCGGCTCGTGCCGAGGCGCTCCGCGCCGAGTTCCAGGAAGCGCTCGGCGTCTTCCAGCGAGGAGATCCCGCCGGCCGCCTTCACCTTCACCTGCGGCGGGCAGTTGGCGCGCAGGAGCGCCACGTCGTCGAAGGTGGCGCCGCCGGTGGAAAAGCCCGTGGAGGTCTTGATATACTCCGCGCCGGCCTCTGCCACGATGCCGCACAGGCGGACTTTTTCCTCCTCGGTGAGGAGGCAGCACTCGATGATCACCTTGAGCAGCTTGTCGCCGCAGGCCCTGCGGACGCGGGAGATCTCGTCGGTCACGGCAGCCCAGCAGCCGTCCTTCACCATGCCGAGGTCGATCACCATGTCGATCTCATCCGCACCGTTGTTGACGGCGTCGTTGGCCTCAAAGGCCTTCACCACCGCGGTATTGTATCCGTTCGGAAAGCCGATGACCGTGCAGATCTTCAGCCGGTCGCCCACGTAGCGCTTCGCGCCGGCCACGTGAGAGGGCGGGATGCACACCGTGGCGCAGCCGTAGGCGATGGCGTCGTCACAGAGGCGGCGGATCTCCTCCGCCGTGCAGTCGGTGCGCAGCAGGGTGTGGTCGCAGCGGGACAGTATCTCTTTCAGTTCCATTGGTTTCTCCTTTCACATGTGCCCCAGGATAAAGAACACCGGACCTTTTCGGGCCCGGTGTCGTTGTCCTCCGGATACAGAGGGCCTTACTTGTTGTTGAAGATCTTGAAGATGGTATCGAAGGGATCCTCGTCGCCGTCCTGCGCGGGCGCGGCCACCGGGTCGCGCTGTGTGGGGGCTTCCTTGCGGTCCAGGATCTCGGTGAACAGGCTGCCGCTCTCCTTCTCTTCCGCTTTGACGGAGGCGGGGACGGAGCTGTCTTCAAAGCCGGTGGCGATGACGATGACGGAGATCTCGTCTTCCAGCGTATCGTCGAAGCTGGCGCCGAAGATGATGTTGGCGTCGGGATGTGCGGCGTTCTGCACCAGGGTAGCGGCTGCTTCCACGTCTTCCAGACCCATATCCCGGGAGCCGGTGATGTTGATGAGCACGCCGCGGGCTCCGTCGATGGACGTCTCCATCAGAGGGCTGGAAACGGCAGCCTTCGCGGCTTCTTCCGCCTTGCCCTTGCCGGCGGCCCGGCCGACGCCCATGTGCGCCATGCCGGCGTCTTTCATCACGGCCGTCACGTCCGCGAAATCCAGGTTGATGAAGCCCGTGCTCTTGATGAGCTCGGAGATGCTGCGCACGGCCTTGATGAGCACGTCGTCGGCGATCTCAAAGGCGTTGGCCAGCGTGACCTTCTCGGGGCTGGCGTATTTCAGGCGGTCGTTGGGGATGATCAGAAGGCTGTCCACCTTGCCCATCAGGTCTGCCACGCCCTGCTGTGCCTGCATCGCGCGGCGCTTGCCTTCCCAGGAGAAAGGCTTGGTGACCACGCCGACTGTGAGCACGCCCGCTTCTCTGGCAGCTTCCGCCACGATCGGTGCGGCGCCCGTGCCGGTGCCGCCGCCCATGCCGGCGGTGAGGAACACCATGTCGGTGCCTTCCAGAGCTTCAAGGATGGCGTTGCGGCTCTCTTCCGCGGCGCGCTTGCCGATATCGGGATCGGAACCGGCGCCCTGCCCGTGCGTGAGCTTCTCGCCGATCTGGATCTTCTGCTCGGCGCCGGAAGCGGCGAGCGCCTGCTTGTCGGTGTTGACGGCGATGAAATCCACGCCGGACGTTTCGGAATCTACCATGCGGTTGACGACGTTATTACCGGCGCCGCCGATGCCGATCACCTTGATGGTGACGACGTTCTCCGAAGGTTCTCTTTTGTATGCCATATGATCGTTACCCCCGTTCGAGATTATGGGATATTATTCGCTTAAACTATATAATACCGTTTTTTCTTACGCAGGTCAACAGGTTTTCCGCGGATATCCGGGCGCGGAAGCAAAAAACACCGCGTCAATCCGGGCTGTAGTTCCAGACGTTGCCGCCGGCAAAGTAGAGAGTCCCGCGGTCGTCCGTGGAGAGCTTTTCCGTAACGTCCCGCAGCAGGGCGATCTTGTAATCCATCGCCTCGGAGGTGCCCAGATACGCGGTCAGCCGTCCGTCGATCCGCATGGATGGATTGTCCGGATCCTGCATGCTGATCCACTGCACATAAGGCAGCATCCCCTCGGCCTTCAGCGGCGTCAGGATGGCGGTGAGGCTCTCGAGGCGGAGGGCGTTCCTGTCGTCCACCACCATGTCGGTCCCGGCGATGGCGGTGACCGTCACCAGGTCGCGCACCTCTGGATAGCCGGAAGCGTCTGAGACGGACACTGCGCCGAGCATCTTCCCCCGCCGATCGATCAGCCAGTATTCTCCGTCCACCAGGATGCTCGCGACGGGCGCCGAGCCTTCCGCCTGGATCACGATCTTGCCGGGGATCTGCCGCCGGATGCTGATGGTATCCATATACGGCAGGTCGGAAAAGATCATGCTGGCCGCCTTGAAGCGGTCCACGAAAAACAGGTTCACGCCCTCTTCGATGCCTGAGGCCTCGATGATCTCTTCGTCCGTATACTCTGAGGCGTTGATGACCTCCACCTTGGATACGCGAAAGAAGAACGCCAGAGCGACCATCACGATCAGGAAGATCAGCACCAGGATGAGCGGGCCGGACCAGAGGCTACGCCGCCGGACGGCAGGCTGCGCGGTATTCGTTTCGTTCATCCGCGTCCCTCCTCCCGTTCGGCAGTCTCTCCGGCGGCCAGTGAAAGCACGATGGACGTGATCTCGTCCGTGGCATTCTCCACCGCCAGTGCGTGCATATTCTCCCCCATCTCCCGGAGCTTCTCCGGGGATGAGAGCAGCTGCGTCAGCGCGCCGAGCATACGCTCCGCGTCGGCTTCCTCCTCCAGCAGCACCTGAGCGCCGCCCGCCCGTTCGAGTACGCGGGCGTTTTTTTCCTGATGGTTGTTCACCACGTTGGGTGACGGCACCAGCAGCGCCGGCTTGCCCATCGCGGCCAGTTCTGCCAGAGTGGATGCGCCGCTCCGGCAGAGGATCACGTCCGCCGCCGCCATCCACAGGTCCATATCGTAGATGTAATCGCGCACGGAGAAGCCGGCCTCCTCCCATTCGGAGAGGCCCAGGTCGCCGGCCATGTACTGCGTCATGCCTTCGATCCCCCGCTTCCCCGCGGAGTGGACGAAGCGGAACGGCCGTTCTTCCATCGCGAGTGCGATCATCCGTGCCACCGTTTTGTTCATCTCCGTTGCGCCGAGGCTGCCCCACACGGAGAGGGCCAGCGGCTCGTCCTCCGGGATACCCAGCTTCGCGCGGGCGTCTGCCCGGTCGGCGCGCATGAAACCCAGTCGTACCGGCGTTCCGGTGACGACTACCTTGGACGGATCCTTATAGTTCTTCTTCGCTTCTTCGAAGCCCACCATGATGCGGTCGACCTTCTTCTCCAGCATACGCGTGGTGAGGCCCGGTTCTGCGTTGCTCTCATGCACCGCGGTGGGGATGCCCAGCTTCGCGGCTTCCGACAGCACCGGATAGCACACGTAGCCGCCCGTGCCGATCACAGCGTCCGGACGGAATTCGCGCAGGATGCGGCGCGTGGCGGGCAGCGAGACCGCCAGGTCCTTGATGGAACGCACATTGTGCCGCAGGCCCTCCAGGCTGAGGCTGCGGCTCATGTTGCTGACGGGGATCAGCCGGATCTCATACCCCTCCCGGGGCACGAGCTCCGCCTCCATCTTTCCCTCCGCGCCAATGAACAGGATCCGGCTGTCCGGAAGGAGCTCTTTGATGCGGCCGGCCACGCCGACCGCCGGATTGATATGCCCCGCGGTGCCGCCGCAGGCAAAAAGAAAGTTCATAACACGACCCCTGTGCCGAAAGCACGGCCCGGCGTCCCGGCGCGGGCCTGAATGTCATTTTCGCACAGTTCCGGCAAAAACGCAAGAAGGAGCTTGCCCTCTTTGCGGCATGTCCTTCCGCGGTTGAACTCTCCGATACGACAGCGTATAATGGATTAGGATCATCATTCAGCACTGCATCCATGGAGGAGATCATGTACGATTTTGACGAGATCATAGACCGGCGCGGCACGAACGCCCTGAACACCGACGGCTTTCGCCAGTACATCTTCCACGCAGGGCCGGAGAAGGAGTTCCCGTACAAAGACGAAGAATTCGTCCGCATGTGGGTGGCGGACATGGAATTCGGCGTAGCACCGGAGATCCTGCAGGCGATCCGCAGACGCGTCGACCGCCGTATCTTCGGCTATACCGCCGTGTACGATGACGAGTACTTCAATGCGTTCCGCCGCTGGTGCCTGGAGCACTACGGCTGGGAGATCCGCCGGGAAGAGCTGTGCTTCTCCCCCGGCATCATCCCCGCGCTGTACCAGCTGGCGGAGACGCTCTGCGCTCCGGGAGACAGGATCCTCCTCCACACGCCCGCCTACGGCTACTTCCTGCACGCGGCGGAGTACTCCGGCCTGGAGGTCCTTCCCTCCCCTCTGAAGAAAGGCGCCGACGGGCGTTTCTCGGTCGATCTTGACGACTTTGAACAAAAGTGCGCCGACCCGCGCTGCACCCTGCTGTTCTTCTGCAACCCTCACAATCCCACCGGGCGGATCTGGACGGAGAAAGAGCTCGAAGACGTGGCCGCGATCGTGGAAAAGCACGGGCTCTGGATCGTTTCCGACGAGATCCACTGCGACCTGGTCCGTTGCGGGAATCGGCATACCCCCATGGCCATGGTGATGAAGGACTACCCGAAGCTCGTCACCTGCATGGCTCCCACCAAGACCTTCAATCTGGCCGGGCTGGCGTTTTCGAACATCCTGATCCGGGATCCGGACCTGCGGAGCACCTTCCGCGCCAGGGACAAGCAGTTCGGCATGGTCAACCCGCTCTCCCTGACGGCCGCCACTGCGGCATATGCCTCCGGGCAGCCGTGGCTCAGCGCGCTGAAGGCCTATCTGGACGGGAACTTCCGTTTCGTAAAAGCCCGCCTCGCCGCGGAACTCCCGGAGGCAGCCATGGAGATCTCGGAAGCCACGTATCTTGCCTGGGTGGACCTCTCCCGCTGCCTGCCGGGCATGGAGGACCTGTCCGGCTTCTTCGCGAACGAAGCCGGCGTGCTCCTGGAGGGCGGCAACGCCCTCTTCGTGGGCAACGCGGAGGGATATATCCGGCTGAACCTCGCCATGCCGCGCTCCGTGATCTCTGCGGGGCTTGACCGCATGGTCGCCGCCATCCGGCGGCACAACGGGCAGTAAGCCGTTCTTCCCGAAAACAAAAAACCCGCCGGCGCAGGTCTGCGCCGGCGGGTTTTTACCAGTTATTTCCAGTAAAACGTATACCGGTACGCGTCTTTAAAGCCGAGTTTCCGGTAAAAATCAAGGTCTGAGATCACATAGGCTTCCTTCGCCCCGAGAACCTTTGCCCGGGCCAGCGCCTCTGTCAGCAGGGCCGACGCGATCCCCTGCCCACGGTATGCCGGAACGGTGCATACCGGCTCCACATAGGCATAATCCGTTTTCGGAGAATACCAAAGGCCGCAGAAGGCCGCGTACTCTCCCGCGGGGCTTACCGCCGCCGGGCCGAGGCACGGGTCGTAGTGTTTCCTCGGCCGCGGAACGGCCGGTTCGGAACGCGCGAATTCGGCGTAGTCCTCCCCGTGATCGAAGCCCTGCCAGAACAGCCACTGCAGCGCTTCGGCATCCCGGACCGGGTCCGGTTCGGCGATCGTGAAGCCCTCCGGCAGCTTTGCCCCGCGCAGCGCGTTCACGTCCAGGCGCAGCACGGTCTCGCTCTGCTCCGCCGGGGCAAAGCCCGCGGCCAGCGCCGCGGCAGCCTTGCGCTCATCGCCGTCGCAGATCGCGATCCCCAGCCCGGCTTCGTCCTTCAGTTCCTTCCACGCGTAATCGAGGATCTCCGGATACAGCGCTTCGTACGCCGGCAGCGCGGCGCAGAAGGCTTCCCCGAAATACATGTCATAGATGGCCGCTCCGACGACGGCGTCTCCGTCGCGCCACAGGCCGATGGAGGAACGGAGGCTCCGGTCGAACTCGGGGTGCTCGTACATCCACTCGAAACGGGCCCAGTTCCAATGGATGAAGCGCCGGTCCTCCCGGTTCAGCTCGATCAGGAAGTCGCAGACGGCCTCGTAATCGCTGTCTCGATAGTTCTCCGGGCTCACTTTTCGCTCTCCCGCCCTTCCAGGCTCCGGCGCATGAGCACTACTTCCTGCATGCCGCTCTCACGGGAACGGAAACCCATGGGGTTTCGCCCGTACTCTTCGAAACCCGCGCTCCGGTACAGGGCTATGGCGCGCTCATTGCCCTCGAGGACTTCCAACTCCATCTGAGCGTATCCCGCGCGTCCGGCGCACTCGATGCAGGCTTCCGTCAGCGCCCGGCCGATGCCGAGGCCCCAGAAGGCTTTTTCCACGCTGATGCCGAAGCCGGCACGATGGCGCACCTTCTCTGCGGAACCGACAGCGTCGATCCCGGCCGTCCCGACGATCCTGCCGTCTGCTTCGGCAACGATCTCCGCCTCGCGTTCGCTCTCCGTATGCTTTTTCAGGTACTCTGCCTCCTGCGCCTCGGTAAAGCGGATCTCGTCCGGATAGGAGAGCAGCAGGTCCGTCTCCGTGTGCGTGAGGATGAAGTTCTCCAACACGGCTTTCGCGTCCTGTTCGATGCCGTTGCGGAGCAGGCACTCCCTGCCGTCTTTCAGTATGACCGTTTTCCGGTATTCCATCGTTTCTCCCCCTTTCCGGTGTTGGGTATTCTATCACCGGAGCCTGCCGCACGCAAGCGGCCGCCGCGCAGGTCGAAGCCTTCAGCATAAAAACGGGCCCGGTGGATCGCTCCGCCGGGCCCGCCCCGCTATCCGAGAAAAAGTCCATGAAAAAAGCATGTTTAAAGAAGGAAAAAGAAAAAAGGATCATTGTGTTGAGGAGGAGGATAGCGGGAGGAGGTAAGTCTTCGTTATGCCCGTTTTCAGGCGATGCCGAGCGCCTTTGCCGGGTCCGTCAGCGGGATCTCCAGCGCCTCGGCCACGGCGGCGAAGGTGAGCTTCCCGTCGTAGGTATTGAGGCCGGACATCAGGCAGAAATCTGCCTTGCAGGCTTCCTTCAGCCCCAGCCTGGCCAGGCGCAGGCCGTAGGGCAGCGTAGCGTTGACGAGCGCCTCCGTGGAGGTGCGGGGCACCGCGCCGGGGATGTTGGCCACGCAGTAGTGGAGCACGCCGTCTACCTCATAAACGGGGTCGTCGTGGGTGGTGGGCCGGCTGGTCTCGAAGCAGCCGCCCTGGTCGATCACGATGTCCACCAGCACGGCGCCCTTCTTCATCAGTTTCAGGTCGTCTTTGCGCACCAGCTTCTGGCACTCGCGGCCGGGCGCGAGCATGACGCAGCCGATCACCAGATCCGCCTTCTTCAGAGCGCCGAGGAGGTTGGCGCGGCTGGAATACAGCGTGGTGATCTGCGATCCGAACACCTCGTCCAGATAGGCCAGGCGCTGGTGGTTGATGTCGAGGATCGTGACCCGGGCGCCCATGCCCACGGCCATGCGGCAGGCGTTGATGCCGGCGTTGCCAGCACCGATGATCACCACGTCGGCCTTCTCGCAGCCGGGCACCGCGCCCAGCATCACACCGCGGCCGCCGTAGGTCTTTTCCAGATACTTGGCGCCTTCCAGCACCGCGGTGCGGCCGGCGATCTCACTCATGCAGTAGAGACAGGGCAGCCCTTTGCCGCCGGGTCCCAGGATGGTCTCGTAGGCCATGGCCGTGGTCTTGCTCTTCAGCAGGGCTTCGGTGAGCTCCCGGTCCGCCGCCAGATGGAAATACGTGAAGATCAGAAGACCTTCCCGGAAGTATTTGTACTCCTCTTCCAGCGGCTCTTTGACCTTGACGATCATCTCGGACTTCGCCCAGACCTCGTCTGCCGTATCCAGCAGGACAGCGCCGTTTTCTACGTATTCTGTATCCTCAAAGCCCGCGCCGAGCCCGGCGCCCTTTTCCACGTACACCGTGTTGCCGGCGTTCACATACTCGCCTACAGCGCCCGGTGTAAGGCCCACACGAAACTCGTTGTTTTTGATCTCTTTCGGCAGTCCGATGATCATAAAAACCATCTCCTATATCATAAAGATTCGTTTTTTGCTGCAAAAAGAAGAAGACTCCCCTGTTTTGGGCTCTTCTTACCGCCCGGCAGGGCGCGATGTCCCTGCCGGGCTTCGTATCGATTTTCAGGGCAGATCAGTACTTGGGCATCTCCGCGTCCGTCACCGCCAGCGCCTCGGCGAAGACGTCAAGGCCCTCGTTCAGCGCTTCGATCGGGATGTTCAGAGGCGGCACGAAGCGGAAGTTGGAATAGTGATTGTTCGGGGTGGAGAACAGCAGGCCGCGGTCCAGGCAGTTGTTCAGCAGCTTGAAGGAGAACTCCGGCGCCGCGGTGTGGGTCTTCTTGTTGGCGAACATGATGCTAAGGCCCAGACCGATGCCTCCGTAGTAGCCGATCCGGTCCGGATACTGCTTCTTCCACTCGGCGAAACGGGCTTCCACGATCTTGCCTCTCTCGGCCGCGGCCTCCCACATTTTGTTGTCACGCAGGTAGCGGATGTTGGCGGCAGCGGCGGCGGCGACTACGGGCGCGCCGGAATGGGTGGTGGCGTGGCCGCCCGGTCCGAACACGTCCAGCAGTTCCCTGCGGGCATAAATGGCGGAGATGGGCAGCGAGCCGCTGGCGCCCTTGGCGCAGCAGAACATGTCCGGAATGATGCCGTAGTTCTCGAAGCACCAGAATTTGCCGCTGCGGCAGGCGCCGATCTGGATCTCGTCCATGCCCAGCAGGATATCGTGCTCGTCGCAGTACTTCCGCAGCTTCTG
>JAEEGL011796613.1_pt1 | contig 10005 bp, 11 predicted proteins | sample 9134231 | NCBI WGS metagenome assembly JAEEGL01 (sample SAMN16246548, study PRJNA631951) | gut metagenome | biome: gut microbiome; feature: rumen; material: fiber-attached | host: Bos | place: Iran: Karaj | collected 2018-10 | reverse complement strand
GATGGTGGAAAGGCGAGGTAAGAGCTCACCCGCCGCATGGAGACATGTCGGTGCTGTAAACTCTATCCGGAGCAACACCGTGGGAGAGCAAAAGGCTGGCCCGGCCGCTCTCAGGAGGTGGCTTGAGCCAACGGGCAACCGTTGGCCTAGATAGATGGTCGTTCTCGACAGAACCCGGCTTACAGGCCAACTCATTCCAAAAAAAACGGACGCGTAAAGCGTCCGTTTTTTCATATCCTTATTTGACTGGATCAAGCTCTGGGGTGGGCCTTGTTGTACACGTCCTTGAGCTGTTTTTTCACCAGCTGAGAATAGACCTGCGTGGAGGAGATGTCCGCGTGTCCCAGCATTTCCTGGATCGCATGGATGTCCGCGCCGTTTTCCAGCAGATGCGCCGCGAAAGAATGACGCAGGGTGTGAGGGGTGATATCCTTGTCGATCTTCGCCTTTTTCTGATAGTACTTGATGATCTTCCAGAAGCCCTGACGGGACATCCGCTCTCCCCCGACATTGACGAAGAGCGACTCCTCATCCGGCAGCGCGATCATCTGCGGGCGCACCAGCTCGATATACTCGTTCAGCGCCTTGATGGCGGCGGGGTACATGGGGATGTAGCGTTCCTTGCCGCGGCTCTCGCAGCGGATCACGCCCGCGCGAAGATTCACGTCGGAGATGTTCAGATCGATCAGCTCGGTCACCCGCATGCCCGTCGCATACAGGAGCTCCAGCATGGCCCGGTCGCGGTAACCCTTGGCATCTACGCACTCGGGCTGATCCAGCAGCAGCTCCACTTCTTTGCTGGTCAGGATCTGGGGCAGCTTCTGCACGCCCTTTTCCGTCACCAGATGGGCGGCGGGATTGACGTCTGTGATCTGACGCAGGCAGAGAAAAGCATACAGATTCTTCATGGATGCGATGCAGCGGGACACGGTTGCCACGGATTTCCCGCTGGTTTTGAGCCAGTTGATGTATTCGCTGACTTCCTCTTCCCCGGCGTCTGCGATGCCGCAGTCCGCATGGACGTCCAGATAGGAACCGAATTGACGAATATCCCGCAGATAGGAGCTGAGCGTATTGGCCGAGGCCTTTTTTTCGTCTTTCAGGTAATGTTCAAACAGTTGGATACATTCCTCGTTGGACAACGCAAGCCCTCCTTTCTGCGAAAGATTTCAAGTAAAGTAAAAAATTGCGGCAAAGCCGATCACGGAAAAAAACAAGACCGCAAAATACTCATTTCTGAGCATGCTGCGCGCGCTGGGGGAACCGCCGGACACGGCGGCGTGGATCGACCCGGAGACGTACATCCCGTGTACCGTACACAAGAAAAGCACGGGGATGAGGATCGCGCTGCAGATCAGCACGCGAAGATCGCAAAGTGCGCCGGAAAAGCTCTCCATCCAGGATATGGCGTAGCGCTCTGCGATCATACCGGACGCCAGAGCGCAGCACGGGAGCAGAAACACGCCGTAAAAGGAGGCGGAGAATAAAAGGACCGCCCCTAAGATCCCGCTGAAAAGCAAGCGGGGAGGCAGCGAGCCTGGGATCGAAACCGGCCCCAGAAAGGAAATCAAAGCGCCGAACAGGAAAAAGAGAAATACCGTCAGCTGATCTGAGAGACGACTCTCGGCCTTCAAAAAAGGATCACTCATCGCTCTCATACGACAAAAAAAGCCAAAAACCGTTCCGGCATAAGAAATTGATTGACATAACGGCGCTTCGACATCAATATATTACAAAATTGCAAACTTATCAAGTCCTTTTTCAAAAGTTTTTTCACTTTTATGTTAACTATTGTAATTTGTTGACGCAATTTGTTGTGATTGAAACCTGCGTGAATTGTGGGCCGCAACCACATCTTGTGGTTTGCCCCTTTAAAATCTTTTTTTATGGAAAAATATTATGTAAACCGTTTCCCAGAACCTGGTTTTTTCAGGATCCCGGCTTTTCTCCTGCTCCGTTTTTTCCCTGCAAACAGCAGCGCGCCGGCCAGGGTCCCCGCGATCGTAAAGGTGGTCACGCTGAGGATCCCTGAGGCGTTCAGCTCCCTGCCTCGAGCCAGAAAACCGATCGTCAGCAGAAGGATCACCAGGGCGATCGCCGTCACCAGCGCCTGCGCCAGGGGCCTGTCCGTCCGTTTTCCAGCGGCAGCTCCCGCTGCAGCCGCACAGAGAAAGCTCAAGGCCGAGCTGACGTATCCCAGGACCTGGGATCCCACGCCCGTCCGACTCAGGACCAGGGACGCCGCCGTCAGCATGATCAGCGCCGCCGCAGTCCATACGCACAGGCTTTTCAGGGCGAGTCGAATTTGTACGCCTCCCTTTTCATTTTGAAGCAAAAAAACACCCCCACAGATAAGATCAAAACATCTTATTCCCTGTGGGGGTGAAGGATTCAATTATTTTTTCTTTTTGTACTTGTTGGCTTCCTCGGCCTCCATCTTCGCCGTGGTCTGGACAGCCCATTTCTTGGTCTGGATCCGGACCCGGTCCTCGCCGGTCTCAAAGGTGATCGTGTCCTCGGTGACCTGGACGACCTTTCCGGTCAGGCCGCCGATGGTGGTGATCTCTTCCCCGACGCTGAGGGAGTTGCGCATCTCCTCGGCCTTTTTCTTCCGCTTGCTCTCGGGGCGGATCATCAGAAAATACATGATGGCGAACATCGCCAGGATCATGATCAGAAAAGTGGGATCAAACAGGCCGGCAGGGGTCTGCGTCGTTCCGGTCGTTTCGTTAAGAAGAATAAACATGTTCAGATTGACCTCCAAAAAAGTATGGATTCATTATACACGGACAGATCGACAAATGCAAGACGATTAGATCCTTTTATCCAAGATTTCCGAATAAGTGTGTCGGAAGCTGTCAAAACCGCCGGCCTCCAGGCTGTCGCGAATGCGCTGCATCAGGCTGTTGTAAAAGAAAAGATTATGGCCCACGGCAAGACGCATGGCCAGCATTTCCTCCGCCTTGAACAGGTGGCGCAGGTAGGCGCGGGAATAGCGGCGGCAGACCGGGCAGGAGCAGGCCGGATCGATGGGCAGCTCGTCCCGCTGGTATTTCTCATTCTTGATGTTGATGATCCCGTCCCAGGTAAACAGATGACCGTGACGACCGTTTCTGGCGGGCATGACGCAGTCGAAGAAATCCACGCCGCGCGCCACCGACTCGATGATATTTCCCGGGGTCCCCACGCCCATCAGATACCGAGGCTTGTCTGCGGGCATGTGCTCCTCCACCGCCTCGATGGTATCGTACATCTCCTGGTGGGTCTCCCCTACCGCAAGTCCTCCGATGGCGTAGCCGGGCAGATCCAGATCCGCGATCTTTTTCATGTGCTCGATTCGGATATCGTGGAAGACCGCCCCCTGGTTGATCCCGAAAAGCATCTGCCCGGGATTCACCGCGCCGTCTTCCCCGTTATACTCTGCCAGCGCCTTTTTGCAGCGCTCCAGCCAGCGTACCGTGCGGTCGCAGGAGCGGATCACATAGTCCCTGGGGGAAGGGATCTTGATGCATTCGTCAAAGGCCATGGCGATGTCCGAGCCCAGGTTTGCCTGGATGCGCATGCTCGCCTCCGGCCCCAGGAAAAGGTGCCGCCCGGCCACGTGGGAATTGAAGCGCACGCCCTCCTCCCTGATCTTCCGCAGAGAAGCCAGGGAGAAGATCTGAAAACCGCCGCTGTCGGTGAGGATCGGTCCGTCCCAGGTCATAAAGCGGTGCAGGCCGCCCATCTCCTTGATAAGTCCGTCCCCGGGGCGGACGTGAAGATGATAGGTGTTGGACAGCTCCACCTGGCAGCCGATCTCCTTCAGATCCCGGGCGGAGAGGGCGCCCTTGATGGCTCCCTGGGTCCCCACGTTCATAAAGACGGGGGTCTGGACCGTGCCGTGGGGGGTCTCGAATTCACCCCGGCGGGCACGTCCCTCCTGTTTGATCAGTCTGTACATTCGTTCTCTCCGTCCGTTTTATTCGATCAGCATCGCGTCCCCGAAGGAGAAAAAGCGATAGCGTTCCTCCACGGCGATGCGATAGGCGTTGAGCACGTTTTCCCGTCCTGCCAGCGCGGAGACCAGCATGATGAGCGTGCTCTCCGGCAGATGGAAATTGGTCACCAGCGCGTCCACGCACTTGAAGCGGTAGCCGGGGTAGATGAAGATGTCCGTCCAACCGGAGCAGGGCTCCAGGGTCCCGTCCTCTTTTGCGAAGCTCTCCAGCGTTCGGCAGGAGGTGGTCCCCACGGAGACGATGCGTCCGCCCGCCCGTTTGGCGGCGGTGACCAGCTCCGCGGTCCGTTCCGGCACGATGCAGAACTCCGCATGCATGGGATGGTCCTCGATCTCTTCTTCCTTGACGGGACGGAAGGTCCCCAGCCCCACATGCAGCGTCACGTAGGCCACCGAAACGCCCATCGCCTCGATCTGTGCCAGCAGCTCTTTCGTAAAATGCAGGCCGGCCGTCGGCGCGGCAGCGCTGCCAAGCTCCCGGGAATACACGGTCTGATACCGCTCCGCATCCTGAAGCTCAGCCCGGATATAGGGAGGCAGGGGCATCTTCCCCAGCCGTTCCAGGACCTCCAGAAAGATCCCTTCATAATGGAAGCGGACGATCCGGTTTCCTCCCTCAGCCACCTCAAGGACCGTGGCGGTCAACTCTCCGTCTCCGAAAATCAGCTCCGTCCCGGGTCTGGTCTTCCTTCCCGGACGGCTGAGGCATTCCCACTTCCCGTCACCCAGGTCTCTCAGCAGTACCAGCTCCACGCTGCCGCCGCTGGCGCGCGTCCCGATCAGGCGGGCCGGAAGGACCCTGGAATCGTTTAGGACCAGACAGTCTCCTTTTCTCAGATAGCGGGGAAGGTCATAGAAATGTCCATGCTCAACGGCACCGGTGTTTTTATCCAGGTGCAGGAGCCTTGACGCGTCACGCCGCTCCAGCGGCGTCTGTGCGATCAGTTCCTCCGGCAGATCAAAGGAAAAATCCGTTCTTTTCATGCGATATAGACTCCCGTAAAGTAAAATCGGATGATATCCTGATAATCAAAGCCGTAGATCTCATCCATCGCCTTGGCGCCCCACTGGCTCAGACCGCAGTTGTGACCAAGGCCGCCGCCCTCAAAGATGAATTCCCCGGAGCCGCCGCGGATATGAAAACGGCCGGAGGGCAGACGAAGGACGGTATAGCATTCTTTTCCTTCGAGGCGCAGGCGCACGCCATCCTCATCCACATAGGTGATGGCGATCACGTTCCCCAGATCGGAATACTCCGGGATCACCCGCACGACCTCGCCGATCTCGTAGAGATTGACGCGCAGACGGGTCATGATCGCATCACAGTCATAGGAGCAGGACCATTCCTCGTAGTAATAGTCCTCCGCGGACTCAAAGGGGTCGATCTTCCCGCACAGATAGGGCCGGTCGGAGCCAAAGACGTTGACGCCATCCTCCGTTGCGCCGCCGTCCCCTGCGGAATAGTAGATCTCGCAGATCTCGCCATCAAAGCGGATCAGCTCGCCCCGGGTGTCGTCCACGGCCTTGTCCGTCCACCAGTTGGCCTCGTCGATACCGCAATACATCTGAGAACGTGCGTCGTCCGTCAGATCGAAGCCGTATTCCTTGTACTGATCCTGATTGTACACCACATACGTTCGTGCGCAGACCGCCTGGGCCTTCAGGGCCTCCATCGGCCAGCCGCTGCCCATCTCATAGGGAACGACGCCCTTGACGTAGTCCTCCAGTCCAAGGCAGTTGACCACGATCATACGATAGTCGTGGGTCTTGCAGAACTCGAAGCCTCCCAGATAGCTGTTGCCGTTAAAATATGTGGAGCCGCCGGTGGGCTGGATCGCAATGATCGCCTCCGCACCGGACTGGTATACGAACTCCTGCTCATCGCCGCCCAGGATCACCAGGCCTTCCGACTCCACGTCGGAATAATACACGGTGAGCGTGGTAAAGTCGGTATAGAAGGTCTCCACAAAGCTGCGGTTCCAGTCATAATATCCGATGGAAAAGCCGCAGCCGTCATTGCTCTCCAGAACAGCCCTCTCCGCGGCAGTCTCGCCGAAAAACAGCCCGATCCGCACGTACTGCACATCCGTCGGCGGATTCTCGTATTCACTGCCGTCCGCATAGTCGGAGCGATCCAGCCAGGTCCCCTCCGCAGGGGCGATCCCCTTTCGGTCGCGGATCTCGGGCTCATCCTCCGCAAGAGCGCAGGGGGAGAGAAGGAAAAAGCACGCAAGGACCACACCAAGAAGAAGCAGGATCTTGAATTGACGAGCTCTCACGCCGCACACCCTTTCCAAAAGCACATTTTTAGATAAATATAGCAGATTTCCCGTTCGATTTCAATGGGGCGTGCATATCCCTTTTCCCTCTCCCGTATACTGTGCAGAAATCCATATCGAACAGGAGGATTCTATGAGCAAGACACCAGTATTTCAGGGCTCCTGCACGGCGATCGTGACGCCCTTTACGGAAAGCGGGATCGACTACGACCGCTGTCAAAAGGATCTTGAGGAGCAGTATGAGGGCGGGACCGACGCCATCGTGGTCTGCGGAACGACGGGTGAAAACGCGACGCTCACGCAGGATGAGCACAACGAGTTGGTGCGCCGGACCGTAAACGCCTGCCGAGGGAAAATGAAGGTGATCGTCGGCGTCGGAGGGAATAACACCGCCGCGGCGCTGAGAAAAGCGGAGAACGCCCGCGCCGTGGGCGCCGACGGGATCCTGATGGTGACCCCCTATTACAACAAGAGCTCCCAGAAAGGTCTGATCGAGCATTTTACTTACGTGGCAGACCGGGTGGAGCTGCCCATGATCCTCTACAACGTCCCCAGCCGGACCGGGATCGGGATCGCCGCGGAGACCTACAAAGTCCTTTCTCAGCATCCCAACATCAACGGCGTCAAAGAAGCTTCCGGCGATTTCAGCCTGATCGCGAAGACACGGAGCCTCTGCGGCGACGAGCTGAACATCTGGAGCGGCAACGACGACAACACCGTGGCCATGATGGCGCTGGGCGCGCTGGGCGTCATTTCCGTCGCAGGAAATATCGTCCCCGCTGTGGTATCAAAGCTCTGCGGTCTGTGTCTCGCCGGGGATTTTGCGGCGGCCACAGAGCTGTTCTGCAAGTATACGGCGCTTTTCAACGCCCTTTTCATCGAGACGAACCCCATGCCGGTGAAGGCCGCCATGGAAGTTCTTGAAAAGGACAGCGGAATTCTGCGCCTGCCGCTGACAAGGATCTCCGAGACGCATCTGGAAGAGCTCAAGCGCGTGATGCGCAGCGTGGACCTGATATAAAATGAAAACTGCCGGAAGCAAATGCTTACGACAGTTCTTCTTTGAGCAGCAGCTCCGGCGCAGCCGGACCGTCCAGACAGCACAGGGAAAGCGCGTATCCATCAAGCTCCCCGCACCAGATCTCCGCGCCCATCGGAAGAGATAAAACGGAAAAAGAATCCAAAGGAAAGCGGAGCCCCAGGCCGCGCGCCTTTGTATAGCTCTCCTTCATCGACCAGATCCGGGTAAACGCCCTGTCGCGGTCGGAGGCGGAAAGGACGTATTTCTGCTCGTCCTCAAGCATGCAGCGCCGCAGCACAGAGGGCTGCACGGGTTTTATCCGTTGAATATCGACGCCGATCTCCCGGTCCGACAGGGCGCAAACCGCAAGAGAACCGGAGTGAGACAGGCTGAAATGCAGGCTCCCGTTTTGCAGGAAGGGCCTTCCGTTCTCATTGGAGGCGATGGAAAGCGGCAGGGCGGCGTCGGGCTCGATCCGTTTCAGGAGTCGGATCAGCAGCAGCTCTGCGCCGATGCTCTGTCTGCGTTTCTGCGGCGGTCTGAGCCTCTCCAGCTTTTTGAGCCGATCCTCCGAAAGCGGAAAAGCGGACGGATCGTCCGACAGCGCGTCCACGCAGCCGTAAGCGGTCAAAAGCACAGGCACCCCCCCTTCCAAAAAATATAATACCTCTGAACCCCACAAAAATCAAGAAAAAGGGCGTGCCGAAAAAAGCGCGTCCTGAAGCCTGGTTATGCAGTTTGAGGCCGGCACCTTTGGTGCCGGCCTCTCTTCAGGGTTTTGGCGTGCTGCCGGGATCCGCCGTGGGGATGGTCACGGTCCCCTTCCCACCGTTGGGACTGGGACTGGGGCTCTGCACGGCATTTCCATTGTCGCCGCGGTCGGCTCCGTTTGCATTCCCGTTCCCGATGATCCCGTCCCGATCGGTGACGATACCGTCGTCAGCGTCGGGAGAAACCATGGGCGTCACGTCCGGAAGGATATCCATATCGTTGCTTCCGGGGCGATTTCCCGTACGATCCATGCCGCAGCCGCAAAGTGCGGCACACAGCAGCGCAGCAAGCACCAGTGCGATGATCTTGTTTTTCATTTCGCGCCTCCTCATGGATTACGGAAGTAGTATTTGTGTTGTGGAGGAGAATATGAAATAAAAGTTTTCCAAAAAAGAAAGCTCGTCTTGCGATTGCAAGCGGTCTCTGTCTGTGTTAAGATACTGAACATGGAAGATTTAAGAAAAAACGAAATCTATACCGCGGAGATCGAGAGCTGGAACTCGGAAGCCCAGGGCGTGTGCCGCGTGAAAGGCAGAGCGGTCTTCGTTCCCCGCACGCTGCCCGGCGAACGCTGGGAGATCAAGCTCCTGAAGGTCGGCGGCAGCGCGGTCTATGCCCGGGGGGAACGCTGCCTTCTCCCCTCCCCTGAGCGCAGAGTGCCGGATTGCCCCTGTTACGGTAAATGCGGCGGCTGCGACACCCGGCACATGAGCTATGAGGAGGAACTTCGCTTCAAGCTGGATCGGGTCAATTCCGCGCTCCGTCATATCGGCAAACAGGAAGTAACGGCACAGAAGATCCTGGGAAGCGACGAGATCCGGGCGTACCGGAACAAGGCCATTTTCGCCGTGGCGGAGGTGGACGGCGCGCCGGGCTTTGGCTTTTACCGGGAGCGGAGCCATGAGCTTGTGAGCATAGACCGCTGCCTGCTGCAGTCGGAGCTGAGCTGCCGCTGCGCCGCTGCGGTCACGGAGTTCCTTCGCAGGGAAGGGCTTCCGTCTTACGACGAGGAGACCGGCCGCGGTACCGTGCGTCACGTCTTCTTTCGTCAGGCGCTCCACACGCGGGACGCGGTGCTCTGCATTTCCACGGCGCGGGGCTTCGGCGCAAGAACCGCCGCGCTGATCGAGCACCTGCGAAAGAAATGCCCGGAGCTGACCGGGATCGTTCTGAACGTGAACAAGGAGCGGGGAAACGCCGTCCTCCACGGTGATTTTCATACGCTGTGGGGCGATCCCCTGCTGCGGGACCGCCTGTGCGGTCTGGAATTCGAGATCGCGCCCCAGGCGTTTTTCCAGATCAATCCGCCCCAGGCGGAGAAGCTCTATGAAAAAGCCGCGGAATATGCAGCCGCCGGGAAACAGGATCTGGTCTTTGATCTGTACTGCGGGGCCGGGACCATCAGCCTGCGCATGGCCCGGGACGCCGGGAGGGTCGTCGGCGCGGAGATCGTCCCGGAGGCTGTGGAGAACGCCGGAGAAAACGCGAAACGAAACGGGGTCGACAACGCGGAGTTCCTCTGCGGCGACGCGGGCGAAGCGGCCAGAGCGCTGTCGGAGCGCGGTCTGAAGCCCCGGATCGTGACGGTGGATCCTCCGCGCAAGGGGATGAGCGAGGACGCGGTACAGGCCGTGGCCTCCATGTCGCCGGAGCGCGTGGTCTACGTCTCCTGCAATCCCGCGACCCTGGCCAGGGATATCCTGCGTTTCCAGGAGTATGGATATGATTTGAGAGAGATCACAGCGGTGGACATGTTCCCACGGACCTGTCATGTGGAGTGCGTGACAATGATGACAAAGAAATAGATAAATCGAAGTTTATGGAGAGAAACAAAATGGATAAGAAAACAATGATGGAAAACCTGGCCCGTGCGGCATATGAAAAAGGCGCGTTCAATGGCACATGGCTCTATGCCGAAAACGGAGAGATCGTGT
>JAEEGL011199060.1_pt1 | contig 10005 bp, 3 predicted proteins | sample 9134231 | NCBI WGS metagenome assembly JAEEGL01 (sample SAMN16246548, study PRJNA631951) | gut metagenome | biome: gut microbiome; feature: rumen; material: fiber-attached | host: Bos | place: Iran: Karaj | collected 2018-10 | reverse complement strand
CAATTCTCTCTATTCCTGCTATCCACACTATCCCTGCTTTCTCTCGCTTGCCTGGTCCACTGAGTTCTCGGAGTATCTCCGAGCCGTTCCTACCTTTTCTCGAGACTGGCGTGGGGTGTCTTCGAGTGGTTGTCGGTATCTTACCATAGGATCACCATATGATTACCATAGGATCACCATATGATCAGACCATCCATTTGCCACTCTCACGCTTTGATCAGTATATATACTATGTATATATACATATACGAATGATTAAATGATGCAGAATTGCTAAAACATCGCTTGTATGCCGCTTGTATAGCTTTCAAATGTGTTCTTTGTGTTTCGTCTAAATGATTCGCAAAATCTTAATATCTGATACTTTTTTCGCCGTATGAGGCTACAAAATGTTGCAAAATGGAAAACAAAAAGGAATAAAATAGTAATGCTGCTCCTTTTCGAAACGTTTCGATTTGAATGAAACTAAAATGCTTACAATTTGCTGATATTTAGCCGTTTGTGCTAAACATGTTGTAAAGCATATTTTGTTTTTATAAAAAAAAACGCGCTTTTATGGCATTTGAACCAAATATTTTTTAACTTTGCAGCGTTTTAACTTTATTACGTGCAAATTATAATCTTTTTGTTTGATTTACTATGAAGAAAACTTTACTCTCTGTTCTATTTTGCGCAGCAGCTATCGTTACTAACGCTGCAACCATCAATTACACTGCTGACAACAGCATCTTCCCGAACCCTGAACGTGGGTTCTATCTCCACACGGAGAAGCATGTGTGCAAAGGTTCAGCCACTTGCTTGTCTTCCAGTTCTTTGGATAGTCATAAGTCGGATGACAATGGAACGTTGGTGTTGATGGTGTGTTATTTGGATAGTTTCTTGACAACACCGACATTGCCTTCTGAGGTTCTCGATGGCTTTGATAGCGATATGCAGAAGTTGCGCAACAAAGGAATGAAGTGTATTCTTCGTTTCGCCTATCCTCAAGGCACCTATGGCAAAGGATCGAACGAGTCCGGTAAAGATGCAACGCTGGATATCGCGCTTGGTCACCTTTCGCAATATAAGCAACATTTGCAAGACAATGCCGATGTTATCTATGTTGTTCAGGCAGGTATTGTCGGCGCGTGGGGCGAGTGGTACTATTCCGATAATTTTGGAAACCAGACAAGCCACTTGACTGCAAATCGTAGGACGTTGATTGATTCGTTGCTCAAGATAGTTCCGGCTGACCGTTGCATACAATTGCGCACACCGCTTTTCAAGACTGAATATATAGGTGATACAAAGCCGCTTACAAAGGCTGATGCTTACAAGGATATCCCGAGAGCTCGTATCGGTCACCACAATGATGCATTCCTCTACGACTACGACAATATGGGTACCTATAATGATACCGCAAAGCAAAAGCCGTATTTGGCACAAGAAACACTCTATGTGCCGATGGGTGGTGAGTGTGATGTTGACTCCACAGAGTTGGCGCAAATATTCTGTTCTCGTGAAAAAACTGTCGCAGATATGAGTCGCCTTCACTGGACTTATATCAACAAAGGATATGCATTGAAAACTACCAATATGTGGCGCAATAACGGCACTTTCGATGAACTGAACCGTTATATGGGTTATCGTTTCCAGTTGGTTAGCGCTACTTTCCCTGAACAGGCACAGGCAGGCGCAAAGGCAAGTATCAGTATCAAGATTAAGAATGTCGGCTACGCTCCGTTGTACAACGAGCGCCCCGCATACTTGGTGCTGAAGGGCAATAATAAGACTTATTCCATCAAACTGGCGAGCGACCCGCGTACGTGGTTGCCGAATGGCGTAGAGACGAATATCACCGAGCAGGTGAAGATCCCTAGTACTGTACCTTCCGGTACATACCAGTTGTATCTCAATCTGCCGGACGCATATGCTTCGTTGGCTTCCAAGCCTGCGTTCTCCGTACGCTTTGCCAATACCAACGTATGGGAGTCTTCTACCGGTATGAACAAACTGAATGCTTCTATCCAGGTTACTAACGATGGTACCGTTCCTGTTGATCCGGACGATGCTATCACGCTGCCTGCAACACTCGATATCAACAATGTGAATGCTGTCAGCGAGGATATGACTTACTACAACACCAACTACTTCGACTTCGGTCCTGGTGATGGTACCAATACAGGTCGTTGGGCAGAGTGGCAAGTAAACTTGAAGTACCCGGGTGAATATTTCGTTTCAGCAATCGGAGCATATCCGAATGGCCACCAGTGGCAGATAGAACTTCAGAATAGCGGTGCAGAGGCTTATTCAATTCCTGCATCGTGGACTACGGGTGAAGAGTTCTTGGAGAATCCTGATTCAATCAAGTGGAATCTAACGAATGTGCCTGCCGGCGTTTATATGCTCCGCATAAAGAACATCATGGAGTGGGGCCAGCCGAAACTGAAGAGCCTGACGCTCGAGTACGATGGTGAAATTCCGAATCCGCAAGCAATAGACGAAACATTCGTTCCGCTGGATAAAAACGCACCGATGTACGATATCCTGGGTCGCAGAGTCAATGCTACTTACAAGGGCATTGTGATCCAAAACAAACAGAAATACATACTTTGGTAGAATGGACTGATTCAATGAACCAACAACCATGACTCCAAAGTCTTGAATATGACATGGCGCTTGGAATTGCTACAAAAAGCAGTTCTAAGCGCTATGCGGTTTTTTAGGAAAGCCGTTCCGAAAAACACTATTTTATACCGAAAAAGAACAAATAATCATACCAACCGAATATACTATATATTACATATATACCGAATACACCATTTAACTTTTATACCGCAAAATCATTTAACTTTATATAACCAACCGAATACACCATTTAACTTTTTTACCAAATACTCAATTTATGAAAAAAACATTTTTATTCGTACTGCTCTGCCTAATGGCAATCGGTACACAAGCAACCACCGTTACTTACACGGTTGACAACAACACAATCTTTCCGAATCCAGAACGTGGATTCCTTCATCAGGCAACAAGGCATGCAAACAAAGATTATCGTGCCTTGAATGGTAGAGAATCAGAACTCAAGAAACATGCAACAAAAGATCAAGGAACTTTGATTCTTGTATTGTATTATTTGGACGAATTTAGAAAAACAAATGAACTGCCAAAAGCTGTATTTGATGGATTTGAGGCAGATATGGATACGCTTCGAAAAAAAGGAATGAAAGCAATCGTGCGCATTGCATATGCAGAAGAAAGTTACGGAGAAGGGAAAAATGAATCTGCTAAAGATGCCTCGTTGTCTGTGATAAAAGAGCATCTTAGTCAATATAAGCCATATTGGAAAAAGCATTCCGATGTTATCTTTTGTTTCCAAGCTGGATTTGTAGGACAATATGGTGAGTGGTATTACACAGATAACTTTGGAAACCATGTATCCAAAATTAACAAAGACTGTAAAGACTTATTAACTGCAGCGTTGGCTGCAATACCGGAGGATCGTTGTCTCTTGCTTCGTAGACCGATATTTAAGCAACAGTATTTGGATTCTATTAAGGTAAATTCTGCTGCTTTGAATAAAGATGAGGCTTTTAAAGGAACGCCTAAAGCACGTCTTGGACACTTTAATGATGCATTCCTCTACAATGAAGACAATATGGGAACATATTCTTCTACAGAAAGCACACGAAAAGCGCAAAAGAAATATATTGCAGATGAAACACTATTTGTGCCTATCGGTGGAGAAACGGATATCACAGATGAAAAGCAAGCAAAAGAACAAGCCACTTATGATAAAACTATTGCAGAAATGAGTACTATGCATTGGACGTTTATCAAGAGTAGTTATTCCGAAACAGTAACTGATATGTGGCGCAAACCGGAAAATGGCACTTTTGATGAGTTGAATCGCAGATTAGGTTACCGCTATCAGTTGTTAGAAGGATACTATAGCAGTTCTGTTGCCCAAGGAGCCCAAATGACCGTTCAAATGAATATTAAGAATGTTGGTTTTGCTCCGTTATACAACTTTCGTAAGGCGCGTATCGTGTTGAAGAATGGTAGTTACACAAAGAGTATTGCTCTTAAGTCAGATCCACGTACATGGAAACCGAATGGAGTAATCACTAATATTGACGAGAAGATTGACATTCCTGCAGATATGCCAACTGGAACATACCAATTGTATCTGCATCTGCCGGACACTGGTAAATTGTTGAAAAACAAACCAGCTTATGCAATCCGCTTTGCTAACAAGAATATGTGGGATGAAGCAACCGGTATGAACAACTTGAACGCAAGTGTAAAGATTACCTCGGGTTCATCCAATAGTAACTATATCGCAACACCGGCAACGCTCACTAAGTCTAATGTGGCTTCTGTTAGCAGCGATATGACCTATTATGAGAACAATTATTTCGACTTCGGTCCTAAGAGCGTGCAAGATCAGACTCGCTGGGCAGAGTGGAATGTTAACGTGAAAACTGCCGGCGAATATACGGTTACAACCGTAGGCAATTATCCTAACGGTCACCAATGGCAGCTGGAGATAAGCGGTACTAACACTATCTGCCAAATGCCGAAATCATATAAGCAAGGTACTGTGACAGAGACTGCTACTTGGAATCTGCCGGCTGGAAATTACAAGATCCGTATCAAGAATATCTTGGCATGGGGTCAGCCGAAACTGCTGAGTGTCAATTTGACTAAGGCTGCTCCTTCGGCTATCGCACTGCCTGCTACACTCAATATCGCTAATATGAGCGAAGTAAGCGAGGATATGACGTACGAGAACAATTACTTCGATTTCGGTCCTAAGAGCGTGCAAACGCAGACCCGTTGGGCTGAGTGGCAGATACAAGTATCATCTTCGGGCAATTACAATGTCGCTATTGAAGGTAATTATCCGAATGGCCACCAATGGCAAATGGAATTAGTTGGTACCAACAATACCTGCACCTTGCCGGCAACTTGGGCATCGGGTGTTCAGACCGAAAACACTACATGGAATCTGTCTTCCGGTATCTATACACTCCGTATCAAAAACATCATGGAGTGGGGACAACCGAAACTGAAGAGCATAACGCTGACCGGTGCTGCTAACCATAAGCCGCAGGCTATCGATGAAGTTCAAGATACGTTGGATCAGAACGCACCGATGTACGATATCATGGGACGTCGCGTAGACGCATCCTACAAGGGAATAGTAATACAAAATAACAAGAAATATTTGCTTTGGTAATGTGTTGATCCGAAATACCACCATCAACATGACACCAAAGTTCCAAATATTGCACAGCGCTGGAGTTGACCCCCAAAGGCCACTCCGGTCGCTATGCAGATTGGGGAACTGCTTATTTTATAGTACTAACCCATTAGTCTGTTTTTAATTATGAAAAAGACAGTTTGTTTAGTGGCGCTAGCGCTCTTCTCAATCGGAGAAGCATTGGCAGCAGCGCGTACACCTCAGGAGGCTATTAACATAGCCAGTGATTTTATCTCCAAAGCCGACATCCGTCGTGCTCCGGCAAAGGACCAGTCCGCTCAACCCAAGATTGCGAAGTCTTCGTCTTCATACTTCGCCGTCAATACAGGTGATAGTTATGTCGTCGTCGCGGCTGATGATCGATTGCCCGAAGTGCTCGGTTATAGCGATAAAGGTTCTTTTGATCCGAACAATATGTCTCCGGCTTTGCAGTACTGGCTTGAATGCTACGATGAGCAATTGGCCGCTTTGGATAACGAATCCGCTGCTCAACCGCGCCGCGCAACAGCTGTCGTACAACCACTCTTAAAGAGTCAATGGAGTCAGAGCGATCCTTATTATCGCCAGACCCCGACTTATGATGCCAAGGGCTATTATCATTGTGTCACCGGCTGTGTAGCTACGGCTATGGCACAAGTGATGTATTATCACAAATATCCAACCAAGGGTAAGAGTTCGCACTCCTATTCGTGGGTTTGCGACGATCCTGTAGGTCAGTCTGCTACTTTGTCTGCCAACTTCGGCAATACAACGTACGATTGGGCCAACATGACAGATACGTATAAATTTCAGTCCTATACCACCACGCAGGCCAATGCGGTCGCAACGCTGATGTATCATTGCGGTGTGGCAGTGGATATGAACTACGGTCAGAACGGTAGTGGCGCTCAGACACAGAAGGTGCCTGCAGCACTGAAGAACTACTTCGGCTATGACGCCAACTATCAGCGTATTCGCAAGGATATGTATTCGCCGGACAGTTTGAACTCGATTATTGCTGCTGAGCTGAAGGGCAAGAGACCTGTGCTCGTTAGCGGTAGCAACGAACAAGGCGGTCACGCATTTGTTTGCGATGGTAGCGACGGCTCCGGCTATTTCCACATCAACTGGGGCTGGGCAGGCAGCAACGACGGATACTATCTGTTGAGTCTGTTGACACCTAGCGGCAAGCAGGGTACAGGTGGAACTGACAAAGGTTACAACAAGAATACAGCATTCTATATCGGTTTGCAGCCGGCTAAGTCCAATTCGCCGAAGGCTATACCGCAAATAGCAACCACCACTATCTCGTTCAGCAATGAGTCTTCATTCAATCGCACTGCTACGTTCACGGCCTCTATCGCCAAGATGCAGAACTACGGTTTGTCGGATTTTGACGGTTCGTACGGAGTAGCGCTGATGGATAAGAACGGCAAAAAAGTGGTATCAGTGCTCAAGCAAGCGAGTCGTTCGTTGGCAGCCAATCACTATGTGACATCTGCTATTTCCTTGAGCAGCGTGCCGATTCCTAGTTCTGTAGCAGCCGGCGCTTATCGTTTATGCTTTGTATATAAGGATGCTAACTATGGCTGGATGCCGATGTTGTGCACCGCAGGTGACTACTATCGCACGATCGAGTTGACGAGTAGCAAGGTGATCTTCCATTCTAACGATTGGACCGGCAATGTGGTATCTCTGCCGGGTACGCTGAACAAGGCTAATGCCGGATCAGTCAGCAGCGATATGACTTACTACAATACCAATTTCTTCGATTTCGGTCCGACAGATGCACAGAACTTGGATCGTTGGGTAGAGTGGAATGTCAAACTGAGCACCGCAGGCGAATACAAGGTTGCTACCACCGGTTATTATCCTAACGGCCACCAGTGGCAACTTGAGCTGGTAGGCGGCAATACCTCTTATACCATGCCGTCGTCGCACAAGACAGGTGAAGTTTCCGAGGAAGGTACGGAAACTTGGTACTTGCCTTCCGGTTCGTATAAGATTCGCGTGAAGAATGTTAAGCAGTGGAGCCAAGCTAAACTGAAGAGTGTATCCATCTCCTATGTAGGAAGCGGTCAGTCCTCATCGGCTGTCGTTATGCCGGGCACACTCAACAAAAATAATGTCAAAGCTGTCAGCAGCGATATGACTTACTACAACTCCAACTTGTTTGACTTCGGTCCGTCCGACGGACATAATCTCGACCGTTGGGCAGAGTGGGAGATCAGCGTACGCAATGCAGGCAAATATACCGTTTATTCCACTGGTTATTATCCTAACGGCCACCAGTGGCAATTGGAATTGGTAGATGCCAACAATACCTACGCTATGCCTAAGTCATATGCAACGGGTTCGCTGACAGAAAGTGGCAGTACGACATGGAATCTGTCGGCAGGTACCTACAGACTGCGTGTCAAGAATATCCTGGATTGGGGTCAGCCCAAACTGCAAAATATAACGCTGACTTTCAGCAGCACTGAGAGTGAAGCGCAAGGTTTGGAGGAAACCTTCGCTCCGCTGGATACAAACGCTCCTATGTACGATATCCTTGGTCGTCAAGTGAATAGTTCGTACAAGGGCATTGTGATCCAGAACGGTCAGAAGTATCTGCTCCGATAAAAACCATGACACATCGTTCCGATTGCATAGCGCAGACTAGTATCTGCGCTATGCAACAGCGGAACTGAAAAACATATAACAAACAAGATACATTTTAGGTATCGGAGGTGGTGGGGTATCACCTTTGTAGGCCATTTAACTTTAATAATTACCAAACATCTTTTTATTATGAGAACTAAGATTTTCTCTTTATTGCTATGTCTGGCTATGTTCAGTACGTATGCAACTGCTGTCACCTACACGGCAGATGACAAAACAATCTTCCCTAATCCGGAACGTGGATTCACCGGTGAGGTCGGTGGAGAAACAATGCTTTCCGAAAGTGAAAACCACTTGCTGAAAGGCAGCCGCGAAAATTGGTATTTCACCGAATCTGGACGTGAAAACCAAAGTCTGGTCGTATTGGTGTATTATTTGGGTAGATACAAATCCCAAGATTTACCAAGCGCAATCTTAAAAGGTTTTGATGATGACATGCAAGTCCTTCGTGACAAAGGTTTCAAGTGTGTACTTCGTTTTGGTTATGATTGGCAGAGCGGCAATGACGCTTCTCTGTCGTGGGTAAAAAAACACATCAGTCAATTGAAATCGCACCTGAAAGACAATGCTGATGTTATCTATGCATTGGAAGCAGGTTTCGTTGGTCGATGGGGCGAGTGGTACTATAGTTCCCATTTCGGCAATGAGACCCAACGAATGAATTCGGACCGTATAGCTGTAATTGACGCTCTGTTGGATGCATGCCCGACCGACCGTTTCCTGTTGGTTCGCTATCCGATGATCAAAACCGAATATTTGGCAGCTAAGGGTTATAGCACTTCGGCTCTCTCTTCTTCTGAGGCATATTCGACCAGCAACCCGAGAGCACGTATCGGTTGCCACAATGACGCATTCCTGAATAACTACGGTAATGACGGTACTTATGCCAGCGTTGGTCATAGCGACGATTCTTCTGTTCGCAGTTATATTGCCAGCGAGACTCTCTACGTGCCTAATGGCGGTGAGACCAACGTAGATGATGACGATCTGGCAAAGCAAGTATATAAGAACGCTGAGTCCGAGATGGCTACCTATCACTGGTCCTTCTGCGGTGACGGCTATGCACGCCAAGTAACCGATAGATGGAAAAGCAATAAATCGAACGGCGATTATATCTTCAACAATCTTAACCGCAAGATGGGTTATCGCTTCCAATTGGTAAGTGGTACATACAGCAGTTCTGCTACTCAGGGCGGTTCTATGTCCGTTAATATCAAACTGAAGAACGTAGGTTATGCACCGCTGTACAACAAGCGTTATGCATACATCGTGCTCAAGAATAGCAGCAAGAAGTATTCTATCCGTTTGGCTACCGACCCGCGTAAATGGAAACCGGGTGAGTCCACCACAATCAATGAGACTATTTCTCTGCCGTCAGATATCGCTACCGGTACTTATCAGATTTATCTGAACATGCCGGATCGCTATGAGAGCCTGGCTTCTAAGCCCGCCTTCTCTGTTCGCTTTGCTAACAAGGACGTTTGGGAGTCCAGCACCGGTATGAACAAGTTGAACGCTTCGATCACTATCTCTAAGAGTGAGAATGGCGGTGGTAGCGGCAGTGGTAGTGGTAGCGGATCGACCGTTTCTCTGCCGAGTACGCTCACTAAGTCTAACGTGGCTTCTGTCAGCAGCGATATGACTTACTACAACTCCAGTTTCTTCGATTTCGGTCCGACCGACGCACACAATCTCGATCGTTGGGCTGAGTGGAATGTTAAGCTGAGCAGCGCAGGTGAATACACCGTTACTACAACCGGTTATTATCCCAACGGTCACCAATGGCAACTGGAATTGGTTGGCGGCAACACTACTTATACCATGCCTTCGTCGCACAAGACCGGTGAAGTAACCGAAGAAGGTACATCTACATGGTATCTGCCGGCAGGTAGCTACAAGATCCGTGTTAAGAATGTCATGGATTGGGGTCAGCCGAAACTGAAGAGCATCAAGCTGAGCAAAGCTGCCGGTTCTGCTATCGTACTGCCTGCAACCCTCAATAAGTCCAACTCCAGCGCATACAGCAGCGATATGACTTGGTACAACAGCAATCTGTTTGATTTCGGTCCTACCGATGCAGCTAACCTCGACCGTTGGGCAGAGTGGGAAATCAAGGT
>JAEEGL011198913.1_pt1 | contig 10005 bp, 8 predicted proteins | sample 9134231 | NCBI WGS metagenome assembly JAEEGL01 (sample SAMN16246548, study PRJNA631951) | gut metagenome | biome: gut microbiome; feature: rumen; material: fiber-attached | host: Bos | place: Iran: Karaj | collected 2018-10 | reverse complement strand
TTTAGGCGAACGGCGAAGCAAAATGTAAATAAATGGTAAATCTATGATATTCGCTTTTCGGGGAAAAGTCCAGCTCATTTTAGGTGGACGAGGGGCGGACGCATGCGAGGGGCGGTGCCGGGGCGCACGGGGCGAAAACGAAGGAGACTGTGACGGGGCGCACGGGGGGGGTGAACGCGAAGGCGACGGTGACGGGGCGCACGGGGGCGAAAACGAAGGAGACGGTGACGGGGCGCTTGGGGAAGGTTGCGAGGGCAGCGGCGGATCGAGGGATTCGTGCCCGCAAAAGTAACATACGTTACCTTGATTTTTGTATTTTCATACTATTATAATTGAGTGAAAACGTATTCAGCCGCGCGTTATCGTTTCTGAAAGGAGAGGATCTCTTGTCGTCAGACCGAAAAGCGTCGATAGCACTGCTTGCGTTCTGTGCTGTGGACGCTGTACTCACTAAAAATCTTCCCACGTCGACCATGAACGGCGCGCCCGGACCGAGCGCGTTCCCCTGGGTGATGCTCGCGCTTCTCGCGGTCCTCAGCCTCGTGCTGTTCTTCAGGAGCGGCAGCAGGGAGAACGAAAAGCCGAAGGATTCGCTGAAGAAAGCGATGTTCATATTCGGGGCGATGGCGCTGTACTTCGTGCTCGTACCGGTCATCGGATTCCTCGTCGGGACGTTCGTCGGGATCGCGCTGTTCCTGCGCATAACGGTCAAGTCGTGGCCGAAGTGCCTCATAACGGCGGGTCTCACGGCCGCCGTCCTCTACGTCCTGTTCAAGGTCATATTCCATATTTCTCTGCCTTCGGGCTTTCTGCCGTTTTAAGGAGGATGGACTATGGCTGTTTTGACTGAAGCTTTCGGAATGGTGCTGACCGCGCAGAACTTCATGATGATGCTCATCGGCGTCGTCATCGGTCTCGTCTTCGGCGCTATACCCGGACTCACGTACATGACGGGCATCCTGCTCGTGCTCCCGATGACGTTCGGTCTCGACTCGATCTCCGCCGTCTCGATACTGCTCGGCGTTTACTGCGCCGGAATGTGCGGCGGCTCCACCTCCGCGATCCTTCTCGGCATCCCCGGCACTCCTTCCGCCGCCGCCACCGTCCTCGACGGCTATCCGCTGTCGAAGAAGGGGCACGCCGACAAGTCGCTCGGCATGGCGCTGTTCTCGTCCGTGATGGGCGGGCTCATAAGCCTCGTCATCCTGAGCATCGCGGCGCCGCTCATAGCGAACGCCACTAGGCACTTCGGCGCCGCGGAACGCTTCGCGCTGGTGTTCATGGGGCTCACGTGCATCTGCCGCGTCTCGAGCGGCAACATGCTCAAGGGCGTCATCAGCGGGATCCTCGGCGTCATGATAACCTTCATCGGGCTGGATCCGGTAATGGGCGTGCAGCGCTACACGTTCGGAAATCTGCACCTGATGGGCGGCATAAACCTGCTGCCGGTGCTGATCGGAATGTTCGCGATCCCCGAGATCATAAAGTGCATACTTCATAAGAACGAGGTAAAGATAAAGGACACGAGGCAGAAGATCTCGCTGCCGACGCTTAAGGAATTCAGATACTGCTTCCCGACGATCCTCAAGAGCACGTTCATCGGGACGCTCATCGGGGCGATCCCCGGCACCGGCGGCCCGACGGCCTGCTTCCTCTCGTACGACCAGGCGCAGCGCGACGCGAAGAAGCGCGGCGACGAGGTCCCGTTCGGAGAGGGCAACATCCTCGGCGTAGCCGCGCCCGAGGCCGCGAACAACGGCGTGACGGGCGGCGCGATGATCCCGATGCTGACGATGGGAGTCCCCGGCGACGGCACCACGGCCGTCATAATGGGAGCCTTTATGATCCACGGGCTTCAGCCCGGACCGATGCTCTTTTCCAAGTCCGCTTCGACGGTCTACGCGATCTTCATGTCGATGTTCATCATCAACATAATGGTCCTGATCGTCCAGTCCCTTGGTATAAGGATATTCGTCAAGGTCCTCGACATACCCATCTACCTGCTCAACGGGATAATCCTCGCGCTCTGCGTCGTAGGTGCGTTCTCGCAGAACAATACGTATTTCGACGTGATAGTCGTGGCCGCGGCGGGCCTGCTCTGCTACCTGCTCGGGCGCGCCGGCTTCTCGACGACTCCGCTGCTTCTGGGCGTGGCGCTCGGAAAGCCCTTCGAGGAGAATTTCCGCCTCGCGCTCAATCTGTCGAGCGGCGATTACACCGTGTTCTTCAGGAGGCCTATCTGCCTCGTGATACTCATAATAACCCTGCTGATAGTCGTCGTTCCGCCGATAAGCGAGCGCCTCACGAAGAAGAAGGCCGCGATCATCGACACGAGCGAGGACTGACGCGCCTGCGCGGAACGTCCGCGCGCATCAGCGATGATACCGCATAACGCGTATCAATATAAAAACGAAAAGGAGAAGAAAAATGAAGAAAGTATTTGCAGTTCTTCTGGCCCTGGCGATGATCCTCGGCATGGCTGCGTGCGGCGGCAACACCGCAAGCACCGCTCCGGCAGCTCCGGCAGCGCCCGCGGCTCCCGCAGAACCCCAGAAGACAGACACACCGGCAGCTCCGGCGGCGCCCGCGGCTCCGGCATTCCCCACGAAGTATCTCGACTTCATGGTAGGCTTCGGCGCAGGCACGGGTTCCGACATCAACGCCCGCATGCTCTGCTCCATCGCCGAGAAGAACCTCGGCCAGACGATCACCGTCACCAACATGGAGGGCGCAGGCGGCGCTCTGGCGTATCAGTACGTTCAGAACCAGCCCGCTGACGGCTACACGCTGTCCTGGAACTCCAACTCCCAGTCCATCGCGCACTACAACGGCAACATGGAATGCACCTACGAGGATTTCGAGCAGCTCTGCAGGATCTCCGTAGAGGACCAGATGCTCGTCGTCGCGGCTGACGCTCCCTGGAACACCCTCGAGGAGTTCGTCGAGTACTGCAAGGCCAACCCCGGCAAGGTCATAATCTCCAACGGAGGCATCGGCGGCTTTAACCACATGGCGGCTGTCGCGTTCGCGCAGGCTACCGGCATCGAGGTCCAGCACGTTCCCCTCTCCGGCGCCGACCAGATCAACGCCATCCTCACGGACGACGTACAGTGCGGCATCGCTACCGCGGCCAACTATCTGCAGTACGTCCTCTCCGGCGAGCTCAAGCCGCTCGTATCCACCGGCGAGAAGAAGCTGACGTTCGAGGGCGCTCCCCCGACGATGCTCGACTGCGGCTACGATATGACGATGTCCATGTACAGAGGCATCTCCGTCAAGAAGGGCACTCCGCAGGAATGCAAGGACATCCTCGAAGCAGCGTTCAAGGCGGCCGTTGAGTCCGACGAGTTCAAGGAATTCGCCGCGAGCAACAACGTATTCATCAGCTGGATGGGCCAGGAGGAGTTCTCCGCGTTCGTAAAGGAAGACGACGCCAAGATCTTCGACCTCATGTCCGGTCTCGGAATGGTGAAGTAGGATATTATCAGCTCTTCGGGACCGGTCGGCGCGGCGAAACGCCGGAAAGCGCCGGCCGGTCCCTTTTTACCCGAAAGGAGGAGAAGTTTTGGATAAGCCCTCAGGAATATACAAGGATATAATGGACAAGCTTATGGAGGTTCATCCAAGACTTGTCGAGATAAGCGATTACATCCACGACAACCCCGAGCTGGGACACGAGGAGTTCAAGGCCGCCAGGATCCTGTGCGACGAGATCGCGGCCGCGGGCTTTTCGGTCGAGGAGGGCGTCGCGGATCTGCCCACGGCGTTCGTGGGAACGTACGCGCCTCATCCGCAGGACGGCCCGACGGTCGCCGTCGTCGCGGAGTACGACGCGCTGCCCGTCATAGGCCACGGCTGCGGCCACAACGTCATAGCGACGGGCGCGCTCGGGGCGGCGCTCGCCCTCAAACCATTCATGGACAGTATCGGCGGCACGCTCAAGATAATAGGGACGCCGGCAGAAGATACGACCGGCGACAAGGTCGTCATGCTCGAGAAGGGCGTCTTCGACGGCGTCGATTTCGCGATGCAGTGCCATCCGAACGACCGCACCATGCCGGACGCGAAGTTCCTCGCGATCCACAGCATGAAGATCAATTTCTACGGCGTCGCCTCGCACGCCAGCCGCGCGCCCGAAAAGGGCATCAGCGCGCTCGACGCCATGATGCTCGGCTTTACTGGCACCGAATTCCTGCGCGGACACGTCACCAAGGACGTGAGCATCGCGGGCATAATAACCAGCGGCGGCACAGCTTCGAACAGCATCCCCGATTTCGCTTCGGCCGAGTTCGGCATCCGCAGCCTCGACATAAAGACGCTGCGCGACGTCGTGACGCGCGTGGAGAACTGCTTCCGCGGCGCGGAGCTGATGACCGGCGCCAGGCTCGAGATCATCCACGACAAGTGGCTGCACAGCAACGTGCGCGTGCCGCTCCTCAACGAAACGGTCATGAAATACGCGAGGATGGGCGGAGCGGAGCAGATACTTCCGCAGGAGACGATGGCATCCACAGACTTTTCGAACGTGACTACGGCGCTCCCCGCGGCGCGCCTCGACATAGCGTTCGCGCCCGTCGGGACTTCGACGCACAGCCAGGGCTTTGCCGATGCCGGCAAGGAGCCGATGGCTCACCGGGCGATCGCCTCGGCGGCCTTCGCGATGGCGGCGACGGCTTACGACCTGTTCACGAAGCCCGAGCTGGCAGCGGAGATCCGCCGCCAGTGGGAGGAGATCACGAAGTAGGATCACAGGAACGAACGCGCGGCGGGATGCCTCCCGCCGCGCTCATTCTTTTTGCCGAAAAACATCCGTTTGCTTTGACAATCCCGGCAGGTATTCTATAATAATCTTAGGTACTGGACTGGCAGTACTGTTTTGTTTAGAAAAGGAGATCAAAGATGAAGAAGATAGTTGCAGTTTTTCTGGCGCTGGCGATGGTGCTCTGCATGGCGGCATGCGGACAGACAGCGGCGCCGGCAGCTCAGACGGCACCCGCGCCCGCTGCCGCTCCGGGCGGATCAGAGAGCGGAGCTCCCGCCGCGCCGGCGGCTCCCCAGACCGTCAAGGTAGGCATGGTCGGCATAGGCGACGATAACGCCGCGTACGACAGGAACTTCTACATGGCCGCGGACGAAGCCAAGGAGATCCTCAAGGGCAAGGGCATCGACGTCGAATGGACATATACTTACAACCACCCCGAAGGCGAGCCGGTAGCCACCGACTGCGAAGAGCTCGCGGAGGCCGGCTGCATCGCGGTGTTCCTCAACTCCTACGGCATGGAGCCCGCAATGCTCGGCGTAGCTCCCGATTATCCCGACACTCTGTTCATCGGAATGACGAACGAGGGTTCCTGGAAGGACGACCTCCCCAACACCGTCAACGCGTTCCCCTCGATCTACGAGGGCCGCTACCTTGCCGGCGTCGCGGCGGGCTGCAAGCTCCAGGAGATGATCGACAGCGGCAAGATCACGGCTGACCAGGCCGTCATCGGCTACGTAGGCGCTTTCACGTTCGCTGAGGTCGTCTCCGGCTATACCTCGTTCTTCCTCGGCGCGCGCAGCGTATGCCCGACCGTCACGATGATGGTCGAGTTCATCGGTTCCTGGGGCGATCCCACGATGGAAGCCAACACCGCACAGCACCTCATCGACGAGGGCGCGGTGCTCATCTCCCAGCACTCCGATTCCACGACTCCCGCCACCACGGCTCAGGCCAACCACGTTTACCACATCGGCTACAACATCAGCATGAGCGATAAGGACACCGCTCCCGACGCGTCCATCATCTCCTCCAGGATCGACTGGACGAACTACATGGTCCACGTCATCGAGACGCTCGTGGCCGGCGGCGAGGTCGAGCAGGACTACTACCAGCACGGCCTTAAGGACGGCGACGTAGTCCTCACCGAGCTCAACACCGCCATAGCCGCTCCCGGCACCGCGGAAGCGATCGCCAAGGCTCAGGCCGCCATCGAGAGCGGCGAACTGCAGGTATTCGATACCTCCACGTTCACCGTTGACGGCAAGGAGCTCACTCAGGCGTTCGCGATCGATACCGACGGCGACTTCGCGGCTGACAGCGAAGAGGCAGTATTCGACGGCGCGTTCCACGAATCCTACTTCCAGTCCGCTCCGTATTTCGCGCAGAGGATCGACGGCATCAGGCTGCTGAACGAGAAGTACTAGGATATCCAGGCGATACGGCGAAAGGAGGACGGTCATCCGTCCTCCTTTTTTATCGCGCCCGGCCGGCGTCCCGCGCTGCTGCCAGACCGGCGTCCCGCGCTGCTGCACTGCGCCCGGCGGAGCCGCCGCTATTGCCCGCGTCTGCTTTATTGGGTATAATATATTCGGTGATATTTTTTTGCGCGGCATGCCGCTGCGCGCGTTCGTTTGCTTTCCCGGAGGAAAGATGGAAAACTCTCACGCCATAGAGCTGAAGGGCATCACTAAGCGCTTCGGAAAGGTCGTGGCCAACGACGCGGTCGACCTGTACCTTGACCGGGGCGTCATCATGTCTCTGCTCGGAGAGAACGGCTCGGGCAAGACCACTCTCATGAACATGCTGTCGGGCATTTATTTCCCGGACGAGGGGCAGATCTTCGTCGACGGGAAGCCTGTCACGATAGCATCTCCCAAAGACGCCTTCGCAAACGGCATCGGAATGATCCACCAGCACTTCAAGCTCGTGGACGTCTTTACCGCCGCCGAGAACGTAGCCCTCGGACTGTCTGACGGCAGCTACGATCTGAAGCGCGTCGAGGACGGTATCCGCGGGATATCCGACAAATACGGCTTCGGGATCGACCCGAAAAAGAAGATCTACAGCATGTCCGTCTCGGAAAAGCAGACGGTAGAGATCATAAAGGTCCTCTACCGCGGCGCGAACGTGCTGATACTCGACGAGCCGACGGCCGTACTGACGCCGCAGGAGATAAAGCGGCTCTTCCGCATCCTGCGCGCCATGCGCGACGACGGCAAGGCGATCATACTCATAACCCACAAGCTCAACGAGGTGATGGAGATATCCGACGTCGTCGCTGTAATGCGCAAGGGACGCCATATCAGGACGGTCCGCACGGCTGAGACTACGCCGCAGGCGCTCACCGAGATGATGGTCGGAAAGGCGGTCTCCCTCAACATCACCAGGTTCGACCCCGTGGATCCGAAGCCGAGGCTCACGGTCGCGGGGCTCACCTGCAGAGACTCCGAGGGCGTAAAGAAGCTCGACAACGTGGGCTTCATAGCCTACGGCGGAGAGATACTGGGCATCGCCGGGATCGCCGGAAGCGGCCAGAAGGAGCTTCTCGAGACGGTCGCCGGCCTCCGAAGGGCCGAGAAGGGCTCGATAATATATTCGCCCGAGGGAAAGCCTCCCGAAGAGCTCGTCGGAAAGACTCCGATGCAGATACGCGACGCCGGCGTGGCGCTGGCGTTCGTCCCTGAGGACCGCCTCGGCATGGGGCTCGTCGGCGCGATGGGCATGACGGACAACATGATGCTCCGCTCCTGGAACAAGGGGCGCGGCGTATTCGTCGACCGCAAGACTCCGGAAAAGCTCGCGAACCAGGTGCTCGACTTCCTGGAGGTCGTCACTCCCGGGATAGATTATCCCGTAAGGAAGCTGTCGGGCGGCAACGTGCAGAAGGTGCTCGTTGGCCGCGAGATCGCGAGCTCGCCGAGCGTGCTTATGAGCGCGTACGCTGTGCGCGGTCTCGATATCAATACGTCTTACATAATCTACAACCTCATGAGCGGCCAGAAGGCCAGGGGCGTAGCCGTCATATTCGTCGGCGAGGATCTCGACGTGCTTCTGGAGCTCTGCGACAGGATACTCGTCCTGTGCGGCGGCAAGGTCTCCGGGATCGTCGACGCCCGCACCGCGACGAAGGAACAGATAGGACTTCTCATGACGAAGGTCGGCGGAAAGGAGGAGGCTTGATGCACGAAAAAGCTCCCCTCATACGCATAGCCAAGCGCGACGATCTTCCAAAGTACAAGGTTTGGCTCATCCGTCTGGCTGCGCTGCTTCTTGCGATCGCGATTGGCGGGCTGCTCTTCCTGATCGTCCGCACGAACCCGATAACCGCGTACGGCGAGATGCTCAAGGGCTCGCTGGGCAAGAAGACCGGCATAAGGCAGATCGTCAAGACCGCCATACCGCTGCTGGGGACCGCGCTCGCGCTGGCTCCCTGCTTCAAGATGCGCTACTGGAACATCGGCGCCGAAGGCCAGATAACCATGGGCGCCATGGGCGCCGGCTACTTCGCGCTGTTCTGGTACGACAAGCTCCCGTCTCCCGTACTGCTCGTCGTGATGGGCCTCGCGGGCATCGTCTGCGGCGGCCTCTGGGCCGCGATACCCGCGGTCTTCAAGGCGCGCTGGGGCACGAACGAGACGCTCTTCACCCTTATGATGAACTACATAGCGATCGGGATAGTCGCCTGGCTGCAGGGCGGCCCGTGGGAGGGCAAGCCTGGGAGCCAGATAATCCCGACGTTCAACAAGGCCGCGGTGCTTCCCAAGGCGCTGGGCGTCAACTGCGGCTGGATCATCGTCCTGCTGCTGACGGTCTTCATGTTCGTATACATGCGCTACACCAAGCACGGCTACGAGGTCGCGGTGCTCGGCGGCAGCGAGAACACGGCGCGCTACGCGGGGATGAACGTGGCAAGGGTCACGGTCCGTACGGCCGTCCTGTCCGGCGCGATCAGCGGTCTCGTCGGCTTCATGGTCGCCAGCGGCACGCACATGACGCTGTACTCGAGCGTCGCCGGCGGCGTCGGCTTTACGGCGATAACCGTCTGCTGGCTCGCGCAGCTCAATCCGTTCGCGATGGTCGCGATAGCCGCCATGCTCGCGGTCCTCAGCAGAGGCGCCAGCACGCTGCAGACGAGCCTCAAGGTCCCGGCGTCGATATCCGACATGATAACCGGTATAATCCTGCTGTGCATGCTCGGCTGCGAGTTCTTCATAAACTACAGACTGATCTTCAGAGGTCACCACGAGCGCGCCGGGGAGCCGCAGCGCGCGGGCGGCGCGGAAGGCCCGGATAAAAAGGAAACGGAGGAAGGCAGATGACATTCAACTTTGTCGGTCTGATAACGGCCGCCGTGCTGAACGGCACACCGCTGCTTTACGGCACCTCCGGTGAGATACTTACGGAGAAATCGGGAAACATGAACCTCGGCGTCGAGGGACTCATGTACATGGGAGGCGCTTTCGGGCTCGCCGGAGCGTTCTACTACGGCAGGGCCACCGGCGACGCGGCCGTCGGCGCTGTCGCGGTCGCGATCTCGCTGCTGTGCGCCTTCATCGCCGGCGTGTGCGGATCGCTGATATTCAGCTTCCTCACGATAACGCTTAGGGCCAACCAGAACGTCACGGGGCTCGCCCTGACGATATTCGGAACAGGCGTAGGCCAGTTCGTCGGAGAGTACATGAGGATACAGGCGGGCGGAAACGTCGGCGTCAGCAACGCGCTGAAGGACGCGTTCGCCAGACCCGTGCTGCCCGTGTCCCTGCAGAAGCTCCCGGTCCTTGGGACCGTGCTTTTCGGCTACAATCTTTTCGTCTACATCGGCTTCGTGATGGCGATCGTCATGATGATCTTCATGAACCGCACGCGCGCCGGGCTGCATCTGCGCGCCGTCGGCGAATCGCCCGCGACTGCCGACGCGGCCGGCATCAACGTCGGACGCTACAGGTATCTGGCGACGACGATAGGCGGAGGCATCTCCGCGGTCGGCGGGATGGTCTACACGATGACGATAGCGGGCAGCGTCTGGAACCACGAGGGCCTGTCCGGCGTCGGCTGGATCTCCGTCGCGCTCGTGATATTCTGCCTGTGGAAGCCCGTCAATTCGCTGTGGGGCTCCGTGCTGTTCGGCGGCCTCACGATCCTCTTCCTGCGCCTGCCGCTGCCGTTCATACCGACGCAGATCTACAAGGTCGTGCCTTACATCGTGACGGCGATCGTGCTGATCATGGTCTCGATCCGCCAGC
>JAEEGL010633735.1_pt1 | contig 10005 bp, 4 predicted proteins | sample 9134231 | NCBI WGS metagenome assembly JAEEGL01 (sample SAMN16246548, study PRJNA631951) | gut metagenome | biome: gut microbiome; feature: rumen; material: fiber-attached | host: Bos | place: Iran: Karaj | collected 2018-10 | reverse complement strand
TTCTCCTCGGCCGAGAGCTTCGGGATCAGGTTGAAGCTCTGGAACACGAAGCCGATCTTCCGGCTCCGGATCTGCGCCAGTTCGTTTTCGGAGTAATCTTCGATGGGCGTTCCGTCCAGAAGATACTGGCCGTCATCTGCCGTGTCCAGACAGCCGATGATGTTCATCAGCGTGCTCTTCCCGCTTCCGGACGGCCCGATCACGCTGACGAACTCATGCGGATACACGTGAAGATTGGCATGGTCCAGAGCGCGGACGCGCTCCTCGCCTATTTTATATACTTTTGAAACATCTCGAAGTTCTATCATGATCAGTACCCGAAGCCTCCGCCGGAACCGCCGCCGAAGCCGTACATATCCCAGAAATCGCTTTGCGCCTTCGTATAGTATACGGTGTCGCCCTCGGAAAGTCCGCCGCGTATCTCCGTATAATCCTTGTTGGAGATGCCGATCTCGACCGTGACGGGATTCAGAAACTGGGCGGTCTCGGAATCGTAGCCCGTGTAGACGAAAGCGCTGGCGCTGGTCCGGGTGACGGCGTCGTTCGGTACATACAGGACATTGTCCGTTCCGGAGATCGTGATCACCACATCCGCGGTCATCCCGCCCAGCATCAGAGGGGCTTTGTCAAAGGTCACGGTGGCGGAATAGGTGGTGACGCCGGAATTGCTGCTGGCGGTGCGGTCGATCTCCGTAACGGTCCCGACATATTCGCCGACACCGATGGAGCCGATGGTCACCACGGCCTCCTGGCCGACTTCAAGGGCAAGGATATCCGATTCGTCTACGGAAAACTTCACGGACATCTGCTCATCTTTCGAAAGCGTAAGGATCTTCTTCTTTCCGCTGTCGGAAGAGGAGGACTCGGAAGAGGAGGCGGCGGAGGAAGAAGCGGCAGCGCCCGGCAGCAGGGCCGAATAGTCCATGCCGAAGGACATCATGCCCGCACTCTGGGAGGCGTCCTGGGAGGGGGTCTGCGCGGAGCTGTTCTCGCCCTCTTTCTCGATGGTAAGGACCGTGCCGTCAAAAGGAGCGCGGACGGCGCCGTCCCGGTATATGGTAAGCAGAGCGCCCAGAGTGTCCTCCAGTTCCCTGCGTTCCTTGAGGATGGAGCTGTACTCCGAAGCGACGGAGGCGTCCTTGACGCGGAAGACGGCGGTGCCGCCGCCGACCTGCTGATTCTCTTTGGCCAGGACCTCGGAAATGATGCCGGTGTGGCCGGTTACCTTGATGGGGTTGTGGATCTCAAGCGCGCAGCTTCCGAGCTTTTTCCCGTCCTTGTCGAGCACGGTCACCGTTTCACCCGGCATGGCGCTTTTATCGGAGACAAGGACGACCGCCTTGCCCCGCGAGGCGCTCTCCACCTTTCCGCTCAGTTCTTCGCCGTCCTCACGCAGAACCGTCACGCCGTCTCCGACGGCAAGAGCGTCCGTTCCGATGACGGCGGACATAAATTTATCCTGGGAGATCACCGCAAGCGCTCCGTGCTCCACCATGCAGGTGGCGACATCGTCCCCCGGCTGCGCATAGAGGATCTTGACCACACCGGAGACCCCCGCCTTGATAACGTCGGAAGGAGCCTTGGCGCTTATTTTGGAGATATCCTTGTCCTTGTCCGCGATCTGCTTCTGCACATCCGCGAGAGCGGCGGAGACGGTGTCCATATCCACCGTGGCAAGGATATCGCCTTTCTTCACGGGCGTGTTGGCCTCCACGAGGATCTCGTCCACCTCCACGCCGTCCGGGACGCTTATATCCTCCGCGTCCACGTCACTGACAGCGCCGGAGCCGGACACCGTGGTGTTTACAGAACCGTAGGTGACCGTCCAGGTGAGAACGGAAGCGGACTGGGAACTGACCGCCTCCCGGACCTTCGTCTGAAGATGTCTTACGGCGAAGAAAAGAGCGAGCGCTATGACCGCGAGGATGACGACGACGGTGATGATGCGCTTACGCCTTTTTTTCTTTTTTTCCTTGTCAATGGCTGTAAACAGAGCCTCGTCTCTGTTTCTGTTCTCGTCCATGATCGATTCTCCCTATATTGAAATACAGAAAACTATTCTCAATTCCGTTTTTGAATCATAACATTACTATTATATACCAATATCTTGTATTTTGTTACGAACAGTTTTCAGGGAAGGACCGGATTCCGCTCTTCCGGGCTGCCCTTTGCCTGTGCAGAAGAGGGTATGTTGCTGTTTTGCCCCATATTTGATATACTTTCTATATTATTCGTCCGAAGGGAGAAAGCCATGCTGACTCTGCTTACAGGAAGAGCGGGAACGGGAAAGACAGCCGCCGTTATAGAGTCCGTGAAAAAAGACGTGGAAGCGGGAAAACCCGGCAGCATCATTCTGGTGCCGGAACAGTACAGCCACGAGGCGGAGCGCGAGCTTGCGCGAAAGTGCCCGGACGCGGCAAGCCTCTATGCCGAGGTCCTGAGCTTTACGGGTCTGGCACGGAGCCTGTTTGCAAGCTTCGGCGGAAACACCGCGGGATATCTGGACGAGGGCGGCAAGCTGCTGTGCATGGCGCTGAGTCTGGAAAGCTTCGGGAAAGAGCTTCCCGGACTCCGGATCTTTGCAAACAGCGCGAAGAAAACGGAAACGCAGGATATGCTGGTGGCAGCTGTCGACGAGCTGAAAGCCTCCGGAGCCGGCCCCGGAGGTCTGCGGGACGCCGCCGGAAGGCTTGAGGGGATCCTTGCGGATAAGCTTCTGGACCTGGCGGACATATACGAAAACTACAACAACGTGATCGCCCTGAGCGGGGCGGACAGCTCCGATGCGCTGACCGATGCGGCGGAGCTTATCCGGAAAAAAGCGGATGTCCGCGGCTGGCGGGTATATATAGACGGCTTCACCGACTTCACCGCCGGAGAGAGGGCCGTCATTGAAGCGCTGCTGCTCGGCGGAGCGGATGTCACGGTATGCCTCACAACGGATTCCGCGTATACGGAGAACGAGGTGTTCCGGCTTCCGGCGAAGACGGCCGTGAAGCTCAGGGCCTTTGCGGAAGAAAACGGAATACCCGCTGCGGAGTCATGGATAGAGCCGGACGTGAAAGACCTCCGGAGAGATCCCGTGATCCTGCAGTTCGCGGAAAACATGTTCCTGTATTCGGAAAACGCCGTTTTCTCCGGAAGCGGCGCGGTCAGACTCTACAGCTGCGGCTCCATTCCGGAGGAATGCGAATTCGCCGCTTCCGCCGCGAGAGAGCTGGTCCGGACGACGGGCTGCCGGTGGAGAGACATCGCCGTGGCCGCAAGAGGCTTTTCCGATTATGAAAAGGTGCTGAAAAGAGTATTCGAACACTATGAGGTTCCGCTCTTCCTGTCGGAAAAGGCCGATATTTTCAGCAGACCGCTTCCCGCGCTGATTGCCTATGCTTACGAGATCCCGGCATCCCGCTGGTCTGCCGACAGCGTCATCGGCTATATGCGGACCGGACTCACGGGGCTGAGCCGGGAAGAATGCGACGAACTGGAGAACTATATCTTCAAGTGGCAGATCGAAGAAAGAGTCTGGCGACATGCAGGTTCCTGGCACCAGCATCCGGACGGTTTTGTCAGCAACTTTTCCCCTTCGGATACCGAAAAGCTGCGGAGGATCAATTCCGCGGCGGAAAGACTTGCCGCGCCTCTGAACCGGTTTATTGCCGCTTCCGGAAAATGCCGGGACGCGTCCGGGCAGGCGGCTGCCCTGGCGGACTTTTTCCGCGACCTGGGCCTTCCGGGCAGGCTGGGGCAGCGCCGGTCGGAGCTGGCAAGGGCGGGGCGGCGCGCGGAGGCCGCGGAGTGCAGAAAGCTGTGGGAGATCACGGTCCGGGCGCTTGAACAGTGCGCGGCCGTTCTCGGCAGGACGGAGACGGACAGGGAGAGCTTCGGGAAACTGTTCGTGCGGATGCTGTCCAAATACACGATCGCAAGGATCCCTTCCTCGCTGGACCGGGTCTGCGCCGGGGATTTCGACCGCATGAGACACCGGAACATCCGGCATCTGATCGTGATCGGCGCGGCGGACGACAGGCTTCCCGGCGGGGAGGAAACGGCGGGGGTCTTCTCCGAGAGCGAAAAGGAGAGGCTCCGGTCCGCAGGCATAGAGCTCGGGGCGGGAGATGAGGAGATCTGGAGGGAATACGCGCTGATCTACAACTGTCTCTCCCTGCCCTCGGAGACACTGACCATGAGTTTTTCCACGGAAAACCGCGAAGGAAATCCCTCCAAGCCCTCCTTTGTGATATCGCAGGCGGTGAGGATGTTCGGAACGCAGATCGTCCGGGCGGATCCCGAGCTGCTCCGGCTCTCGGCCGCGGAACCTGCCTTCAGCCTTGCGGCGAACGGAGCGTTTTTGCGAACGGCGGCATCGGAGGCGGCGTCCAGAGTGTTCGCGGAGCTCGATCCCGGGCGGCTCGAACGGGTAAGAGCCAGGGCGCTCGCGCCTCGCGGAAAGCTTTCGCCCCCTTCCGTCCGTCTGCTCTACGGCAATGACACGAGCCTGTCCGCATCAAAAGCGGATGCCTTTGCAAAATGCAGATTCGGCTATTTCTGCAGGTTCGGATTGAAGGCGAAGCCTTATGAGGCGGCGGAGCTCAAGGCAAGCGAGATCGGCCTGTTCCTGCACAGTGTGCTGGAGAAGACCGTCGCGGAGGTGATGGCTCTCGGCGGCTTCAAATGTCTGGAGGATGAACGGATCCGGGAGATCGCCGACAGGAATATCGACGGGTATTTCCATACGAAGATGCAGGATTTTGAAGACAAAAGCGCACGCTTCACCTATCTGTTCAGACGTCTCCGGTATGAAGCGCACGATATCCTCCGGGATGTGTCGGAAGAGCTCCGGAAGTCCGATTTTGTTCCCGTCGACTTCGAGCTGGATATAAGCAGGGAAGAAGGCATCGGAGAGTACGAGCTGCCGGAGATCGCGCGCAGTCTGAAGCTTTCCGGGATCATCGACAGGGTCGACGTATGGGAACACGAAGGGAAACTGTATCTGAGGGTGGTGGATTATAAGACCGGCCAAAAGAGCTTCAAACTGGATGACGTCCGGTACGGGCTGAATCTCCAGATGCTGATCTATCTGAATGTGCTCAAACGGTACGGAGCCGGAAGATACGGAAAAGAGATCGTACCGGCCGGGATCATGTATCTTCCGGCGAGGAGCGAGTTCGAGACGGTGAAGGAAGCGGATGCCGCGCCGGAAGAAGGGGCAAAAAAACCGCTGAAACGGAGCGGCTTCGTCCTGAACGACAAGGCGGTCATGAATGCCTGGGAAACCGGCGGGGAACAGGTCTACATCCCTGTGAAAAAGGGAAGAGAAGGCGGCAATCCCCCGTTTTCGGCCGGGCAGATCGATGTGCTGAGCCGCTGGGTGGACAAAACACTTGCCGGAATGTCGGAAGACATCGGAACGGGCGACATCACGGCGGACCCGCTGTTTGCCGGGGAGAACGACGATGCCTGCAGGACCTGTGAATATAAGGACCAGTGCGGTTTCACGGACGGGGAAAACGGCGAGCGGAGAAGGATCCGGAAAAAAATGAAGGACGAGGAGATCTGGGAGTTTCTGAAGGGCGGGTCAGACAGCGAAGCCCTTTCCGGAGAGGAAAACGGGGGTGAAGCCGATGCCTGAGATCAAAGCCACAAAGGAACAGCTTGCGGCGATGAGGCTGCGGGGCAGTTCCCTTCTTGTGTCCGCCGGAGCCGGAAGCGGAAAGACATGGGTGCTCACCCGGAGACTCATGGGCTTTATCGATCCGGACAGCAAAGAGGAAAAAGCCGCCGATATTACAGACTTTCTTGTGATCACATACACGAGAGCCGCCGCGGGAGAACTCCGGACCAGGATCGCGGAGGCCATATCCAAGGCCGCTGCGGAGGAGAGCGCCGCACCGGAACCGGACAGAAAGAGGCTTGCCCATCTGCGCATGCAGATCGCTCTTACCGGGAAAGCGCACATAAGCACGATCCACTCTTTCTGCTCGGACATCATCCGCGAATTCGGCACCGCGGCCGGTATAAGAGCGGACTTCAAGGTGGTGGAGGAGGAACGCGCGGAAGCCATAAAGGCAACGGCGCTCAACCGGGTCCTGGAGCAGCGCTATGCGGCTCCGGACCGCTTCCCCGGGTTCGCGGATCTGTCCGACAGACTCTTCCGGGGAAGAGATGACAGAGCGCTTTCCGGAATGGTGATGACGCTTTACGAGAAACTTCAAAGTCAGGCGTATCCGGAAGTCTGGACGGCCGCGCAGAAGGAGGTCCTGGAAAGAGAATATACCGATCTGGCGGAATCCCCCTGGGGAAGGGAGATCCTCCGTCTGAACCGCGGGAAGGTCGCTTTCCTGAAAAGAAGAATGGACCGCGCCGTGCGGGAGCTGCAGGAGGAAAACGGCAAAACGAAGGAAAAATATCTGGAGGACTTCGCCGCGGCTGCCGCAGATCTCGGCAGGCTCTGTTCCGCAATGGACTTTGAACACGGGGGCAGCTGGGAGAAATGCCTTGCCGCCTCCGACATAGAATTCCCCAACCTCAAGCGGTTCGCAAATCCGGATGATCCCGGCTTCAAGGACAGGATGAAAAGAGTGTGGAACGGCTGCAAGAAAGCCTGCGCGGACATCCGGAGTGATTTCTCGGGAGAGCAGGCAAAGCTGCTGGCCGATATCCGCACGACCGTGCCTGCTCTTGAGGCGCTGATGGACACGGTCCTTGCCTTCGGGGAGGAGTACGCAAAGGAAAAACAGCGAAACGCCCTGATGGATTATGCGGATCTGGAGCATGCGGCTGCCAGGCTGCTCACGGACGAGAGCGGAAATCCGACGGAAAAGGCCCGTACCGTTTCCGAAAGATTCACCGAGATCATGGTGGATGAGTATCAGGACGTGAGCCGTGTACAGAACGCGATCTTCGGTGCGGTCTCAAAAAACGGGAACAATCTCTTCATGGTCGGGGATATAAAGCAGTCGATCTACCGGTTCAGACTTGCCGATCCGGGGATATTCCGGCAGCAATACGAGCGCTTTGAGGACTGGCAGGTCTCCGCCGGACCCGGACCGAAACGCATTTCGCTGAGAGATAATTTCCGCTCGGGCAGGAGGATCATCGATGCGGTAAACAGTATTTTCCGCAGATGTATGTCGATCCCCCTCGGAGACATCGACTATTCCTCTCCGGATCAGCAGATCAAAGCCCCGGACGGGAAAGCCTTTGAGGGAGAAAGGCCGGAGCTTGTGATCCTGCAGCCGCCCCCGGCGGAAGAGCTTGCGGAGGAACCGGGGAAAGCCATCGATCTGGAAGCGGCATGGGTGGCAGGAGAAATCCGGAAGCTGCTCTCCGGCGGCATTCTGACCGGCGACGGAGAGCAGCCGCCGCGCCGGATCGAACAGACCGACATCGCCATACTTCTCCGGTCATTCCGGGCGGCCGAGCCGTCCTTCCGGAGGGAACTCGAGAAATACGGCATACCGGTCCGCTCCGATTCCGAAGCCGATTACATGAGCGAGCCGGAGACGGCCTTTCTCGTAAACATGCTTTCCGTGACGGACAATCCGCATAAGGACGTGCCGTTGCTGGCGGTGCTCCGTTCCCCCGCGTTCGCCTTCTCGCCGGATGAGCTTGCCGCGGTACGGGCGGCAAAAAAGGACGCGGACCTCTATGACGCCCTGACCGAAGCTGCCCTGACAGACGAAAAATGCCGGAGCTTTCTTGCGTCACTGAAGGAGCTGAGAGACCTTGCGCCTGGATTGCCCGTGACGGAGCTCGTCTGGAAGATCATCTGCGACAACGACCTGATCGCTACGGCATCCGCCATGAAAGACGGAATGCGCCGCAGAGAAAGACTGCTGAGTTTCATAGAAAGTGCCGCCGCATTTGAAGAGAGCGGTTCCATGGGACTCCACGCCTTCACGGGATGGCTCGCGCGCAGGGCGGGAAAGAACGCGGTGTCCGGAACGGGCAGCGGTGTTACGATCATGTCCATCCACAAATCGAAGGGCCTGGAATTTCCCGTGGTGTTCCTGTGCGGCACGGGGAAGCGCTTCAACGCGGAGGATATCCGGGGGCGGGTCCTGTTCGATCCGGAACTGGGGATCGGCTCGGAAGCGGTCGACGTGGAAAGAAAGCTGCGCTGGCCGACGGCCGCCAGGTCCGCCATCGCCGGAAAGATAAGGCGCGAGGACCTTTCCGAGGAGATGCGGCTTCTCTACGTTGCGCTCACAAGGGCGAAGGAGCGGCTCATCATCACCGGCACCGAAAAAGACGCGGACAGATTCACGGAGAGCATCCGGGAGAGCCTTTCCGGACCCGTTCCCGATCCGGAGCTTCTTGCCTCGTACGACACGCAGCTCAAATGGCTCACCGCGGCCTCGATCGCGGACGGAGGGGAGACCTTCGACCGAAGAGTGATCCGTCTGGAAGCCTCTTCCGGCGAAGAGGGCGGCACCGGCGAACCGGAGATGCCGGAGCCGGACGCCGCGGAGGTCGAACGGCTGGAAAAGATCCTGCGCGACAGCATCGGGATGCGTTACCCCTATGCGGAGGATACCGGACTGCCTTCCAAAATCACGGCGACCGAACTGAAAGGCTCGCAGAGCACCGATGAGGAGGCCGTTCCCCTGCTGCCGGAGTATGAGGATCCGTCGGCGGATTTTCCGCTTCCGGACTTCGGACGGAAAGACATCCCCATGAGCGCCGCCGAAAAAGGGACCGCCGTCCATCTGCTCCTGCAGCATATCGACCCGGGAAAGGCCGCGGACACGGAATCCGTCCGGCAGGAGATCGAGAGGCTCAGACGGGAGGGATTCCTGTCCGACAGGCAGGCAGCGTCGATCGATCCCGCTCCGGTCTTCCGGCTGTTCGGGTCGGACATCGGGAAAAGGATGGCCGAAGCCGCAGGGAAAGGAGCACTGCGGCGGGAATTCCGCTTCTCCCTGCTTTCGGATGCGAGGGACTTTTTCGATACCGGTTCGGATGCGCAGATCCTGCTGCAGGGCGTTGTGGACTGCTTCTTCGAAGAGGAGGACGGCATCGTGATCGTCGATTACAAGACGGACAGGGTGTTTGAGGAAAAGGAGATCGTTGCCAGGGCCGAATACTACCGGGGCCAGATCGGGGCATACTCCCGGGCGCTGTCGAGGATCTGCGGCAAAAAGGTAAAGGAATGCGTTCTGTTTTTCCTTGCTTCGGGGAGAGAGATAAAGCTTGCGCCGGGGGAACAAAAAAAGCTTGCAATATCATGACCCCTGTGATATATTTTCTTTTGCGTCTTGTAACTATGCCGCTGCCGGCACAATCAAGACAGCCTTTGATGATACAGGAGAAGAGCCATGAAGGAAGGAATACATCCCAACTACAAGCAGACCACCATCAAATGCGCCTGCGGCGCCGTCATAGAGACGGGATCCACGAAGCAGAACATCACCGTTGAAATCTGCTCCAAGTGCCATCCGTTCTATACCGGAAAGCAGAAGCTCGTGGATACCAGCGGACGCGTGGATAAGTTCAACAAAAAATACGGTCTCAAGTAATTGCGTGATCCATAAGACAAGGTCCGCGTCGAAAGACGCGGACCTTAGATTTTTCAACGTTTTATTCAGATTATTGATTTACAAATTAAGAAGACGGGTGTAATATTTATTTAAAGGTTTTAAAGTAAATGATCGTACGGCGGAATCTTAACGGGAGTGCGTGAAAATGAAAAATACAGAAGCGGTCGAAAAGAACTTTCTGGGAATTTACAGCAAAATGCGCCTTTTGTTCTACCATGACATCTTCGGGGTCATCCGGGAACGAGAGGGTTCGCTTTCCGCAATGGAGGCTTTTTCCGTCGAGGTCATAGAGATCCTCGGGGAGCCCACCATAGGCCAGTTCGCGGATTTTCTGAACATCTCTCAATCCAATGCCACGTATAAGGTCAACAGTCTCATCAAAAAAGGCTATATTGAAAAGCAGAATTCCACCGTCGACAGACGGGAATACCACCTGATCCTGTCGCAGAAATACTATAAGTACAGG
>JAEEGL010049141.1_pt1 | contig 10005 bp, 8 predicted proteins | sample 9134231 | NCBI WGS metagenome assembly JAEEGL01 (sample SAMN16246548, study PRJNA631951) | gut metagenome | biome: gut microbiome; feature: rumen; material: fiber-attached | host: Bos | place: Iran: Karaj | collected 2018-10 | reverse complement strand
CAATGTAGATTCCTACGTGACCTGAGTAACATACGATGTCACCAGGCTGTGCATTTGCAAGTCCATCAACTGCGGCACCAACGCTTCTGTCAGCACCAGAAGAATGAGGCAGGCTAACACCGAAGTTAGCATATACGCTCATTACGAAACCAGAGCAGTCTGTTCCGTTTGTAAGAGAAGATCCACCATATACATAAGGATTTCCTACAAACTGCTGAGCAAATGAAGCAACTGCAGATCCGATTGAGCTGGACTGTGTTGTGTAGCTTCCTGCTGAATTGTAGCTCTTAGATCCTGAAGAACTTGTTGAGTTCTTAGTTCCCTTCTTAGCAGAAGCAAGAGCTGCAAGACGAGCCTCCTCTTCCTTCTTAAGACGAGCTTCTTCCTCAGCCTTGGACTCAGCCTTAACAAACTCTGTTGAAAGCTCTACGTAATCACGAGAAACGTATCCGTCACCTTCCTCGATACTAACCTTAACCCAATCATCAAGCTCTTCTGTTACAACGAGCTCATCCTCGATGGGTACAAGTCCGAGTACTTCATCATCTGTGCTAGGGCCACTTCTTACTTTAAGTGTTGTTGTTGTAACTGTAGCAATACGCTTACCAACTTCCTTAGCAAGCTCTACAGCTGCATCGCCTGTAACGCAATACTCGCCCTTAACATATCCTTCAACGGATCCAGATTTAATCTTGTACCATCCGTCTACTTCCTCTTCAAATGTACCTACAGAATCATCATAAAGCTTACCAATGATCTCACCATCATCTTCACTCGGGTTATCACGTACATTTACATAATCATTAACCTGAGCAATTACGAGAGTCTTAAAAAGCTCTTCTTCTTTCTCTTCTTCAGTCATCTGAGTCTCTGCCTCGGCATTAGCCTCGTCATACTCAGCGATTGTAATATTAGCACCTGTTGCCTTCTGAATATCATTAAGAATATTCTGCTGCAACATAGATGCAAGCGGTGTAGTCTCTGTAATATCTGAATTCTCAGCTAAATCAGTGTCTGCGCTATCACTTGCAAGGTTTGAAAGTGATACAGAATCAGAAGTAAGTGCATAACTGATTCCTGCGGAAGGTAAAACGGATGTTACCTTAGATGATGAAGCTGATACATCAATACCATTTACTCCTATAGTCACCGCAGCTGCTACCCCCATAGCTACAAGCTGCTTCCCAGTTATTCGCAAAATAAACCTCCAAACAATTGTTACGATTTTGTTACATCTTTTAACAATATACCTCGAATACTGTTTTTTGTCAACCTTAGAGCATTTTTGAAAGCCAAATTGAGCCCAGTTTTTAAGCCATTTTTGTCATTTTTGTATATTATTACATCAAATTACAAGCCAGTATCCATGCGGATACTGGCTTGTTTCTGAATGGTTTCTTCAAAAATTTGTGAATTTTTTGCAAATTTTTCATTACGACTTTCCAACAAGGAAATCCTGTACGGCTGTAACAGCATTAGCTCCATCAGCTACAGCAGTAACAATCTGGCGAAGTCTCTTCTTTCTGGAGTCACCAGCTACGAATATACCTGGTGTTGAAGTTGCTCCATCCTCACCAGCGATGATATATCCGTTATCATCCATATCAGCAATTCCTGTAAATGCCTCTGTAAGTGGATGAATACCGATTGCAACAAAGAGAGCATCAGTATCTACGTCCTTTGTTTCACCTGTTTTAACATTTTTTACAGTTACAGCTGAAACCTTATTGTCACCCTTGACCTCTTCTACAACGCTATCCCAGATTACTTCTACATTCTCAAGTGAAAGAAGCTCTTCCTGAAGGATTTTTGCTGCTCTAAGCTCATCTCTTCTATGAACAAGGTAAACCTTGCTGCAACCTCTTGCGAGGAAAATTGCATCTTCAACTGCGACATCTCCGCCACCGTTTACTACCGCTACCTTATTTCTAAAGAATGCACCGTCGCAGGTTGCGCAATATGATACGCCCTTTCCAGTGAACTCCTCTTCGCCTTTGATTCCAAGCTTGTTGTGGGATGCTCCTGTTGCAAGGATAACTGTCTTTGCCTCATGCTCGCCCTGATCTGTAACAACCTTGTAAACAGGTGCCTTTGTGTCGCTTCCTTCACTAACCTTTTCTATAGAAGTAACAGTTCCCTCAGCAAACTTAGCACCGAGCTTATCTGCGTGTTCACGGAACTTCATTCCCATATCGAAGCCGTTAATTCCAGGAAGGCCAAGATAATTGTCAACCTCGTAGGTTATAAGAATCTGACCTCCACTAACGGGGTCTTTTTCTATAACAAGTGTGTCGAGTCCTGCTCTCATTGCATATACTGCTGCAGAAAGACCTGCAGGGCCTGAACCAACTATAATAAGATCATGCATATTGATACCTCCTCATATATTGTTTAATATTGGATTGCGTACAATTTATTGTATATTCATAATATATCTTTTCTTCAAAAATGTAAAGTGTTTTTTTGTGTTATCATTAAAATGTCTTATAAATCCTGTAAGACTACTTATTACAATTATAATTCGGAGGTTATAAAAATGTCCTCAAATAATAAGAAGCCTGTTCTTATAACCGGAGCATCCAGGGGAATCGGAGCTGCTATAGCAGAAGCCTTTGCAAAGGAAGGCTATCCTTTATATCTTTGCTGCAAGAACAGTTTCGATAAGCTGGAAGCTTTAAGTACAGAACTTTCTAATAAGTACAGCATATCATGTACAGCATTTTCATGCGATGTTGGAAACGAAAAAGATGTTATAGAAATATTCGATAAAATGAAGTGCTCTCACATCGGCGTTCCTACAATAGTAATAAATAACGCTGGAGTTGCTCACTATGGTCTTATTACAGATATGACTTCTGAAGAGTGGAGAAGTCTTATGTCCGTAAACCTGGACTCCCTCTTTTATGTATGTAAAAATGCTGTTCCTTTCATGCTCCAGAACGGAGGAGGAAGAATTCTTAATATATCTTCTGTCTGGGGAAATGTCGGTGCTTCCTGTGAAGTTGCCTACTCTGCTTCAAAAGGCGGTGTTAACTCATTTACCAAGGCCCTTGCAAAAGAGCTTGCTCCAAGCCATATTCCGGTAAATGCAATTGCCTGCGGAATGGTCAATACCGAAATGAATTCCTCGCATCTATCTGAGGATGAGATAAATGAAATAGCTGCAGACATCCCCGCAGACAGAATCTGTGAGCCATGGGAAGTCGCAGCCCTTGCCTTAAAACTCATTGATGCCCCTGATTATCTGACAGGTCAGATAATCACTATGGATGGCGGATGGATATAAAAAAGCTTCCCACATATTCAGATGATATGTGGGAAGTTTTTTAATTTTCTTCTTTATTCAGTTTCGGTGCCATCTTAAACAACACTAGTCCAATTGCCACCATCACCATTGATATGATCTGAGAGGTTGAGAAAATACCAACATTTCCTCTGTAATCTCCTCTGAAAAACTCTATGATAAATCTTCCTATTCCATAAAGGATAAGGTACATAGCTGAAGTTCTACCAGTTACAGTAGACTTCTGTGAATACTTAATAAGAATAAATCCAATAATAAAGTCTCCCGCTGATGAAATCAGCTGTGTAGGAATAAGCGGAACTCCGTTAGGTGCAAAATCTGAATGTGTAAACACCACATGTATAGGGCAGCTTGTCTCCGCTCCATAGCAGCATCCTGCGCAAAAGCATCCGATTCGGCCAAATCCCTGTGCTATAGCTACAGCTGGCATTACTGTGTCAAAGTATGGTCCAAACTTTTCCTTGCGGAATTTAGTTACATAAACCATAGCTGTAAGAATTCCACCAATTATTCCACCATAAACCACATAACCATTTCTGAAGTCCCACAGTATCGAAGGATTCTTTATGATGTCAGGTATCTCTACTATATAAAACAGAAGCCTGCATCCAAGCAGGCCTCCAATGATAGCGCAATAAAAAATACCGTAAATTGTATCTTCAGATAAGCCTCTCTTTTTCCCCCTTTTTAGCACAATCATCAGTGCTGTAAGAAAACCAATAGCAATCATCAGTCCGTACATGTGAAATGTTATCGGACCAACATGAATATCATTAAACATAAATCCCCATTTCTTACTTAGCTAGTACTTTTTCTATGGCAGCGATAACCTTATTCTCATCAAGGGGCTTTGTTACAAACTCCGCCGCTCCGTTCTCTACTGCCTGTTTCAGTTTTTCGTTCTGTCCGGCAGCTGTTATCATAACCACCCTCGCATTAGGGTCTGCCTTGTGAATAAGTTTCAATCCTTCAATGCCGTCCATAACAGGCATTGTAATATCCATTGTGACAATGTCCGGCTGAAGCTTTATGTAGCTGTCAAAGCCTTCCTGTCCATTTGTGGCTTCGCCTATTATAACATGGCCATGTCTTTCAAGCATATCCTTTAAAACTCTGCGTGAAGTTCTAGAATCATCTACCATCAAAATCTTTGCCATCTTTATCTCCTCATTTAACGGTTACATCACTATTAACGGAAACAACTAAATATATTTCTCCGTCGCAGCTCCTTATAGGCATCACATGTAAATCTTCTCCAAGAAGTCTTGCAAATTTCGTCTGGAATAAAGGCGGATCAAGCTCTATACTCTGTCCCTTTTTACTCTTATCAGTTGCATAGAGACCATCTATACAATTTATAAGCTCGCACATTGCATCAAGGGCATCCTCCCTGGTCTCAATGAACTCCTCCTTTGTATAGCTTTTTGCTATACGCTGAAGATCTGCATCATTTCCAAGAAGAGCTATGGTTGCCTTCACATCACCGCTAAAGGTCTGATAACTTAAGCATTCATCAGAAATATCCTTTGTAGTATATGACCGTCCAATGGCCACATGTGTATCTACAAGTCTGTAGAAATTCTTAATTCCATAAGTAAACAGTGCTACATATTCTTCATCTGTAGTATCCAGGAAAAGAGGAATCATCTGATTCAAATCCCCTCGCTTAAGAGACTCCATAGCGGAATCATCAAAGTTCATTTCCTTCTGGTACTCATTAATAGAATTATTGAGTTCTTCAAGTGACATAAATCCACGTTCAACAATGGCGGAAGTAAAGGTTAAGAACTCGTCCTCCTGAAGTGAAAGAAGTCTTCCTACCTGAATATTTGAAAGGTAGCCTCTCTCCACTGCCAAATCACCAAAACGTTTATCCATCATCGCCTGAAGTGCATTTATCTCTTCCGCCTGAGCTACAGTCATAAGCTTCTCAGTGACCGCAATAACACCGAGTTTAGCTCTCTTTGACTCCTGTACCTGATAGGCCTGAGCCAATTGTGCGTCAGAGAGTTTTCCTTTTTCAAGCAGATATCTTCCAAAGATTCGATCAAACATAAACCCCCTCCTTGTCTAATCGATTAACCAGGTCCAAACCGCTGTGCGACTATATTAATTCTACTTCATTCCAATATCTATAACAAGCAAAATATTGAACACAAAATTACTATTTATCAATAATGCCATGAATTATTCCTCAGGAGCAAACTCAGAAGATGCACTACCTACATTCTCTCCACCAGTGAGTTCAAGCTCTTCCTGATTATCCATGGGAAGCTCTGTCATGGGAGCATCATCATCGAGCTCTACCATGCCCTGTCCAGCCTCTTCTGAAGCCTTGGCTGCAATGCCCTTACCACTCATAGCTGACTGAATAGCTGCCTCTGTCTCAGAGAGCTTTTTCTTAGCAGGCTTTTTGCCAGCTGCTGAAGCTGCCTGTGCCTGCATTGCTGCTGCCTCGAGCATCATCATTCTCTCTCTGGGAATCATGATTTTCTCACCCTGAGCATTGATGATAATTCCGTCCTTCTCTCCAACAAATTTAAGAATATCAGAGAAGGTGAATACAGCGCCCTTGAAATCTGTTTTGCCAAACATCTTGGTAAACTCTAATCCATCTGTAAATACAGGAAGAAAATGCTTCTCGTTCTTACTCTTGATTTCAGGGAAGCGGATCTTTGTATCTTTTGTAAACTTGTAGCGACCGTCATTTGTAATCTCGACAGGGCCTTCGTGCTGCATAGGAATAATATATGTAGCAGCCTGAGCAGCCTTAGCCATACGAAGCTCCTTAGCTGCAAGCACTTCCATTCTCTTATCATACTTAACCGGCCATCTGACTTCGCCAAGGAAATCAAGCATTGCAAAAACAAGAGCAGGATTCTTAGGTGAATTATCAGTTGCACCGCCCCAGTCACCAGGAGCTGCTACTATTTCTCCGCGCTTAAAATGTGCACGGTAATAGCCATTATCAACTATGAAATGCTCAACTCCAAGATAGTACAGATAATCAAAGAAGCTTCTTCTGTCCTTCGCTGACTCTGCTTCATTATCAGACTTGCAAGGGCGAACAACGAGGCGTCTGTACTGCTTCTCAAATACCTTAACTGCCTGCTCAGCGTATTCCTGACTTGAATAGATATTGATATATCCATGATCCAGGAAAGGATAACCTGTTGCAAAGTCATAAAGTACGTAAAGCATCTTTGCATCGCGTACTCTTCCAAGAATTTCATTGTAAATCTTACGATGGTTCACTTCAAAATTCTGGAAAGGTGCTTCCTTCTGGAAACGCTCCTGAGCAGTTAAAAGGAACAACAACTCCTGAATTGAAAGGAATCTGATAGCTTCTGTGCTGATCTCATCCTCATAAAGCATTTCGCCAATCTCAGCCTTGCGTTCATCAGTCAGAGGATCCTCTAAAATCTCATCCTCCTGCCCTGCTACCCTGACAGGGTTAATTCTTGTAGGAGAAGGCCAGCCTATAGTCTCGTGTTTCTCCTTAAGCTCCCTTATCATTTCAAGCTTTTTGTCATTTTCAAGCTGCTCCTGCAAGAGAGCCTCTTCTTCAGCTTTCTTCTTTTTACCACCAAAAAAATCAAACAATCCCATTTTTGTCTCCGATCAAATTCTTTTACTTCGAAAGATTATACCATAATTACTTCGCGGGAATCCCCATTCCCACATACCTTATCTGACTGCAATATCGGATGAATAGAAGGTCTTAGAAAACTTAATAAGGTAATCAAGATCTGCCACACCTGCTGTCTCATAAGGTGAGTGCATAGCCAGCTGCGCCATACCAATATCAACTGTAGGTATTGCAACCTGATTACCTGAAATATTTCCAAGAGTTGATCCACCAGCTACATCAGATCTGTTTGTAAAGGTCTGATAAGGAACCTTCGCCTTGTCACATACAAGCTTGCATACTGCTGCTGAAGTAGCATCTGTTGTGTACTTCTGATTTGCATTGTACTTAATAACCACACCCTTATTCATTACAGGGCGGTTCACAGGATCAGCCTTCTCTGTGTAGTTAGGGTGAATAGCATGCGCATTGTCAGCTGAAACCATGAAGCTCTCAGCAAGAGACATAAGATACTGCTCAGTATTTCTCTTAAAGCCTTCATTGATTCTAAGAAGTGTATCCTTAAGGAAAGTAGAAGCTGCGCCCTGCTTGGTTGAGCTTCCAACCTCTTCATTATCAAAAACAACATGCATGATTACATTGCTCTTATTTTCAGCGCCAAGGAAGCCTTCGAAAGAACCGAAAGCACACTCAAGGTCATCAAGTCTTCCTGCAGAAACATATTCATCCGCAGCGCCCCATACTGTGGGAGCAACTCTGTTGTATAAGAAAAGGTCATGGCTGACGATGTTTTCAACCTTTGTGCCTGCTGCCTCTGCAACAGCCTTCATGAAACCATCCTTGCTCTTCTCATCGCCAAAGATCGGAATGAGGTCCTTCTGTGCATTGTACTTGTAGCCATCATTAGCTTCTCTGTTCATGTGAATTGCAAGAGAAGGGATCATAACCAGATCCTTATCGATATTTACAAGTCTGCTCTCAGCAGAAATATCATTTTTATTGCCAGTTTTAACAAGAACTCTTCCAGCTACTGAAAGCGGTCTGTCAAACCAGGGCGCACAGAGCATTCCGCCATACTTCTCAACATTGAGAGTTACGTAAGCGCCTGCTGCCTCCATTTCAGGATTCTCCTTGATCTTGAAAGCGGGAGAATCACTGTGGCTTGCAATAATGTAAAAGCCTTTGTACTCAGCCTTAGGGAGCTTAAAAGAAATGATTGAGGAATCATTTCGTTTTACAAAATACTTGCCACCTTTTTTAAGCTTCCATTCTTTATTTTCAAGAAGTTCTGTAAAGCCTTCCTTCTCTAATCTGCTTTTCATAACGTCAACAGCGTGAAATGCTGTAGGACTCTTTACTATGAAATCTGCTAAGCTTTTGGTTGTTTTATTCATGACTTACCCTTTCTGTCTTTCTTCTATCATTTAAGTGATGCTCCTGTTTTTCAAGATACATAAGAGCATCTATGGCCTCCTGAAATGCCTCTGCTGATATCGCATCTGAAGGATCATAAACCCTGTAGCCGCAGCTTACATCAAGCATCTCAGTCCAACCATTTTTCTCTTTGATATTTTTTATCTTAATATGAACCTGATTGATCTTTTCTTCTATGACAATCGCATCATCAAGATTTGTTATTATGCAGAACTCGTCGCCACCAAATCTACCTATGTACGCATTCTGCCCAAATACTTCCACAAGAACTTCAGCCACATTTCTAACGGTTTTATCACCGGCCAAATGTCCATAGTGATCGTTAATCTCCTTAAAGTGGTCAACGTCCATCATGATAGCTGAGAAGCACTCTCCACTTCCTATACTCTGCCTTATCTTTTCCTCAAGTCTGACATCAAGTCCTCGTCTGTTTAGAACGCCTGTGAGGTAATCCACATTGACGTCCTTACTCTGTAAAAAGAAGAACAAAATAAGACATCCAATAGTTATTCCCGCATAGGTCGTATCCAGATCAGCAATAAAAATCTGGAGGATAGTTCCTATTAGTGAGAGCACAGGAAGCATGATTATTGCATTTCTGTACTCATTCAAAATGTTGCCACGATATACGACAGCATAGACAAAAAGCAGGAAGATAAACACCATCATTATGCTCGCCCTGAGCATAAAAAGTGGTCCTCTGAAATACTCTCCATTTTCAAAGTAATAGAACAGGTTTAGTCCCATGAGCTTTGAAATGATTACAAGAACTATATTCACTATGGCAAAAACATGAAATGCCAGTGAAAATACTCTTCTGCCACTCTTGTTTTCTTCATTCATCCAGCAATCTATATATGTCATTGCAAACAATATATCTACCGGATCCAGAAGAAAGATTATAAAGTACCCCACCCTTGCGAGGATCAGCAGATTATCTGGATGTGTCTCACCAATATGTCCTACTGTCTCTGCCACAAACAAAATTAATGTCATAACCAGTAGTGCTGAATATCTGCGTCCAGTCTGAATACTTGAAGTACTACTCTGAAAATACAGAAGAAGTACTAGTAGCAGCATACAGAAAAAGTTAAGTACTATCCAACCATCTATATTCATTCTTTCACCTATTACCTGCTGGCTCTGATTCTATCCTGCAAGCCTCTGAAAAGCTCATACAACTTCTCAGTGTTGAGCATCTTACCACCTCGAAATACAGGTTTCTTGTATCTGAAAATCTTAATATTCTTAAGCTGATATTTCTGTCTGAAATCAAGTCTCTCTACTGCTGCCTGGAAAACCTCTTCCATTCTCACATCAAACTCTGACATGGCATTTTCAACCATTGAAAGAAGATGATAAAGACTGGATACGGTAAGAACCAGGTCTGCCGCAAGATACGCCATCAATAAAAGTGCAATGATTTCAGCCGCATAAGGATTCATTGTGTTTCTAAACTTCATTGACAAAGGAAGAACAAATCTTGTCACGAAAATTCCAGCAACGCCAAAACCCAGTGTAGCCGGAACGCAAACCCTTCCGTTTAAGTTAAGTGGCATATCATTGTAATCCCACCATACTGCGTGGAATCGCTTTTCCAAAAAATATGAGGTTCCATATTCCAGGAAAAAGCTTCCTATCGAACAGACAAGGAATATTTTCCACATAGGAATCTGAT
>JAEEGL017382070.1_pt1 | contig 10006 bp, 7 predicted proteins | sample 9134231 | NCBI WGS metagenome assembly JAEEGL01 (sample SAMN16246548, study PRJNA631951) | gut metagenome | biome: gut microbiome; feature: rumen; material: fiber-attached | host: Bos | place: Iran: Karaj | collected 2018-10 | reverse complement strand
ATTCAAGGTATGGAAGACCACTTAGGCGACATGGACTTCAAAGTTGGTGGAACAAGAAAAGGTATTTGTTCATTACAAATGGATATTAAAATTAAAGGTATCACTAAAGAAATTCTTGAAAAAGCTTTAGCACAAGCTAAAAAAGCTCGTATGGAATTACTTGATGTTATGGAAGCACAAATCCCAGAACCACGTAAAGAAGTAAGTGAATATGCACCAAAGACAATGATTTTTGAAATTAATCCAAATAAGATTAAAGAAGTTATTGGTAAAGGTGGAGAAACAATCACTAAGATTATCTGTGATGCTTCAAATGTAACAAGTGTTAATGATGTTAACGCTGTAAAGGTTGAATTAGAAGATGATGGACGTGTAATTATCTATCATACAAATAAAGAAATCATTGAAAAGACTGCTGAAATGATTAAGGCTATCGCTCGTGAAGTAGAAGATGGCAAAATTTATTCAGGAAAAGTAGTTAAAGTAGAAGATTTTGGTTGTTTTGTTGAATTATGGCCAGGATGTGAAGGAATGGTACATGTATCACAACTTGCAACAGAAAGAGTTGAAAAACCAAGTGACGTTGTAAAAGTTGGAGACGAAATCATCGTTAAAGCAATGGGTTATGATAAACGTGGACGTTTAAATCTATCTCGCAAAGAAGTATTTAAAGATAGTAAACCAAAAGAAAGAGATATCGAAGAAGAAAAAGAAAGTGAAGAATAATCACTTTCTTTTTATACGATATGCAAATAAAAAATAATATTTTCAAAAATTATATAATTAAATAACAAAAAATCGTTTCAAAGAAAATATGTTCTATTGAATATATTTTCTTTTTGTGTTATTATTACATTAATAGTATATCAATAAAGTGAGGTAGTATAATGAAAAGAACATATAAGTTATTAATTGTTCTATTAATTATGTTTTTTGCTAATAAAGTTGTAGCAGCACCAGCTCATACATCTTTTACTGATGATCAATTCTATAATTGTATCATTGTTAAATTAAATACAGATGGATTTGAAAGCAATTATAATCGTGATGCAGCAACGTATAAAGTAACATCTACAGAATTAGCTTCAATTACTGTTTTAAAATGCAATGAAGCAAACGTTACAGATATAAAAGGTATTGAATTATTAACAAATTTAGTTGATTTAAACTTATCAGATAATAATATTTCTTCTATAAATTTAGCTAGTAATACTAAGATAACGAATTTATTATTATCAAATAATAAAATATCATCAATTGATCTTAGTAAAAACACAGCTCTTGAAAATTTATATTTAAATGGTAATAAACTATCAACATTAAATCTAAAAAGTAATAGAAATTTACTTGTATTAAATGTTAATAACAATAATTTATCTGAACTAGATTTATCAAATAATGATAAATTAATTGATTTAAAAGCAACAAATTCAGCTTTTAAGACATTCAGTAAAGTGGTTTTTAAAGGCGAATCTGCAACATTAGATCAAGTTATTAAGTTTTCTAGTGAGAACGAAAATATTCAAGATTGGTTAACACCAACTTGGAGTACAAAAGATGCAAATATTGCAACTGTTAATCAAAAAGGAACTGTAAAAGCAGACAAAAGTGGTAGTGTTAACATAATTGCTTCAATTGATGGAGTATATAATGTCACATATAATGTTAAAGTTGCTGAAATAGCATCTGAAACATACAATATCGACGATGTTAACAATACTATTGCTGTAAATGATGCAAGCATTAAAACAATTCTAAATAATATTACTGTTACAAACGCAGAATTAATGGTTTATAACACAAGTAATAAATATGTAACATCAGGTAATATTACAACAGGATTCACTTTAAAAGTAATGCAAGGGGCTCAAGTACTAAAAACTTACACATTAACTCTTGTACAAGCTATTGTTAATAACGATTTAGCTTCGTTAGAAGTTAAGGGTTATACAATTGATTTTGACAAAGACAGAACAAATTACACTGTTATTGTTGAAAACGAAGTAGAAAAAGTCGAAGTAGTTGCTAAAGCCGAAGAAGAAAGTGCTAATGTTAAAGTTGAAGGCAATGAAAACTTAGAAGATGGAAATAATGCAGTAACAGTAACTGTTACTGGAAAAGATAATACAACTAAGACCTATACAATAAATGTCATTAGAAAAGCTAGTGGTGAAGAAAATCCAGATACTTTAACATCTAATGTTTATCTTGAAGAATTAACTATAAAAGGTTACAAAATTAGCTTCAACCAAAAGGTTGATTATTATGATTTAAAAATAGCTGACGATGTAAAAACACTAGAAATAACAGCAAAACCTTCTGATGACCAAGCATCAGTTGAAATTAAAGGCAATAAAGATTTAAAGAATAAGAGCAAAATTGAAATAATTGTCAAAGCTCATGATGGAAATCAAAAAGTATATACAATTGCTATTCAAAAGAATAGTGGTTCTAACTTTAAACTTATTCTTACAATATTAGAACTATTTGCTTTATTACTACTGGTTGTTCTATGTATTGTTTTAATTGGAAAGCATAAGAAAAAAGGTAAGAAGGCAAAAACTAAAACTACTAAAGAAGAACCAAAAGTAGAACCTAAAGAAGAACTTGAAAATACTATTGAAGTTTCTAAAGAAAAAATAGAAAAACATACAAGAAGTGAAGCATATTTAGAAAAAACAGTTAGATTTAGACGAGTATGTCCAAAATGTGGAAGTGTAAACGTTTTAACTAACGACACTTGCTATTTATGTGGTGAAAAATTAGATAAGGAATAATCCTTATCTTTTTTATTAAAAAATGGATACTATATGATATAATAGTAATGTAGGTGCGTATATGAAAAAGATAATAGTTTTTTTAATTATTTCATTTATTTTTATTTTACCAGTTAAAGCTGATTTAACTAAAGATCAGGAAAATGATATTGCCGCATTTGCAGCAAATTTTATTACTGAAGGAAATAAACGACTTGATAAAAATGGGTATCCACTTTTAACTTATATGCAAGGTCAAGCACGCATCGATGGCTATCAAAGTAAACTATATAAAGTCGGATATGATTATAATCATGTTAATTATGTAAATGCAAATAAATGGACATTTGATTGTGCTTCATTTGCATCATATGTTTATTATCATACATTTGGTTTAATATTAACTTATAGCAAAACATCTCAAATAGATTCATATAGTGGACTACAAATACGTAGTGCAACTGCCAATCCTTATCAAGTAAGTGCATTCGTAGATGATGCTAATCGTGGAGAACATTTCTATTACATTAAAAAAGGTGTAACAGGGGCTAATATGCCATTAAATGAACTTAAAAAAGGAGATTTAATCATTTATGTTGGTCATCATATAATGGTTTATGTCGGCGATGGAAAAATTGCAGAAGCAACAACAAGTTGTATAAGTAAGAATAATCTTGGTATGCAAGTGATACCACTTACAAGTAAGTATTCTAATATAACTTTAAGTGTTATTAGAATTAAAAATAAGATTATTTCACCATCTATAACAGCTAATACCAAAGTAAAATGGCTTGATACTGGTGAAACAGTAGAACTTGTTTCACATGCACCAAAGCCAGAAGAATATCCAACAATAAGTTATACAAAACCATCAGGTGAATGGGGTAAAAGTGTAAGTATTGAATTTAAATTAGCAGCTACTAATGGCTTAAAAAGCTATTCATTTTCAGAAAATGGAGATAGTTGGATAGATATCTCAGGTAAGTCATATACTTTGAAGAAAACTGTTACTAAAAATGGTACTTATATTTTAAAAATAAAAGATACAAAAGGACTAGAAAAGCAAGAAAAAGTAGCTATATCATCAATCGATGATATCAAACCTATTATAAGGACACTATCTGTAGTCCAAAAAGAAAACTATTCAACAATTGTAGTAAGTGCAGAAGATCAAGAGTCTGGTTTAGCAGATAAACCATATTCATTTGATGGTGGTTTAACGTGGGTAAATAATAGTAGTTTTGATGTTAATGTTGAAAAAGAATATACTGTTAACGTTAAAGATAAAGCAGGTAATATTATTTCAATGCCAATTAATGTTAAAATAAATAGTACAACCGCATCAAAGCCAAGTATTGCAAACGTTATAAATGGTGAAGCAACAGATGGTACGAGAAAAATAACTGTAGTTGTATTAGATTGCTCAAATTGCAAAATAATCATTAAAGATAAAACTGTAACACCTACTGATAATGATGGCTGGCTACCGCTTACTACAAATAGTTACATCACTTATTTAAAACCTGGAACATATAATGTATGGGTTAAAGATAACAATGGGGAAATTCTAACTAAAACATTCAATGTAGAAATAGCTAAATCTGAAGGAACAGGTCCAAGTTTATTAATATTTATTATTCCAATATTTGTTATTATTGTTGGTATTATATTAATAGCTAGGAGAAAAACTAACGATATTTAAGGAGTATAATGGAAAATAGCATAATTAATAAGATAAGTTCTATTATAATGAGTGAACCAAAAAAGAAAGAAAATCAGATATCACTTATAGAGTATATTGAACTTATGGACTATATAAATAATCAAATTTCAAAACAAACTAAAGAGTTTATGAAATCTGTCAATAACAAATTAAGCAATAATCTTGCTTTTTTTGACTATGAAATAAAAAGCATTAAATTAACAAATAAAATAGTCATTAATGTAATACGTGAATTTGTATCAAAGGAGATAATAATCTCACCTAAGACTTTAAAAGTAACATCAGATTTAAAGAATAAAGAAATATTTAATGAATTAGTAAAAAATGATCTAAAAAAATTACTAGAGTTTCTTGAACAATATAGTTATTTAAATGATATATCAATAAAGTTGAAACAAGAAGATTTAAATGTAATTATAGATTCAAAACTAATTGAACTTTATATGCACAAGTCTCCTAATTGGATAACAATGGGTAAAGCTTTTTCGCTCAAGTATCAAATTGAAGAAAAAAAATTTAAATATGATCTAGATTCAATCAATTTAGAAAAAAGCATTAAAAATCAAGAAAAACTATTATTTTCAAAAATATATTTCAACATTAATCTTTTACCAAGTGAGATGCAAATACTAAATAGTAGTTTTAAAGATAAAAAAGTAGAAAAGAAAAATACTAATTTAATTATGAATATTATCAACAAATTACTATATGTTGTTAAAAAATAATTAAATTATGTTATAATAGCAAGAGGTGATAAGTATGAAGAAGATTTTTTTATTAGTTCTAAGCTTTTTAATAGTAGTACCTGTTAAAGCAATAGACGTAGTACCAAGTAATATTTATTACCTAGATAATGGGTTAAACGCTTATTTAGAAGAAATTGACTTTGGTGAATTGGAAGAGAACACAAAAGTATATATTGAATATCGTATAACAAAAGATGATCAAACAAAGACAATTGATTTAATTGAAATAAGTGAATTACCAGTTAAAAATTTAATCCTAGCTGAAGATGATGAATTCTATAGTGAAGACCTTGAAATTGAAGCAAGGTTTGTTATATCAAATACTGAATATGATTATTCAGAGTGGTCAGAAAAAGATAAAATTGCGACATTTGATTTTGACAATGCACCGGTTCCTAAAATATCAAATTCAGATTCTGGTTCATATTTAGATAATGAAGATGAAATCAGGGATTATTTTGATAAATATATTAGACTTAATAATTTAAAATTAACTAAAAAGTATGAATATAAGATAAATGATTCAAATTGGATATCAGATCAAAAACAAGTAAAATATGATCCAAATGACGTAAAAATAGAAACTAGAATGAAATATGAAGTAGGCGAGTACGAATCAAAATATAGTAACATCTTAGTCTACGAAAAACACCCAGAAAAAGTATGTCCATTTGATTCCGATATTTGCTGTCAAAATATAGCAGGATTATCAATATGTTATTGGACTGGAATTGTTTTAGTTGCAATAACAGTATTATTTATAATAATAGATAGAAAAAAACGCATAAGTAGGGAAGCATGATATAGTGTTTAAAATAATATATAATGTCATTATATATTTTTCTCTAATATATAGCTTTTATTATGTTATTATGGCAATATTTGCCTTCAAGAAAGCTAAAAAATACAAAACAAATGGTAAAATTAATTATTTTGCCATTTTAATTGCAGCAAGAAATGAAGAAAAAGTAATAACTGAATTAATAAAAAGCTTAGAAAATCAAAATTATGATCGAGAAAAATATGAAATAGATGTAATAATAAATAATTGTACTGATAATACACCTAAAATAGTATCTAAAACTAAAGCAAACATAATTAATTGTGATGTTCCAGTAACCTGCAAAGGTGATGCATTAAAATATGCATTTAATAAGTTAAAAAACAATAAAAAAATTGATGCATATTTAGTATTTGATGCTGATAATGTAGTTCATCCAGATTTCTTGAAACATATGAATGATTCACTTAATTCAGGATTTAAAGCAGCTCAAGGAACAAGAGAAACTAAGAATTTAGGTAAAAGTTGGGTCTCATCTTCATATGCAATCTATTTTTACCTTCAAAATTTCTTGATCAGCAGATCAAGAAAGAATTTAAAACTTTCAGCTACTATTAATGGTACAGGTTTTATGGTAAAAAAAGACTTAATTGATGAAATGGGATTTAATACTAAAACCTTAACTGAAGATATTGAATTTTCAGCATTATGTGCTTTAAATAAGGTCAAAATTGATTATGTTGAAGAAGCAATTACCTATGATGAACAACCGTCTAGTTTTGCTGTTTCATGGCATCAGAGAATGCGTTGGACAAAGGGTACATTTGAATGTTTAAAACTATATGGTTGGAGACTAATTAAGAATTTCTTTAAAACACTGTGTTTAACCAATGTTGATATGCTATTTATATATTTAGCTCCAGTTGTTCAAATATCAACATTTGTAGTAATAGTAATTGATATAATAATGCAATTAGTTAATATTGGCATTATTGAATTCTTAACACTCTATATAACAAACAATATTGTATCAATTTTAACTTCATATTTAATAGTTATATTTGTATCAATATTTGTTGTCATTTATAATAAACATAAAGTAAAAGAAGCATTATCTGGTATTATTTTATTTATGATTTTCGTATTTACATGGGTGCCAATAAACATTGTATGCATTTTTAAAAGAAAACTAGCATGGACTCATATTGAACATGATACAAATTTATCAATTAATGACGTATTAAAAAAATAACCTTACTATTTGTAAGGTTTTTTGCTATAATAAAAATGGTGATAATATGAAAAATGAAGATATCAATATTTATATCACTTACCAAGAATATAATAAGATATTTAGTAAGAGTGCTAAACAAATAGCTGTTAATGTTAATCTAGAAAGTGTTTCCTTTCCAGAATCATTAATAGATACATTTATAACTAATGATGAATACTATGATTCACTTAAAGAAGCATTATCTAAAAGACAAAATCTTAATTTAATTCTTATGCAAGGGAATGTTATTTTACTTAAAAATACTTACACCCCTTTATCAATTGTTCTTGGTATTAAAACAAAAGAAGATAAACTAGAAGATGAATTCAAACGTGAATTCATGGTTTTAGTAAATAAAATTAAAATTGGATCTTATCTAAGCAAAAATATTAAAAAGACATATGTCACCAATATTGAAAATAAAGAGTTTGAATTTTCTTATAATGATATTCTAGATGTAATATTAGATGAAGAAAAGTATTATGAATTTATAAATGCTAAATCAAAATATATGGATTTAACGAAAAATGAATTTGTATATTTATTAAAAGAGTTTATTGTAACTAAAAGAGTTTTCTTAGCGTTTGAATTAACAAACCAAGAAATAACATTTTATAAATCATTAATTCAATTGTATGATACATATTCAATTAACCAGTATCTTGAAACTAATTTTAAATATAAAGATCAAGTATCCGTTAATCCTGGATATGAAACCATGATTATGGAAAGTATTCCTAAGAATACTTCAATTTTAGAAAAAACAATATATATCTATTTAAATTTGTTCGACTCTTTAAAATATGATGTTGAATTAGATGATGATACAATCATTAAAAGGCATAAAGATTTAACGAGAATCAAAGAAATCAATATCAAGAATAATAGGGTATTCTCATATGAATTCTCTTGTATATTGGCTAAGCTATTTGAAAAATTAAATATTAAATTTGAATATAACGATAAATATATAATAGCAAGAATTAATAAGTTTATTGTTAAATATAAATCAATAAATGCAACATTCAATATGTCTACTAATGCTAAAGCAGAATTATTAAAAGGAATAACAATATCAAATGATAATAAGAATACTAAGGCTGAATTTTCAAAAATAATTAATTCAATTTATCATAAACTCTATCAAGAAAAAATTAATCTTGATATAATCAATATGCCTTTTAGTAAATTACTTACTTATTATCGACTCAATTCAAATAAACTATCAATATCATTTGAAAAGAAATTTGAAATATTTGAAAAACTTATTTCTAATGTTGCACTAGAAGAAAATGCTATGGGATATATATATGAATTAAAAAGTCTTATTTTTAATGCTAATGAGCTTGATTCTAATATATCTTTTGCAACTATTGCTGAGCATAAAGATGATAAAGACAACCCAGTTGTTATCATTACAGTCAATTATACTAATATTAACTTATATAATTCAAATAAATATATTTATTATAATCCACCAAGAAAACTAGAAAAATATAGTTTAAATGAACTTAGAATGCAATTCTTTAAAGGAAGATTTAAATATATTAAAAATAGTAGAGACAATATAATTGGTCTAGAAAAGAGTAATTTATGCTAGAATTTCTTAAGAGTATTAATACACAATTAATAAATAAATATCAAAATAATCCAAGAAAATTAGAAAAACAATTGATGATTTCTAATTTCTTGAGACATGAAGATTGCTTTTTTAGGATCTCAATTGAAGATGCATTTAGAATCTTAAAAGATTTAGAAATATCTAATTATGAAGAAACGTATATTAATCTAGTTTCATATGATAAATATAATTAAGGCTTAAAAAGCCTTTTTTTATTGATTTTTAATATAAATATGTTATAATAACCACGATTTAGGGGGAAAAAGAATGAAATGGGATGTCGAGACTCTAAAAAGAGAATATAGAAGAATATCTGGATTAATTAAAATAACAAATGATCCAGAAAAAAATAAATATTATGCTCAAGAATTAAGATTGATTCACAGCATGATTGATTATTTACTTTATAATGGATTAGACGGGAAAAAATATAGTTCAGAATGGATTATAGGAGAAGAAGTTAAAAAGAAGAAAGTTGATTACCTAGGTAAAAATTTAGGTGAATTAACATTTAGATTAGATTTTTTACAATATGCAGAGCATTTACCAGTTTTCTTATTTGTCAAAAAAACAATACCTGAAAAAGACTTCGTTGAACTTGTTGAAAGATTTTTATTAAGATTTGAGTTTGATTTATTAACTATATATAACAGAATAGTTTCTCATAATGCATTGCACTTATCTCCAAAACCATTTTTTGATTCAATGTGTTTAGGAATCACGAATTATCTTGCAACATTTAATATTTCATACGTTCAAACAGTATTTGATGGTGAAATTACTAGAATGCCTTGTTTACCACATGAAATTGGTCATGCTTACCAATTTAATGGTGTTGATCATAAAAGAATAGAAGAAATGGGTTATTCGGTATTCAGAGAAGCCTTTCCTCATTTTGTAGAGTTAGCTTTTATAGATTTTTTGAAAACAACAAAATACTTTAAAAATGCCATGAATCTAGAAAGAAGTTTTCTAGAAGGAATGGCAGTAATAAGAGACTTATATGGTTCTGAATATATGAATACAGAGAAAATAATAGGTATAGATAGTAATAGTTTTAGAAATAATCGTGGAGATGAAATAGCTATGCCAGATACATGTAGATT
>JAEEGL016962943.1_pt1 | contig 10006 bp, 8 predicted proteins | sample 9134231 | NCBI WGS metagenome assembly JAEEGL01 (sample SAMN16246548, study PRJNA631951) | gut metagenome | biome: gut microbiome; feature: rumen; material: fiber-attached | host: Bos | place: Iran: Karaj | collected 2018-10 | reverse complement strand
TCACATACATCCCCAAGGTTGATCCTCATTTTGCGGCAAGCCTTGCAGTCATTCCCCTTCAGCTCCTCGGATACTACGTATCCGTTGCCAAGGGTCTTGATGTAGACAAGCCCAGAAACCTTGCAAAATCAGTAACAGTAGAATAATTGACGGCGGGAACGCTCAGATGACACTGGGGACGCTACTGTATTGTCATCAAAATTCGATGACAAAACAGTAGCGTCCCCAGTGTCATCTGCATTTATTTCATAAATTCACTACAATTCCTTCACAGAATAAACACAATTCCGCTCTATACTTCATTACATATTCAAAGTACAAACGTACTCAGGAGGTATAGAGATGTACGACGAAAATTCTCAAAACAATTTCCAAAATAACTTTCAGAATAATCAGGCTCAGACGAGCGGATTTAATACAGGCGGATATGATCCGCAGACCGGACTTCCCAATTTTTCACAGACTTATTCATCAGCTCAGGGACCGCAGTTTAATCAGGTTCCTCCTCAATCTCAGGCAACTATTCAGCCTCAGCCTTCTCAACATGCCCCTAAAAAACACAGTACTGCCGGCAAAGTCATGATGGCTATTTGCATGGGACTTCTCTTCGGAATCTTCGCAGGAGCAGGATTCTATGCGGTTCAGACGGTAGTAGGCGAAGTGGGCGTTATTAGCAATACATCTGCATCGGCAACCGCCACACCTTCCACGACAGCGGTTCCGACTTTATCCAATAATGATAAAGATGATATAGAAAGCCTTCTTTCAAACGGTGAGGCTCAGCTCACTATCCTGACTAAAGAAGAAACTGATCTTACCGGTGTTGTTGCGGATGCCATGCCCTTTATGGTATCCATAACCGAGTATTACACATATTCAACTACTTATTGGGGACAGACCTATTCCCAGGATGCGGAAGGTTCCGGCTCGGGAATAATCATAGGTGAAACCGATGATGAATACATCATCGTTACAAATAACCACGTGGTTGAAGATGCCAATGAACTCAAGATCACTTTTATAGACGGAACCACCGCAACTGCATATCTTAAAGGTCGCGATGCTAATACCGATGTGGCAGTCATAGCTGTCATGAAGGACGATCTGGATGATAGCACCATGGATGCGATAAAAATCGCCGAGCTTGGAAACAGCGATGACCTGGTACTTGGTCAGAACGTCATCGCAATAGGAAATGCTCTCGGTTACGGTCAGTCGGTAACCACAGGTATAGTCTCAGCACTTGACCGTGAGATCACTACATCGGATGGCAATTCCCAGAGATATATCCAGACCGATGCAGCCATTAATCCCGGTAACTCCGGTGGTGCACTTCTCAACATGGCAGGCCAGGTAGTCGGTATCAATTCCAATAAGATCGGCGGATCATCCGTAGAAGGCATGGGCTATGCGATTCCCATAACTGCCGTCAAAGAAACCATTGAAGAATTCATGGGAAGAGATACCCTCGTTGAAATAGATGAAGATGATATGGGATTCATCGGAATCTACATGCAGGAAGTAACCGATCAGATCTCTGAATACTACGGATTGCCCGTTGGAATATATGTATCCGAAGTAATAGAAGATACCGGTGCCGATGAGGCAGGCATCGTAGCCGGAGATGTCGTGGTCGGAATTAATGGAAATACCGTAAGAACCATAGATGGACTTAAGAATATGATGAAATACTACGCCATCGGAGATGACGTGGAAATAACCTTCATGAGAAACGAAGGCGGCGAATACGTCGAACACACAGTAACAGTCACTCTGGGAGAAAAACCCGAGGGCGTAAGATAAACTGACAGCGGGGACGCTTCCGTTTTGTCATCGAATTATGATGACAAAACAGAAGTGTTCCCACTGTCAGTTACATTACAATCACTGCCTTGTGCGAAAGAAACAATCTTTGCTGTTTTGATAATAAAGCATTTGTATCATTTCCATGTATTTCTGAGTGATATTTGTTTTTGGTAGAAGGAAGGTATTTGACTGAAGCTCCTATGTCATTGCAGTTTTTAACATATAATCTGATTATCCTTCCTGTGAAGCGTTTGCTCATATCGGACACAACATCTTCATCACTTCTGTAATTACCTCTATCAACAGATAATCCTTTTGGATCTGCAAAAGCAGCAGAAGATAATGATCCATCCCTTCTCCAAAATATAGAGACCATCTCAGGCGGGAAAACAGCCCGATATAGTTTTTCATCGCTTTTAAAAGCTTTATCCATAAAATTCATTTACCTTTCTATTAATTTCTTTATAAGATGAAGTAATAGTCTCAAAAAGTTCTTTGCCATCATATGTTGAAACAAACACCTCTGCTTCATCATTTTCCGAGACTTCTATCTCCATATGATCATGTCTGGAATTGTCATATTCCAGTTGTATGGTCCCCAAAGCTGTAGGAAATATCTCCGGTTGAATAGAAAGACCATTTATGATCTCAGCAACTTTCTTGATGTGAGAATCTGTAAATGCCGGTGCATCGTTTCCGTTCCAGCCTTCTTTAAGACAATGAATTATCTCTAACTTCTTAAGATTATCAGTCTTTAAACTACCCGTAGATACAACCGTCTCTTTTTTGGATGAAGCGTGTGAGACTATCGAAGTAGCGTATGTGCTTAATAAGTCTGAACGCTTTATCTTGTTGTATTCAGCCTCTGATATGATCACTACATTTTTATTCCCTTTTCTGGGAACAAAAATAGTGTCTCCCGAATAGGCTATATCGAAATATTTCTTTATATTTGCACGTATGTCCATTTGTTTGACTATCATATTATTCACCTCAAATGTACTAAAAAGAGTACGGTTTTAAGTACGATAATTATATCTCCGGAATCCCTTGTTGACAACCTCATTTTTCTGTGTATAATGAACATGTGAACAGATATTCATATGTAATTGGATGAGAGCATGCTCCTTCCGCATAATCAGAAAAGAAGAGGTAACTATTATGAAGAAAACTTACGAGATCGAAGTTGATTGCGCAGCATGTGCACAGAAGATGGAAGATGCAGCTAAGAAGGTTGCCGGAGTCGCAGATGCTATCGTTAACTTCATGACTCAGAAGATGAAGGTCGAATTTGCCGATGGTCAGGAGCCTGCAGCAGTAATGCCTGAAGTACTCAAAGCATGTAAAGCCGTTGAAAGTGACTGCGATATTAAATTCTAAGAAGAAGCTCCCGCCGAGAGCGGGAGCTGTTTTATAATATTCGAAAAAGATTTCTATAGAGAATAAGAAGATGAATAAGAAACAGAAAAAAGTTTTATATCGCATAATCGTATCATCGGTGCTTCTCATTACGCTGCAGATTCTGCTTCACTTCGTAGAGCTCCCTGTCATCGTACAGTTTGTTCTCTACATGGTGCCCTACATCGTAATAGGCGGTGATATCCTGAAGAAGGCATTTCACGGGATCACCCACAAGCAGATCTTTGATGAATGTTTTCTTATGACCGTTGCTACCATTGGTGCCATCGTACTTGGCCTTGTGACAAGCGGCGAAGAAGGCGGATTTTTAGAGGGCGTTGCCGTTATGCTCTTCTACCAGATAGGTGAGCTTTTCCAGAGCGTTGCTGTTGGAAAGAGCAGAAAGAACATCACTGACCTAATGGACATCCGCCCCGATTATGCCAATGTTTATGACGAAAGCGGTGAGCTTGTTCAGGCAGATCCCGATGAGATAGAGATAGGAACCATCATAGTAGTTAAAGCGGGAGAGAAGATTCCCATCGACGGCATCGTCAGAGAAGGAAGCGCTAGCCTTGATACCTCCGCACTTACCGGTGAATCCCTTCCCGTTCCCAAGGAAGCAGGCGATGAGGTCATCAGCGGATGCGTCAATCTGACCGGACTTCTTAAGATCGAGACTACCAGAGAATTCGGAGAATCCACTGTATCCAAGATCCTTGACATGGTTGAGAATTCTTCCATGAAGAAGAGTAAGTCCGAGAATTTTATTTCCAAGTTTGCAAGATACTACACCCCCATCGTATGCTACCTTGCACTTGCTCTCGCAGTCCTTCCTCCAGTTGTTCTGCTCATAACAGGTAATGCTCCCATGTGGGGAACCTGGGTCATCAGAGCGCTGACATTCCTCGTAATCAGCTGCCCTTGTGCCCTGGTAATATCAATTCCCTTAAGTTTCTTTGGAGGCATCGGCGCCGCATCATCGAACGGTATTCTCGTAAAAGGTTCCAACTATCTGGAGGCACTTTCCGAGACCGGCATTATTGCATTTGATAAAACAGGAACCCTCACCAAGGGAACTTTTGAAGTAGCCAAGATTCTGCCTGCAGAGGGCTTTTCTGATAAGGAACTCATAAAATACGCAGCACTTGCGGAGAAATACTCCGATCATCCCATCGCGCTTTCCATCAAAAAGTATGCATCTGAAAATGATCTTATAAGCGAATCCGAGATCATCGAAGATGAAAATATTCCCGGAAAAGGAGTACGTGTAAAGACTATCTCAAACGAGATCTATGCAGGAAATTCAGCACTTATCGAGAGCATAGGCTTCAAACCCATCTCCGGAATCGACTATCCCGGAACTGTTATTCATGTGGCATCTAACAGAAAATACGTGGGATGTATCCTGATCTCGGATGTTGTTAAACCTACTTCCACTCAGGCAATCAGAGACCTCAAAGCTTTCGGCATCAGAAGGCTTGTGATGCTAACCGGAGACAGGGAAGAAAGTGCATCCCACATCGCTAGAGAGCTTAACCTTACCGAATACAGAGCAGGCCTTCTTCCCGGCGATAAAGTGGATGAAGTCGAAAAACTCATCAGCGAAAAGAAACCGAAAGAAAAGCTTGCATTCGTAGGTGACGGTATCAACGATGCACCCGTATTATCGAGAGCAGACATAGGTATCGCCATGGGTGCAATGGGTTCTGATGCAGCGATTGAAAGTGCGGATGTAGTCCTAATGGACGATGATCCCGCCAGAATTGTCCTTGCTATGAGAATTTCAAGAAAGTGCCTCAGGATCGTACACCAGAACATTGTATTTGCCATCGGAATCAAAGTAGCCTGCCTTATCTTAGGCGCTCTTGGAATCGCAAATATGTGGATGGCAATCTTCGCGGATGTGGGAGTCATGATCCTCGCGGTTTTAAATGCCGTAAGATGCTTAAAAATCCCGAAAAATCGTTAAAACTTTCATAATTTCATAGCCATACGCAGTTTCTGTGTTTTATAATGTTCAAGAATTGCGAAAGGAATAATGGTTATGGATAATGACAATAAAGATTTAGAGATAAATGAACCCTCGGAAAATGCCGAGGGTTCTTTGAGTGAAAATAAAGATGCATCCAAAACGGAAGATGCCGGCAAATCCGACAACTCTGCATATGAGGATGTCTGCTTCGTATGCCGCCGTCCTGAGAGTAAAACCGGCAAGATGTTCCGTCTTCCCGGCGGAATCTGCGTCTGTCCCGATTGTATGCAGAAGACCATGGATACCGTATCCCAGTTTGATTATCAGGGAATGCTGACCGGTCAGAACATCCCCACGGACGAAGAACTCCGCAAGATGGTGGAGGCGGCTGACAATGCTGAAAACGACGGCGAATCCGGAAAGGGAAAGAATCCTTATAATCCTTTCCCTAACTTTGGATTTATCAATCTTGCAAATCTCCAGGGCATGGGCGGAATACCCAATAAGCAGAAGCTTAAGAAAAAGAATCCCAACGCCAAGCCCCTCATTGATATCAAGAATCTTCCCGCTCCTCACAAGATCAAGGAAAGCCTTGATAAATACGTAGTCGGTCAGGAACATGCCAAGAAGGTTATGTCCGTTGCGGTCTACAACCACTACAAGAGAGTGGCCACAGATTCCATGGATTCCATCGAGATTGAGAAGTCCAATGTTCTTCTCATCGGTCCCACAGGCTGCGGTAAGACCTACATGGTAAGAACCCTTGCCAAGCTTCTTGACGTACCTCTTGCCATTGCAGATGCTACGTCACTTACCGAGGCAGGCTATATCGGAGACGACATCGAAAGCGTCATCTCCAAGCTTCTTGCTGCTGCGGATAACGATGTGGAAAAAGCAGAGAACGGCATCGTCTTCATCGATGAGATCGATAAGATCGCGAAAAAAGAAAACTCCAACCACCGTGATGTATCCGGTGAATCCGTACAGCAGGGAATGCTCAAACTTCTCGAAGGATCCGAGGTTGAAGTACCTGTAGGTGCATCCAGCAAGGGAGCAATGGTTCCTCTTGCAACCGTAAATACCAGAAATATCCTCTTCATCTGCGGCGGAGCCTTCCCCGGACTTGAAGATATCATCAAACAGAGACTGTCCAAATCCAACTCCATAGGTTTTGGCGGAACTCTCAAGGATTCCTATGAAAATGACCCCGACATCCTCTCCAAGGTTACAACAGAGGATATCAGAAAATACGGAATGATTCCTGAGTTTATAGGACGCCTTCCCATCATCACCACACTTCAGATGCTGACTAAAGACATGCTCATCAAGATCATGACTGAGCCTAAGAATGCAATCCTTAAGCAGTATCAGAAACTCCTTGAACTTGATGAAGTTAAGCTTGATTTCACAGACGATGCTCTTGAAGAGATTGCAAATAAAGCAATGGAACTTAAAACCGGAGCAAGAGGACTTCGAAGCATCATAGAAGACTACATGCTGGATATCATGTACGAGATTCCCAAGGATGATAACATCGGAACCGTGACAATTACCGGAGATTATCTCAAAGGTAAAGGTGCGCCCGTAATCGGAATGAGAGGTATAGAGTGAGTCAGGTCATCTCCGGCACAAATATATACCTCCGCCCCATAATCGAGGAAGACACTGAGACGGTTCTTGCCTGGAGGAATTCTGACACTGTTGTCAGTAATTACTACTATCGCAAGCCAATCTCAGTAGAGGAGCACTTGAATTGGATCCGTAATAAGGTCAACAAAGGCGAAGTCTACCAGTACATTGTCTATACTATAGATGGTGATTCTCCGATCGGATGCGTGTATTTACAGCATATCGATACCAAGACACTTACCGGCGAAACCGGAGTATTCTTCTCAGAAGATGCTCCTGCAGGAAAAGGTCTTGCGACTGAGGCTGTTAAACTCATTGGTGAAAAGGTTGGCTTTGAGATGCTGGGCCTTCTTCACTTGAATGCCAAAGTAATGGCTAAAAACATAGCCAGCAGAAGAGTACACGAAAAGGCAGACTACAGACTTACCAAAACCGTAAAGGGAGACAAGTGTACCGATGGCGAGATAGTGGATTCCGTCTATTTCGTCAAAGATGCTCCTAAGACCGTAATCCCCCGCGATGCGATCTTAAAACCTCACACAGGTAAGATCACCGAATCAGAAGACGGATATCTGATCAAAGTTCCGGGATCTAAGAGCATAACAAACAGAGCGCTTCTTATAGCCATGCTCTCTGAAGGAACCACAGAACTTAACGGAGTGCTGTTCTCCGAAGATACCGAAAGCTTTCTGTCATGCATGGAAAGCCTTGGAATAGATACTGAAGTTAACAGGGAAAACTGTTCCGTAACCGTAAAAGGATGCGGTGGTAATATCCCTAAGAAGGAAGCTTTCCTTAACGTGGGTTCTGCAGGTACCGCTGCAAGATTCCTCACCGCAGTTCTCGGCTTGGTAAAAGAAGGCACCTATCATATGGATTCATCCGATCAGATGAAAAAGCGACCCATGGCCCCCTTACTTAATTCCCTCATGGAACTCGGATGCGAAGTTGAGTACGAAGGCGAGGAAGGATATTTCCCCTTCACCCTTAGACCTCATGGTATAAACAAGGAAGAAACTACCGTAGATATAGATAAGAGCTCCCAGTTCCTGAGTGCTCTTATTGTCGCGTCATCATTTATTAAGCCCAATCTTCAGATCAATGTAACCGGTAAACACGGCATGTCTTATGTCGAGATGACTAGGAAGATGCTTAGTGACCCTTGGGGCGGTTCGTACTCTATCGAACCCGACGCTTCTGCTGCGGCATACTTCTACGCCATGTCCCCTCTCGTCGGCAAGTCCGTAACAATCTCCGGACTTCACGAAGACTCCATGCAGGGTGACACCGGCTTTGTTAAGATTCTTGAACAGATTGGCTGGATTAAGAGCGAAGATACATCTGCCGGCATCAAAGTAACTCCTATTGCTTGCCCAAAGAGAACCGTCTCCGGCGGCGAGCCTTTGACTATCGACATGTCCTCCTGCTCCGATCAGACAATAACCCTTGCTGCCATCGCTCCCTTCACCGGCAGGAAGATCCGTATCACAGGAATATCTCATATCAGAGTTCAGGAAAGTGACCGCATATCTGCAATCGTTAGTGAACTTAAACGTATGGGTGTTAAGTGTGAAGAGATTGGTGACGATATACTGATAGAGGCTTCATCGCCTCATCCGGCAGAAATAGAAACTTATAACGACCACAGAATGGCTATGGGCTTTTCACTCGTTGGGCTCGCGGCACCCGGAATAACCATCCTTAATCCCGCATGCTGTGGCAAGACATTTCCGGATTATTTTGCTTACTTTTATGAATTGACCGAGAGTCAATAAGCCCTTTAATCCCCTTAAAACCTTGTTATTCGGGGATTTTGTATGATAGAATTACACAAAAGTTTCTCGGAGGCTGATTTGGCAGGGGAATCTGAAAATAAAAAACCACAAAGTGCTTTGGTTCGTATCATAACCGGGCAGGACAGTGTAAATCACCAGGAAATCCTGGAGATTCTTTCGATTGCAGTAATCGTGGTCCATGTGATGATGGTCTTCTTTTTTCATATCATGGGCGTCTGGCAGCTCTCCCTCTATAATATCATCGTAACTGCGTACTATTCCTATTGCTATACCACCGTCCGCGAGGGTAAGGTCAGGCAGGGATACCTGCTTACCTTCATCGAAATCATCGCTCAGATGATCTTTACCACGCTTATCGTCGGATGGAGTGTCGGCTTCTACGCATACGTCATAGCACTCATTCCCCTATACTATTACATAAACATGTTTCTGGGAAAAAACAGTGAGCATCCTTTTACTCCTTATATATGGTCGATGTTCACCTTCGCATTATTCTTGGGAACATTTATCTTCAGCCGTTATATAAATCCGGTGAAAGAACTGGATATGACTCAGAAGGTAACCATTTTCATCTTCAATACCTTCTTTGCATTCCAGCTCATTGCGTGGATGTCACATTTCCTTGTAATCGGATATAAACGTTCCTTGCACGATATGGCTGAAAGAAATGCAAGTCTTGATGTCGCTGCAGGGCAGGATCCTCTCACCAAGCTATACAACAGACGTACCATGGAAGAGAGACTTGTTCAGGCTCTGGAAGCTGCTAAAGAAAGCGGAACAATATTCAGCCTTGTAATGGGTGATATAGATTTCTTCAAGAAGATCAATGACTCTCATGGTCATGATTGCGGAGATGTGGCTCTGGTTGCCGCTGCAGATATCCTGAAAGCCTGTGTAAGAGACGGAGATTACGTCTGCAGATGGGGCGGAGAGGAATTCCTTCTCCTTGTAACAGGTAACAGAGGCGTAGCCACAACAGTTGCGGAACGTATCAGATCCAGAATAGAAAATAACGTAGTCGAATTTGGCGGTAATAAGATCAAGTACACCATGACCCTCGGAATATCCACCTATGCACCCGGCTATTCTCTTGAAGCTCTTATCAACCAAGCTGACGAAAACCTCTACTACGGTAAAGAGCATGGCCGAAATCAGGTCGTAGCACTTAAGCCTCAGGCCAAAACACCTATATCATAATTGATAAATGACAATGGGGACGCTTCACAGAAGCGCCCCCATTGTCATATATATATATTCTCTTTAATACTTTATCGGCCCTATGGTCGTCTTATACACATATCTGAAGAATATCACTGACAGGATTCCCGAAACCACCTCAGCTATGATGAAACTGAACCATACTTTGTTCACATCACCTGTAGCAATTGCCAAAAACCAGGCC
>JAEEGL016681549.1_pt1 | contig 10006 bp, 9 predicted proteins | sample 9134231 | NCBI WGS metagenome assembly JAEEGL01 (sample SAMN16246548, study PRJNA631951) | gut metagenome | biome: gut microbiome; feature: rumen; material: fiber-attached | host: Bos | place: Iran: Karaj | collected 2018-10 | reverse complement strand
GTCCATCGCGACGAGCACGGCGCAGCCCTTGTAGTCGAACTGCAGGTCGGGGTTCACGTAGCCGATATTCTTGATGGTGTTGCGGGCGACTTCCTGGAAATCGACGTTCGCCTTGGTGGTGATTTCGCCGGAAATCACGACAAGGCCCGTGTTCACGAGCGTTTCGCAGGCGACGCGGCTCTTCGGGTCCTGTGCGAGGCAGGCGTCGAGGATGGAGTCGGAAATCTGGTCGGCGACCTTGTCCGGGTGACCCTTGGACACGGATTCGGAGGTAAAGAGATAGTGGGCCATGTGGCATTCCTTTTAGGCTTCAAGCGCGAAATGTCCGTTTTTTGCGGGGACCGCACGAACACAACACTTGAAGAACCGTGTTGATGTTTAACGTATTCTATGCATAAATGTAGAAAAACGCATAAATCATGACAAGTGATATAAAACAAGTGAAAGGCTTTTTTTTATTTTCGTGTCTTTTTTTTTACAATTCTTTTTTATATTTGAAAAAAGCTTTTTATGGAGATGTTAATTATGAAAAAAAATCTAACGATGGCAATAATGGCGCTTTTCCTGTTGCCCCTCTTTACGGCTTGCACCACGATTAGTACCCATGCTCCGCTTGGTGAAACGTTTTCCAACGCCATGACCAATCCGGAATCAAAGAATATCAAGTCTTTCAAAAAGGTGGAAGATGAAAAACCGGGCCAATGCGATTTGGAAGCCTTTGTGGCCGATAACACGAATGGAACCTATACGAACTTGGTTGATGTGGTGATGACCGAGAAGAAAATGGGATTTGCTGCGTTCGTGTTTAGCACATCCTGCAATTATCGCGGCATCGCTGTTGCCTACAATATGAGCGCCGAAAAGGGCTCGTCATCATCTTCTTCTGGCAAAAAGAAATCTTCAAAGAAAAAGAAGAAAGCCGAGGTTGAGGAAGAAGACGAGGAAGAGGAAGAAGAAGAGGAATAGTCCATTCCAGAAATTCAATGAAGCTTTCTGAATTCTCATTGTGGTTGAACGAGCTCCTGTGCCCAGGAGCTTTCCGGGACTATTGCGTGGACGGACTTTGCGTGGAGGCCTCGGACCAGGTGACGAAAATCGTGACCGGGGTCAGTTTCCGCGACCGGCTGATAGACGCCGCCATCGAGGAGGGTGCGGACTGTATTATAGTGCACCACCCGAACGGTTTTTGGAAAAATGACGACCGCGTGCTCGTGGGCAAGTTCGGCGAGCGCATGCGCCGCCTGATGCAGCATGGAATCTCGCTCTATGGTTTCCACCTGCCGCTGGACGGCCACGTTGAAATAGGCAACAACGCGCTCATTGCAAAGGCCTTTGGCCTCGAGAACCTCGAGGGCTTCATGGTCGAAGGGGAGCGACCGGTAGGCTGGATTGGAGAATTCAAGAGCGCGCTTTCGCTCGCGGAGTTTGTCGCCGTCGCCGAGAACGTATTCCCGCACGGGATACAGAATCGACTCTTTTACGGCCCCGACGCCATCAAGAAGGTCGCCATTTGCAGCGGCTCCGGTGCCAGCGGCATGGAGGAGGCCATCGCGAAGGGCGCCGACGTCTTTGTCACGGGCGACATCAAGGAATACGTGCCCATCGCGGTCGAGGAAGCGGGTTTCAACCTGATTTCGGCGGGTCACCACCGCACCGAAATCTTCGGCGTACGCGCCCTGGCGGCAAAAATCGAAGCCGAACTCGGAATCCCCGCGAAATTCGTGGATATCGACAACCCTGTATAGTTTCCCCGACATGCTCGGTGTTGAACACGAGCATGCATATTTGCCGGACTTCCTGCGGGAGGCCGTTTTGAGGGCGTTCTTGACAATGCTACACAAGACTCTCTTTAGTGATTATGACATTGGGTTGGAAGGGTATCCCTGGTGCCCTATGTACTGCAATTTTGAGCAATTTTTATAGAAAGTAAAAATACTTTTTGCTTACTGGGAAAACTGGAAAAAGCCCTTTTTGAAACGAAAGGGGCAGTTTTTTATCCGGTCAGTTGTTATTTGACCGGGGTCACCATTTTTTCGGGGGTTTTTCGGAGACCTTTTGCTATCTTTCCTCCCCGTGAAGTTCTACAAGACTACCATCCACTTCCAGAACTCGTCAAAGTCCATGACTTTGCACATGCCCGCCCTGCTCTTCAAGGCGTGGCCCGTTCTGAAGGTCCTGGTGGTGGTGGGGCTTGCCCTTCTTTTGGTGCAACTCTCGACGACGACTGTTTACGACGGCATTTTGGGCCACGTGCTTAACGAACGCAAGAGCTTGGCCAAGGACCTTGCCCAAATTGAGGGCACCCTCGACTACCTGTCGGGGACGTCTGCCGAGTTCCTGAGGGATGAACAGCGCCTGCACTCCAAGTTCGGCCTCCCGATTCCGAATACCGAATCCCGCGAACTGGCGACCGGTGGCGCCTTGGCCCCCGATTCCGCCCTTTTGCACAATTCTTCACCGGTCTTTGAAAAGATGGCCGTCCTTCGCGAGACGGCTAGCCGCATGCACGGCAAGCTCGACAATAACAGCCAGTCCTTCAACTCCTTGACCCAGTACATTGGCCAGAACCAGGCAATGTGGCGCTATATTCCCTCCATTTCGCCGACGAGCGGCCGCTACGCCTCGTCGTTTGGCCCGCGCATCCACCCTGTGACGGGGGAAGTTGGCAAAATGCACCAGGGTGTGGACATTGCGAACGACCGCTGGACCCCCATCTTTGCCTCGGCCGACGGCGCCGTGGAGGTGGCCCAGCTCAGTTCCTCCTTCGGAAATTTTGTCACTCTGAATCACGGCAACGGTATCAAGACCCGCTACGGTCACATGCAGATGATGCTTGTGCAGCCTGGCCAGTTTGTCCGCCGTTACCAGATTATCGGTTATATGGGTAATACCGGCCTTTCTGTGGGCCCGCACCTCCACTACGAGGTCTGGGTCGGCAACAACCCGGTGAACCCCCTTGCCTATATGCTTCCAGGCGACCACTCGGTCGACTGATTCCCAGGGCTGCTCCATCGGGCGGCGACCGGCTTTGCCGGCGGTGGTTTTGGGAACACCCCCAGGGGGTGAAATTTGCTTTTCATTTTGGTGCTGTGCCTCGCGGCGTGTTCGTTTGCGTGCCCGATGTTTGTGGAATTTTTCCCGGATCCCACTGACGTGGGGGACGAGGAGGGCGAGTTCGTCGAGATTCGCCTGGACGATTTTTTGGCGGATTCCCTGTATGTGCAGTTTGAGGTCAAGTCCGCCCTGTCTTTCAGGTTTCCGCGTGGGGCGAACCGCCTTTTGCTGGTCCACGACTCCTTGAGGTGCCCCAAAAGGGACTCGCTTGTCTGCAGTTCCCTGGGGGCGCTCTCGCTCCCGAATTCCAGGGACAGCTATTGGCGGCTCTGGGCAGGGAGTTGCCGGGATTCGGTCTTTCTCCCTGCACCCAAGCCGGGCAGGGCTTTACAGCGGGTGGCGGAGAGCGACGACTGGGCTTTTACCGTGGGGACGCCCGGGGTGGCCGATCCCGACTACGAACTGGGGCTTGAGGACTGTGGCATCTCGTGGTCGGGGACGGCCTGGCTCCCTGAGGTCGGTTGGACGCTTCGCGGTTTTTTGAGTGGGTGCGATTCGTCGTCCGGCACCCTCGAGGTCCTGGATTTTGGCTCGGGTGTCGGATGGGGCAGGGACGAGGAGGTCTTTTCGGGGCAGTTCTCGCTCACGGCCCCTGCCCGGGGGTCGGCGTGGGTACGGCTGTTCTTGCCCGCCGACGCCGCCCCGACGAACGACACGCTCGATACCCTGCTGGTATACCCGGGGCACCCGCCGGTGGTCATCACGGAAGTGCACCACTGCCCCGAGGAGCCCATGCCCGAGTGGGTCGAGGTCTACAACGCGTCCCGCTACCCGCTGCCGCTTTCGAGGCTCCGTTTTTGCGGCCGGGGCGGTGCCTGGGGCGGGACCCAGGATTCCCTGCAGCCTTACGAGAGCATGATCGTCACCAAGGATACGGCGGGGCTCCGCGAACAGCTCGGCTTCAGGGACGTGCGGATCGCCTATGCCGCCATGGGCTTCTTGAACAACACGGCGGGGAGCTTGCTGCTCTGCTTTGACGGCTCCGCCATCGATAGCGTCTCGTGGACCAAGAATACGGTCGCCTGCCCCTCGGGCTTTGACCCGCGCGTCGGCCGAGCCGAGAATACGCCGGGCTTCCAACGGCACAGCCCCGGCCCTGCGTCCGAGGAACCGTTCACTTTCCGCCTTTCGTCGCGGGTCATATGCAAGCGGGGGAGCCCGCTCCGGGTCTCGGTTGTAAGCGAATTCGCTGTCCAGGTCCAGCTTTTGGACTCTGCGGGCCATAGTGTGTGGAAGACCTTGGTGCCCCCGGGGGCAAATGCCTGGCAAAATCTTCCGGCCGTGGAACGCTGCGGGGTGGGGGTGTGCTACGTTTCGCTCTCGGTGGGGACTTTCAAAAAGGTGGTGGGTGTTGTTGTACGTCCTTAAATGGTTCGCTTTTTTATGCATGAATTCGCTTGCCTTGGCGCAGGTCCCGTCGCTCCTCTTTTCGCCTGCCGTGGCGGCATACGAGGATGCCGGCTTTGGGGCTGCCTACTGGGTGAGCGGCAACGGTGTTGACGAATGCCATTATGCTGCCTTCGCCAACTGGGAATACCGCGCCTACCGCGGCGCCTTCTATTACAGCTACGGGGAACTCGACTCCATCTATCGCGAAAGTTTCGGTACTTTGGAGGCCGGTCTTGTTTGGAAACATTTTGGCGTGGGAGGCGGTTACGGGCTTGCCATGGAGTGGATTCCCGGGGACGCCTTTTGGGCGCGACACCGTTACGACGTGGGCGCTCTGGGCCATTTTCGCTCGTTGACTCTCGGTCTTTCGCTATCGGGTTTTTCCGAGGAACCTCCCCGTGCGGTGGCGGCGTTCTACTGGCATCCATCGCCCGGGCTTCGGTTCTTTGTGCAGGGGTTCCGCCACGAAGCCGTGACCGGCTACGAGCTCTGCTTTGCGCATCTGTGCGTGGAGTCGGCGTTCCGTGCACCCGGCTTTGCCTTTGCACTTGGGGCGAGTGTCGTCCTGGGGGAGTGGAATATGGGCGGGAATCACTGGTTTGGCGGTGAAGATTTGGACTGGAATGCGTTTTGGGTTCGCAGAAGGTTAAAAAAATGATTATCTTAGGGTAACGTACTTCGCACCCAGAGGCTTACATGGATCCAATTGCCGGCGTTCACAGCTTTACACCCAACATTATTTGGGCGTTTGTCTGTGTAATCCTGTTTGTGTCGACCGTGGTGTCGGTGATGCTTCTTCGCGACAACCGCAACAAGCAAAAGCTGTACAAGAATTTTAACGGGAACTTGAACGAGTTCATTGTGGTGCTCTCGCAAAAGCTGGAGTTCCTGTATGGATTGCCCCTTTTTTTGTCGGACCCTCTTTTTGACCGGTTGAGCAGCGGGCGTAGTTTTGCCGAAATCCTGGGAAGCAGCAACTGGAACCGCATGCGCACCTACATGGACGAAATCGAGAAACACTTGGAAATGCCTTTCTTGTTCTCCCTGCAGTTGGGACCGGACTTTGGCGAAAGGGAATCGTCGAGGAACCTGTGGTACGAAATGCGCTTGGCGATCCAAAAGATCAGCATTGACGAGTCGTACTACATTTGCTTTATCAAGAACATCTCCAAGGAGAACGAGACCCGCGTCGAGAAGGAGATGCTTCAGGATCGCTTTGATTCGCTTTTGCAAAATACGGGGGACTTCCTCTGGAGTTTCGATGTCGAAGACCGTAGCATGAGGCTCCTCACGCCCATGATGGACGAGGAACATCGGGTCATCCCGCAGTCGGTCGGCCTGGTGGACATCCACAAGATGATGCCCGAAGGCGATTACGCCTTGCTCGACAAGGTCTTGAACGAACGCGTGAAAGATTACCGCAATTACGGGTTCCGCGGGGACCCGTTTGAAACGTTGAAGGTCCGTTTTTACGGTTCCGAAAAAACGCTCGTGTGGTACGGCCTGCGCGGGAAACTCACGATGGACGAGAATAATCGACTGGTTTTGCAAGGTACGGCTCGCCGCATGGACGTGGTTCTAGACAACTTGAACATGGGCGAGGGCGAGGAAGTTGTCGCCCTCTTCAATGCGGCCTTGACGTTCCCGGACATTCGCGTGTTTTGGGTCGATCGCGATTACAAAATCCACGGTTGTAACCAGGCTTTTGCTACGGATTTCCAGATTATTGACGTGCATGAAACTTACGGGAAGCAGCTGGACCAGGTGGTGAGTCACCGCATGCTGCCGACTTTTAGCAGGGTCCTTTCCGAAGTGCTCAACATGGGGCGTAGCGTTTCTTGGAAAGGCGGCTTTGAACGCGAAGACCGACTTCTGATGTTCAACGCGATGCCGCTCAAGGCTGAAGACGGCTCCGTGAGCGGGGTGATGGGTGTGTACCTGTTGCTCGATCGCGGTGACTTTACGGATGAAGTGTAATTTTCAAAAAAGAGGAAAAAATGAAAAAAATATTTGTTTTTTTAATTGGCGTTACGTTTATGCTTGCTGGTTGCAACGAAGCCAAGGCCGAGAAGAAGGTGGAGGCTACGCCTGCTGCCGCAGCGCCGGCGGTACAGCCTGCCGCTCCCGCTCCGGCTGCGCCTGCGGTCGAGGCCTCGAAGGCTTCCATTACCGACATCGACTGGGCGAAGGCTCTCGAGATGCAAAATGCGGGCGCCGTGCTCATTGATGTACGTACCCCGGGCGAGGTTGCCGAAGGTACGGCCCCGGGTTCCATCAACATCCCGCTTCAGGAAGCCGAACAGCGCCTGGCTGAATTCCCGAAGGACAAGGACCTGCTGATTTTCTGCCGTAGCGGCAAGCGCAGCATGGCGGTCTCGAATTTCTTGATCCAGAACGGCTATGAACGCGTGTTCAACGTGGTCGGCGGATTCATGGCGTTCCCGAAGAATTAGTGAACTACCTTCAGCTCGCATTAGAAGAATCTTTCTTCTCGATAGGAATCAGCCGCCCGAACCCGGCGGTGGGTGCCGTCGTGGTGAAGGACGGGATTATCGTGGGCAGGGGGCGTACACAGCGCCCCGGCAGTGCCCATGCCGAGGTCATGGCGCTGCGTGACGCGGGCGAGCTCGCCCGCGGGGCGGCCATCTACGTGACGCTCGAACCGTGCTGCCATTATGGCCGCACGCCCCCCTGCACAAAGGCCATCATCGACGCGGGTATCGCCGAAGTCTACTTTGCGCATGCCGACCCGAATCCGCTGGTGCGCGGCAAGTCGCGTAAGATTCTCGAAGAGGCGGGCCTCGCTGTCTACGAAGGCGAAGATGCTTGTATCCGCGCTTCCGCCAACGCGGTTTCCGAGAATCTCGAGGAACTTTCTGGCGGGTGTGCCGATGGCGGGGAATGCCGCATGCTCGGATTCGCGGAGCCGCTTCCCGATGCCAACCAGGAAGGCCGCAGCGTATATGCCGAGGTGGAACGCTACTTTGAAGCGTACGATTATTTTGTTTGTAATAAAAGAACTTTTGTCGAAGTGAAGGCCGCCGTCTCTGAAGACGGCTTTATGGGGTGTGTTACTGCGGATGGCCGCCACCTGCCGCTTAAAATCACGGGCCAGGGCGCAAACTGCTGGAACCATGAGCTGCGCGCCATGAGCGATGCCGTATTGGTCGGCGCGGGCACGCTCCTTGCCGACAACCCGAGCCTAAATGTACGTTACGCGCAGGGAAACAGCCCCGTGAAAGCTGTGTGGGCGGGCCATCACGAGTTTACTGCACAGGAAGTCGAATCGCTCCGCGTCTTTGCTCCGTGTGCCGAAGGGGCCTTTTTACCAATTGTATTCAGCTGTGTGGCGCAGCCGCATCTGGATGGGCGCGCAGAAATCCTTGAACTCCGTCGCGAATCGTTTGCTGAAAACTGGCGCATGATGGTTGACGACCTCTCTGCCCGCGGGATGCACCGTTTGATGGTGGAGCCGGGTGCAGGTCTAGCACGCGAACTTTTCTCCTCCAGTTTGGATTCAAAAATGCCCCTTTGGAACCGCCTGGACCTTTGGCGTTCCACGGATCCGTCCGTCGAAGCGTCTCTCGAACGCCTGATTGAATCGGGTTCGGCAAAATGCGGCCTTGAATTCCCGGGGCTCCCTTCTTCTGCAGTTGCCAAGGAATCTGCGATAATCGGGCCCGATGTGCTGACGGTTTATTGTCCGTAAGCGAAAAAATTGTATATATTTAAATTATGAACAAGCGAAATCCAGTCTTTTGGATTGTTATCCTCCACATTCTGTTTTGTGGGGCGTTTTTGGCTTGTTCCTCGGATTCTGTTTCAAACAGCTCGGATGAAGAAATTTCTTCATCTTCTGAAGAATCTTCTTCCGGGGCCTCGTTTTCTTCCGAGGCATCATCATCTTCTGAATCCGTAACGGAAAAATCTTCCAGTTCCGCAACTTCAGAAATAAAGTCAAGCGAAACTTCCGCGAAGACGCCCGAAGAGATTGCGGCGATTAATGCAATTGCCCGCTCCTGCTCACGTGATTCGCTGATGGCGGATTCGCTCTTAAAAGTCTATGAAAAAGAGGGGAACTTTGGCGAGGCGACGACCAGATTGGCGGATTGCGCCTATAGCATGTCGTTTGAACGTCTGTATGGCGATGTGATTGTGCCTTCCGGTTTTGATCGCCTCGAGAGGGATCTTGACTTAAATTATCAGGAATTTAAAAAGGCCTTTTACAAGTTCTGGCAAGATGATTATGGTGTAGGGCCTTGCAACTGGGATTCCCTTAACGTCGTTACGCAAAACAAGGATTCGCTGAGTTCTGCAGGTCGATACTTTATCTGTACCGATAAGCGTGAAGGCTTCAATAGCGAAATCAATTGGATAAGGGCAAGCGACCTCCAGGTGAATACTTACAAGCAGGATTGCGACAGTAGCGATTACCGTGAAATCAAGAATTCAACAACGGGTAAGATGTATGTGTGCGACCATGGAAAATGGCGCTACCCCATGGAAGTCGAAGAGGAATGCGGACTTTGCGGAACCGATAATGACGGACTCGTCAAGGCGGGGTCTATTTTTGAGTATGTCTGTGATTCAAGCCAATGGAAATTGAATGAGCTCATTGTGAAGAATTCCAGCGACGACAAGGAATACAGGGCGACGAAGGTGGCCGGCTTGTATTGGATGAGGGATAACATGCAGGCGGATACGGCACGCTTTTCTTGGGATGAAGTCTCTGTGGAGGACTTTTGCCCGAGTGGCTGGAGGCTCCCCACGTCTGTAGAATGGATGTCCTTGTTCAAGGCGATGAATTACAGGGCTTCCAATGCGTCCGTTATGGGGCTGCAAGGTGGTGCCATAGGCTCTTCGGTTTGGTGGACTTCTTCCGAGAGCGGTGCTGACAGTGTCCAGGTGGCATACGTCAATTACCATCCGATGAGTTACGAGGCGGCGCAGAGATTTGAAACCTTCGGCGTGAACGCGACTACCAAAACGTATCCGCATTCTGCACGGTGCGTGAAAGACGATTTTTAATCGATTTAGGCGTAAAATCGCGGATTGCCACCGGGAAAATTTCTAAATTTGTCCCCGTATGTTTACGGGAATTATTCAATCTACCGGCGAAATCGTTTCGATAGAGGCTCGTGGTGATGCTCTCTCGATGCGTCTCAAGTCGCCAGGATTTTTCAAGAATTGCAAACTGGGTGACAGCGTCGCGAACGACGGTGTGTGCCTTTCCATTGAATCTTGTACCGACGATGAAGCCACTTTTTGCCTGATGCACCAGACGGTCGAAAATACCGCCTTCAAACAGGCCGCTGTCGGCAAATTGGTCAATCTGGAACTTCCGTGCCGTGCCGACAGCTTTATGGGCGGGCACTTTGTGATGGGTCATGTGGACTGCATTACCGAGGTCATCCAGGTGGTTCCGCGCGAAACGGGCGTGGAAGTCGACCTGAAGATGCCTGCGGACCTCAAGCGCTACATTATCCGTCGCGGTTCCATCTCC
>JAEEGL015891153.1_pt1 | contig 10006 bp, 9 predicted proteins | sample 9134231 | NCBI WGS metagenome assembly JAEEGL01 (sample SAMN16246548, study PRJNA631951) | gut metagenome | biome: gut microbiome; feature: rumen; material: fiber-attached | host: Bos | place: Iran: Karaj | collected 2018-10 | reverse complement strand
CTCCGTTTATTACGTAGCGGTAGATATTCTCGGTAACGCTCTTCTGGTTGACGTAAAGCGCCGGTGCAACTACAAGCTTGTAGCGCGAGAGGTCGGTCTCGGGCGATACGACGTCAACATTGGCTCCGAGACGCATGAATGCGGCATGGAAGGTCTTTAGCTGCTCTAAATAGCTGAAGCCCTCGACCTGCGGCTGTATGCGCAGCGCTGCGTCTGATTCCGGTGAGTAGAGTATCGCGATATCCGATATCATCTCCGTATTGTCAAGGATATATAGCTGCGCGGCCTCCTTGCAGAGCTCCGAAAATTCGATATATCTGCGGTTCGGGACATTGCTGTGGTCGAGTATGCCGTGCCAGTGCATCTCTGCTCCTGTGACCGCTGTGCGCCAGCGGAAATGCAGGACTGCATCTGCTCCGTGAGCGATTGCCTGCAATGCATAGCCCTTTATCTGCCCCGGACGAGGCGTCGGCGACATCGGCTCCCAGCTTCCGGTCGGTCCGCTGAGCTGCTCCATTACCCAGAAATTCTGCTCCCTTATGCCGCGCATGAAGTCGAGCTCGAATGCGTGGGAGTATACCGCTTCGGGGTCCTGCGGGAGGATTATCGGCGGGTAATTGTCGAATGAGACGAAGTTCATGAAGTCGAAAAGCTTGTACGGCTCCGGCATATTCTCCGAGAAGAATGTGTTCGTCGTTATCGGCACCTTGCCGTCCTCAAGCCTTATAACGAGCATCAGCTCCTTGAGGTAGTTCGCTACGCTCTCTGATGTGAATCTGTACCAGTCGAGACAGAGCGACGGATTCTGCCATGACTTCGGGTACGCTGTGGGCGGCTCGATCTGCTCGATGCTGGTATATGTGCCGCTCCATACGCTTGTGCCGTATGCCATGTTGATGTTGTCAAGGCTGTCGTATTTGTCCTTGAGCCACTGTCTGAACTTGTTCTTGCAGACGTCGCATGAGCACGGGTACGCCTCAAGCTCGTTGTCTATCTGCCATGCGGCGATCGCGGGATTTCCTGCATATCTGCGGACAAGCTGCTCGGTTATGCGCTTGGCGTAGAATACGAATGCAGGCGAGTTTATACACCTGTGTCCCCTTATCCCGAGCTGTATCGGGCTGCCGTCCGGACCTACGCGTATCATCTCCGGATACGCCTCGTAAAGCCACTGCGGCGGACAGTTAGTAGGCGCACATAATACTATGCCTATCGCATATCTCGAAAAAAGCTTTATCACCTCGTCGAGCCATTCAAAATTAAACTCTCCGTCGCGTATCTCAAGCGATGACCATGCAAATTCACCTATGCGGACAAGCTTTACGCCCGTTCTTGCCATGGTCTCGGCGTCCTTCTCCCATAATCCCTTGTTCCATTGCTCAGGGTAATAATCCACACCGATCTTCATGCTGTTCCTCCTGTTATACGTTATACTCTATTATCTTGCAGTTCCCCATGAACCAGTGGTCAAATTCTTCTATTGTCATGTCGTGGAAATATGTCTCTATAACACGGCATACTCCGCCGTGACTGACGATGAGCACGTTCTTTCCCCTGTATCGCGCGATGATATCATCAAGCGCGGAATAGACTCTGTGCGAGAGCTGTAAAAGCGATTCGCCCGTGCCGCCCATTCTTACTCCGAATTCGTGCTTGCCGGCAGCAAAGCCCCCGGCTGTTCGCGGCTTTCCCTCATATGCGCCGTAGTTCCATTCGCGGAGCCGCTCGTCCGTTACTACTTCAAGTCCGCATCGCAGCGATACGGCATTCGCCGTCATCTGCGCTCTGAGCATCGGCGAGCAGATGATAATGTCGATATCTCCGCGGGCTTCAACCTCCGCCGCAAGCCTGACCGCCTGTGCAAATCCCGTATCATTCAGCGGAAGGTCGGTCGAGCCGAGTATCATGTCCTGCTTGTTGTAGTCGGTCTGACCGTGCCGTGTGGAATATATCTTCATATTTCTGCCGCCTTTCTGAGCTCTGCTTCGGCATTTTCAAGCATGAGAGCGCTTGGGTGGTCTCCTCCCATTATTCGCGCTATCTCAGCAGTCCTGCCGGCGAGGTCGAGCTTCGTTACGCTCGTTTCCGTGCGGTCGCCGACTATCTTCTTCTCTATCATGAGGTGGTCGTCCGCCATTACCGCTATCTGCGAAAGATGCGTTACGCATATGACCTGACGCACCTTGCCTATCTGACGGAGCTTTATCCCTATTTTCTGCGCAGCCTTGCCGCTTACGCCTGTATCTATCTCGTCAAATATCATCGTGGGTATGCTGTCCTTGTCGGCAATGACGCTCTTCAGTGCGAGCATTATACGTGAGAGCTCGCCGCCCGAGGCTATCTTCGAGATAGGCTTAGGCTCTTCGCCCTTGTTTGCCGATATAAGGAACTCTACGCTGTCCATGCCGTTGACCGTCAGCTTGCCCTTTTCGTGGCGGACTGCTATCACTACTCCCGACATATTGAGAAATTCAAGCTCGGCTGTTACCTGCTCTGAGAAGCGCTCTGCTACCCTTTCACGGTAGTCGTAAAGCTCCTTCGCCTGCTCGGTCACCTTGTGGAGCAGCTCCTCGCGCTGCTGCATGAGCTTCTTTATCTCGTCGGAGCTGCTGTCAAGCTGTGACATCTCGCGGCATGAGCCCTCGTACAGCTTCACGAGCCCCTCGCAGTCGAGGGCGTACTTGCGCTTGAGCTTGTTTATCGCGCTCAGACGTTCGCTCAGGTAGCCGAGACGCTGACCGTCAAGCTCGGTCTTTTCTGCCGTCTTTTCAAGCTCGGAGGCGATGTCCGCGAGCTCTATCTCAGCAGCAGAAAGACGCTCGTAAAGTGCCGCAAGCACTTCGTCTCCGTCCGTGAATGCTGATATCTCATTCTCAGCCGCCGCTATCATGTCTGTTGCTGCTTCCTCGCCGGTTATTGCGTTTATCGCGCTGTTTACGGCGATTATCGTCTTTTCCGCATTCTTCGCCGCTGTGTACTCCTTTTCGAGTGTATCGTCCTCGCCGGCTGTGAGCTCGAGCTCGCCGATGTCGTCTATGACTTCGCTGAGGTAGCGGCTGCGCTCGATGCGTGTCTGCTCGAGCTTCTTCAGCTCGCCGAGCTTGCGGGCAGTCTGCTGGAGCTCGCGGAATGTCACGCGGTATGCTTCAAGAAGTGTATCGTCTCCGCCGAAATCGTCGAGTATCTGCAAATGCTTCTCGCTGTCGAGAAGTATCTGGTTGTCGTGCTGTCCGTGGATATTTATCAGCAGCGAGCCTATCTCCTTCAGCAGCGACGCAGACACTGTACGGTTGTTTATCCGAGAAACACTTCCGCCGTCGGCACTTATCTCGCGGGTGAGCGTCATTTCGTGGTTCTCGTGTTCGATGCCGAGCTCGTCGAGCTTTGCCTCGTGCTCGGGACTGAGGTCTGTGAACAGCGCCGTGATAACTGCCTTGTCGCAGCCCGTGCGGACGATGTCCTTTGTGCTTCGCTGTCCGAGAACTGCATTTATTCCGTTTATAAGTATCGACTTGCCGGCACCGGTCTCGCCGGTGAATATATTCAGTCTGTCTCCGAGAGGTATCACCGCCTCTTTTATGACTGCAAGATTCTTTATATATAATTCCTTTAGCATCAGCCTGTTACACTACCTTCCGGGGAATACCTCGCTCTTGAATTTCTTTGAAAGCTTCTTCGCGTCTGCTTCGCTCCTGACGAGAATGAATATCGTATCGTCGCCGGCTATCGTTCCGACTATCCCCTCGTGATTTACCGAATCTATCGCGGCGCAGGTGCCCTGCGCCATTCCGGCACGGCATTTCAGGACTATCGTGTTCATCGCGTAGTCAACTGATATCACCGATTCCGCAAAAATGCTCTTCTCCGCAACTGCCGCCGCCGGAAGTGTATATCTGTATACGCCGTTCTCGTCACGCTGCTTCACGAGTGAGAGCTGCTGTATATCGCGTGAAAGCGTCGCCTGAGTGGTCTTTATGCCTCTTTCCGCAAGCAGCTCTATCAGCATTTCCTGCGTCGAGACCGGCTTCTCGCTGATTATTTCAAGTATGACATCGTGTCTGCGGTCTTTCATGTTTATCTCCGTTATTTTATTGGTCGGCATAGCTTCCTGCACAGCGATTCGTGGAAGGAGTTGCCGATGAGGTTCACGAATTTTAAATCGTTCACGCCGCGTTTTATCTCTACGGACTCGCCGCCGGAAAGCGTCTCGATGACCTCGCCGTCTACGCTTATCACCATTTTCTCGCCCGCTGTATTCGCGTTCATCAGTCTGAGTATTCGCGAAGGCGCAAACATGGTCGCACGCGAAAAAAGACTGTGCGGGCAGATGAGCGTCATCTCGATGCATTCGAGGTCGGGCTCGATGACTGGTCCTCCCGCTGAGAGAGCGTATGCGGTCGAGCCGGACGGCGTGCTGAAAAGCACTCCGTCGGCTCTGTATTTGCCGATGAGGTATCCGTCTGAGTATACCTCAAAATCGCTTATGCGGAAGCTCTCAGAACGTGCTGAGACTTCATTGAGAGCAGTATAGACCCTGTCGCCGTCCTCTCCGTGAACGACCATGTCTATCGTCATGCGCTCCGATATCTCGTACTCTCCCGTGACAAGAAGCGGCAGCTTGTCGAGCTGGTCAGCTTCAAGACCTGCCATGAATCCGAGAGTTCCGGTGTTTATGCCCAGCAGCTTCGTATCTATCCCCATGAGGTGCTTTGCGCAGCGGAGAATGGTTCCGTCGCCGCCTATCGCAAGCACGATATCCGCTGTTTTGGCGGATTCCGCAATAGGCTCGAAATTTACGAACGGCTTATCCTCAAAGTCGTTCCTGAATTTCGGGCTCACGCTCACCTCTATACCGGCGCTCCTAAGTATGTCACACGCCTCGCGCGCGCAGCCAAGAGCGTTTTTCTTCTGAAAATTCGGGTACAAAGCCGCTTTCATATTTGCCTCCTAAAGCGCGGAGAATGCCTCTCCGACAAGTTTCCTGAAATCATGCGGCGGTATCTCCTCCGCCGACTTTTTTAGCTTCACAAGATATTCTATGTTGCCGCTCCCGCCCTTTACCGGCGAAAACGTATACCTCTCCGGCGCAAATCCTGTGAGCCTTGCAAAGCTGTCTATATCCGCGAGCACGCGCTCGTGGACCTTTCTGTCCTTGACTATGCCGCGCTTGCCGATGTCGCTTTTGCCGGCTTCAAACTGCGGCTTTATGAGGACTGCCGCTGACGCGCCCTCCTTGAGGAGCTCGTATATCTTCGGCAGTATCTTCGTAAGCGAGATGAAGGATACGTCCGTACACACAAAATCAGCCTGACCGCCGATATCTCCGGCGCAGACCTCGCGTATATCCGTATTTTCCATGTTCACGACGCGGCTGTCAGCTCTGAGCGTCTCCGCGAGCTGTCCGCTCCCTACGTCAACGGCGAATACCTTCGCCGCTCCGTGCAGGAGCATGAACTCGGTGAAGCCTCCGGTCGAGGCTCCGATGTCAAGGCATACCTTACCCGTAAAATCAAGGGAAAATTCCTCGTATGCCTTTTCGAGCTTGAGCGCTCCCCTGCCGACGTAGAGCTCCTGCTCGGACGAGGTTATCGCGTCACCGGGACAGACCTCGTCGGAGGGCTTCTTCGCCGTTTTTCCGTTCACTGTTACAGCTCCGGACTTTATCATTTCCTTTGCGCGTTCACGGCTCCTTGCGATTCCGCGTGCGACAAGCTCTGCGTCAAGTCTCGGCATCTGTCATGCTCCTGCGGCGGATATAATCTGCCATTTTTTCACAGCTGAGTCCGAGCTTGCTGAGCGCTGACGCTACAGACGCCTGCTTTACAAAGCCGTCTATCGCTATCCTTGTATAATCGCCGTGATAGCCCCTCTCCATTAGCATATCCCCGACAATTGAGGATATACTGCCGTTTTTCTGGGCTTCCTCAAAGAATACGATGCGCTTGTATTCCTTTACCTCGTTTATAAGCTCCTGTGCTATCGGGTATATCTTCGTAAGCTTTAAGATGTCGCAGTGTATGCCGTCCGCTTCGAGAAGGCTCTGCGCCTTGTACGCTTCGTTGTATATCCTGCCGTAGGTGATGATGAGCGTGTCACTCTCTTCGCCGTGTACGAGGACGTGGTCGGTGCTGATGTAATTCCTGTTGAAGCTCACATTTTCAGCTCCGCGGGGATATCTTACCGCAGCAAGTCCCTTGTCTTCATATATAGCCTTTTTCATGCAGAGACGCAGCTCGTCGTAGCAGGCGGGAGAATATATGACTGTATTTGGTATCGAAGTAAGCATCGAGACGTCAAAAAGTCCCTGATGAGTTTCGCCGTCCTCGCCGACGATGCCGGCACGGTCTATACCAAGTACGACATGGAGCTTTCCTATCGCTACATCGTGTATGAGCTGGTCATACGAACGCTGTAAAAATGTCGAATATACGGCAAATACAGGTATCTGTCCCATTGAGGCGAGTCCGCCTGCAAAGGTCACGGCGTGCTGCTCGGCGATGCCTACATCGTAGAAGCGCTCGGGAAAACGCTTGCCGAAGAATTGCAGTCCCGTTCCGTATTTCATCGCCGCTGTTATCGCGCAGATACGCTCGTCCTTCTCTGCGAGCTCGACGAGCTCCTTGCCGAATGTAGTGGAATAGCTGTCGCCGGCTGAGACCTCGGGATTGCCCGTTACTATGTCAAATTTCGAGATACCGTGGTACTCGCCGGGATTCTTCTCGGCGGGAAGATAGCCCTTGCCCTTGGTCGTCTTTACGTGTATGAACACCGGCTTGTGACACGTTTTCGCCATGCGTATGACTGCTTCAAGCTCCGTCAGACTGTGACCGTTTACGGGTCCGAGATAGATGAAGCCCATGTCCTCGAACATCGTGCGCTCGAAAATAGTCGACTTGATAGCGTCCTTTGCATACTTCATGCCCTTCGCCATTTTTGTGCCGACTACCGGTACCTTCGTCAGGTTCTTCTCGACCTTTCGCTTTGTGTCAAAGTATTTCTCGGTATTGCAGAGTGTCGTGAGATACTGTCCGAGCGAGCCTACGCTCTTGGATATGGACATATTGTTGTCGTTGAGGATAACAATGAGATTGCTCTTTTCCTTGCGGCAGCAGTTGTTCATCGCCTCATAGAACATTCCGCCGGTCATGGCTCCGTCGCCTATGACCGCTACGGTATAGTTATCCCTGCCCTGAAGCTCCATTGCCTCAGCTATTCCGCAGGCAACTGACACTGATGTTGTGCTGTGTCCGGAAATAAACGTATCGTGTACGGATTCCTCCGGCTTCGGAAATCCGGAAATACCGTTTTCCTGACGAAGCGTCGAGAGCTTGTCTGCTCTTCCGGTAAGTATCTTGTGAACATACGCCTGATGTCCCACGTCCCATACGATCTTGTCGTCAGGCGAATCAAAATTGCGGTGTATCGCCATTGTAAGCTCTACTACACCGAGATTTGAAGCAAGATGTCCTCCGGTCTTGGATACCGTTGAGATGAGAAGATTCCTTATCTCGCCGCAAAGCACCTTACACTGCGGGAGTGTCAGCTCTTTGAGGTCTTTCGGCAGATCAAGGTCGGAAAGGCTTATCCTGCTGCCTTCATTTATCATTTCGTTCATTTTATCTCAGGCGGAGAATGCTCCGCGGCTCCTTGTTTAGTTTTTACGTCTTAAAAGCTTTTCTGTGAGCTCCTTGAGGAATGCGTTGTCCTCAACCGAATCAAGCCACTCAAGCGCTTCGGAGGTCGCATTGTCGGCGAGCTCTATCGCCTTTTCAAGTCCGAAAAGCGTTACGAATGTCGTCTTGTTTTCGCGCTCGTCACTTCCTATCGGCTTGCCGAGCTCCTCCTGTGTGCTCGTGACATCGAGGATATCGTCGATTATCTGGAAAGCAAGTCCGAGACGGAGTCCGTACTCGGCAGCAGACCTCAGGGTCTCTCTGCTCGCGTCGGCACAGATAGCTCCCATTACGCATGATACTGCGATGAGCTGACCTGTCTTGCAGCGGTACATATTCCTGAGCTCTTCCTCGGTCACGTCGCTGCGCTCCTCGTTGAGCATATCTATCACCTGTCCGCCTATCATGCCGTCGCGTCCGACTGAGTTGGCAAGCACCGATATGATGAGCACCTTCTGGTCGGCTGTGAGGTCGGGCGAATCGGCGATTATCTCGTACGGGAGAACGGAAAGAGCATCGCCCGCAAGTATAGCCATTGCCTCGCCGAATTTCTTGTGACATGAGGGCTTGCCGCGGCGGAAATCATCGTTGTCCATTGCCGGAAGGTCGTCGTGGATAAGCGAGAATGTATGTATCATCTCGATAGCGCAGGCAGGTGCTATCGCTGAAGTGAGACTTCCGCCGAGCGCCTCGCAGAATGCGTATACAAGTGCCGGTCTTACGCGCTTTCCGCCTGCCTCGAGAGAGTAGTTCATCGCGTCGATAAGCTCCTTCTGAGGAGCGTTGCTCTCAGTGTGGTCGTTGTACTTGCTGAGGTTTTCTTCGGTCAGTTTGATATACTGAGCCATTTTTGCGTCAAAGTTACTCATTGCCGTTATCCTCCGTTATTTTTATTTTGGCTTCGTCGAGCTGCTTCTTACAGACTGCGGAGAGCTTTACTCCCTCGCCGTACAGGTCGACTGCCTTCTCGAGCGGTATATCGCCCTTTTCGAGCTCTGCAACTATAGTGCCGAGCTTTTTCATGTTCTCTTCAAATGTTTCCATTACTTCACCATTTTTCCGTTATCTCTGCCTTCGCGCCTCCGTTATCGAAGCGGAGCGTTACCTCGCTGCCCTTTTCAATATCCTCAGAGCTGCGAACAAGCGCTTCTCCGCTGTAGACGAGCGAATATCCGCGCGCCATGACTTTAAGCGGACTGAGACTCTCAAGCTTCGCTATCTTCTCGCAAAGCTCCGAGCTGCGCTTTTCCGTATAGCGCTCAAAGGCAAGTCCCATGCGGGTTTCAAGTCCGCTGAGCTTCTGCCCGACAAGGCTCAGCCTGCTCTCCGGTGACTGCGCTGAAAGACGCGAATCAAGTGCCGTAAAGCGGTCCGACGCTCGGCTGAATGTCAGCAGAGCCGCTCGCTCTGCGCGTTTTTCGTATGAATCTATGTTTTCCCTTATCACGGAAATATCCGGAGCTGCAAGCTCCGCTGCCGCCGACGGCGTCGGTGCGCGCATATCCGCGGCAAGGTCCGCTATCGTGAGGTCGACTTCGTGTCCGACTGCCGATATCACCGGCACTTTACAGCCGTATACCCCGCGGGCTACCTGCTCGGTGTTGAATGCTCCGAGGGCTTCGGCAGAGCCTCCGCCGCGTCCGACTATTATGACGTCGCAGCCTGCCGCCTCCGCTTTGAGTATGCCCCTGCATATCGACTCCGGAGCGCCTTCGCCCTGCACGAGCGCATTCACTGCATAAAGCTCGCACAGCGGATAGCGCCGCGTCAGAACATTTATTATGTCGCGGACTGCCGCTCCGCTAAGAGAGGTTACTGCTCCGATTTTCTTCGGCATATAGGGCAGCGGACGCTTATGCCCGGGGGCGAATATGCCATCCTTTTCGAGCTTCTTTTTCAGCTGCTCGAGCGCGGCGCTCGCCTTGCCCGCTCCCTCGGGTATTATATCGTTCGCGTAGAGCTGATACGCTCCGTCACGCTCGTAGACCGATATACTGCCGGATACGACCACTGACATTCCGTCCTCGGGCATGAATTTCAGCCTCGATGCCGCCGATGCGAACATCACTGCCTTTATCGTGCTCTCGCTGTCTTTCAGCGAGAAATAGCAGTGCCCGCTCTTGAAATGCTTCACGAAATTCGATATCTCGCCCTTGACCATTATGCCCTGCAATATGCGGTCGCCTTTGAGCTTTGAGCCGATGTATCTGTTGACTTGTGAGACTGTTACTACCGGCATTTTTATTCTCCCTTTTGCTTCAGATAGCCGTATATAGCCACTCCTGCGGCGTTGTCACATGAGAACTCCGGCGCGGCGAATGCGGCTTCGGGAT
>JAEEGL015736174.1_pt1 | contig 10006 bp, 5 predicted proteins | sample 9134231 | NCBI WGS metagenome assembly JAEEGL01 (sample SAMN16246548, study PRJNA631951) | gut metagenome | biome: gut microbiome; feature: rumen; material: fiber-attached | host: Bos | place: Iran: Karaj | collected 2018-10 | reverse complement strand
CGCCTGCAGCGCCACGCCGCGCACCGTCGCCTCGTCAAAACCGAAGCGGTTTTCACCGGCCAGCGCTTCGCCGCTCAGTTTCAGGATCACTCTTCTCCGGGTTCCCATCCGCATTTCCTCCTATCGTTGTGTGTGTCGGAGCCGTCAGATCAAAAAACCCCGTATGGCACTATAGCACAAACCGGGGTTTTTGTAAAGGAAAGATCTTTTGCATCATACACGCCTGCTTTTTCATTGATAAATGACTCTTGTAAACGTGTATAACAATATGACATTTCCGAGATTCTGTCCCGGAAAAGCCTTCCTTTCCCGTACGTTATTCTATTCTCTGTTCTCTTTTTTCGATCTCCGCGATCAAATCCACGCGCCGCTGGTGGCGGCCGCCCTCAAACTTAGCATCCAGGAAGGCATCCACGATCATCTTGGCTGTATCGATGCCGATTACCCGTGCGCCGAAAGCAACGATCTGCGCGTCATTGTGGCGGACCGTCATCTGTGCCGTATACGGTTCGGAACAGACTGCCGCGCGGATCCCCTTCACCTTGTTGGCAGCCAGAGAAATCCCCACGCCGGTGCCGCAGATCAGGATCCCCCGCTCTACCTCACCGGCTCTGATCGCCAGCGCCACTCTCTCCCCATATACGGGATAGTCGCAGCTGGCCGTCGAATATGTTCCGTAGTCTGTCACCTCGTGTCCGAGCTCCCGCAGATAGGCCTTGATCTCTTCCTTCATGGCAAATGCCGCATGGTCACTTCCGATACCGATCTTCATTTCTTCTCCTCCCTGAAACACCGCAATGCTCTTTCTGTATTATAGAAAACGCCGGCCGGGATTGCAACGCGGAATTTCTTTCCTTCATTTTAACAAATTGTTTATAATTTCTTTACATTTTTCGCCTGCCGTGCTATAAAATACAAGATGATTATTTTTCAGGAGGCTTTTATGAAACGAGCTGACGGAGTGAAACTGAGGCACACAGACGTTATGTACCGCATTGCCGCACAGGTCATGGCCAAGCGCAGCGATGCCCAGAACGCCATCACAATAGATATTCCCCTGGCCCCGATCAAGGCCTATATGCAGGAAAAGAGAAAAGAAGGACGGCCGGTCAGCCATCTGGGCATTCTGATGGGTGCCTTCGTCCGGCTGATCGCGGAGTATCCGGCGCTGAACCGCTTCGTCGTAAACAAAGTTCCCTATGCCCGCAATGAGATTGCCTTCGGCATGGTCGTGCTGGGCTCCAAGGCCGACAATACCGCAAACGAAGGAACGATGTCCAAGGTCTATTTCGATCCGGGCGACGATATCTTCACCGTGGAAGAAAAGATCCTGACCTATATTGAAAAGAACCGCAAGGGCGACAACTCCACGGAGGATCTGATGCGGAAGCTCACGGCCATCCCCGGCGTGCTCCGCGGCGCGGTCAATGTGATCAAATGGGCGGACAAGCACAACCTGCTCCCCAAATCGATTATTGATGCCAGCCCCTTCCACTGCACGCTGGTCTTCACCAATCTGGCGAGCATCCGGACCAATCACATTTACCATCACTGCTACGATTTCGGTACCACGAGCATGGTCATGGCAGCCGGCAATCCCCGCGACGTTCCGAAGATGAAGAATGGTGAGGTCGTGCTGGAGCGCTGCATTCCGATCGGTCTGGTCATGGACGAACGCATTGCCTCCGGTCATTATTTCGCGGATGCCTTCCGCCGCTACAAGGAATTCCTGAAGGATCCCCATCTGCTGGAAGGTCCGGCACCGGTGATCAAAAAAGATCCCGAAATCTAATCCTATTCCGTCACACCGACTTTTAAAGGACGCTTCGGCGTCCTTTTTTTGCTGTTTTTTTCTCTTCTGCTTGAATCGGGACGAAAAATGAGCTAATATTTTTTTAATATAAACGTTCGGGAGGTTTTTTATGAAAACAAAAACCGTTTTTTCTTTCAGAAACTGTGCGCTTCTTCTGATCCTTGTTGCCGCGCTGTTTTTCGTTTTCCGGCCGTCTCAGGCATACAACACTCTGTTCCTGTCCGAACACTGGACACAGGTCCACGACGGAACAGCCGGCCGCGCCTATAACGCGCCCATCTATCTGTCAACCGGGAAAGAAGCCTCTTTCTCCCTCTCTAAAGGCACTCTTCCGCCCGGTCTGTACCTTTACGGTTACGAGAAGGGCCGCGCTGCCATTTCCGGGACTCCGACCGCTGCCGGCACCTACACGTTCACTATCCGGGCTGTCGATGCTTCCAATTACTCCGGAGAATTCGATTTTACGATCCGCATCGCCAACTACAATTCGACCTATACCTGCTACGTAAAGGACGGTGACCCGCTGACCCCTGACGGTCTGGTCGGCACATACTTCCATCCCGGCGACATCGTTCAGCTGAGCTGGTATAAACATGCTCCTGCCGGCTACTGTCTCGACAAATATGAATGTGCTATCGATCTGGACCTTAACCCAAACTACACCTTTTATATGCCGGCCCAAAACGTCTCTGTCACGACCAAATTCAAGCGGATCAATCAGGGCTCCTTTGAACTGGATGTCGCCAACTACTCCCTGCCCGGCGCAGATGCCCCTATCAACTGGACCGACGAAATAGTGGAAAACACCATCCGGGCTGCAATGGATGAAGGCGACATCTGGGTTGATATCAATGAGCAGGATAGCAGTAAGCCCTGGTATGCCACAAATACCGAATACTGGTACATTGACCTGGACAAGAACAGAACATTTGATATGGTTTTGACCAGAATGGAATCTTCCGACGGCAGCGTTGATCGGATCATTGCGACCCACCAGGACAGCAGCATTGAAGATTATGCGACCATCACTCTTCCCGATGATGTTATCGCCAACTCGCCGGTCAGCGTCTACAAATCCATCAAGTTCTTCGTGGGGCATCACCTGAAAGCAGTCGGTTTCATGTATCCCACCTGCGTCACACCCGGTCTCAGAAGCCATTATGTCTGTACCGGCTGCGGCAAGCGGTTCTGGGATCCGTACTGCGAGAACCAGATCATTGATATAGAAGACGTCATCATCGGCTCCACCGGGCACAGCATGAGCGTTGTTGCCGGGAAAGAAGCCACCTGCATGGAAGGCGGGACGAAAGATCACTACGGGTGCTCCGAATGTCACGAATGGTTCTGGGATGAATGGGGCAATAAGCCGATCAGCAATCATATGGACGCTGTGACCATGCCGACCGGGCACGATCTGGAACACATTAACGGAAGCAAGCCCACCTGTACGGAGAATGGCGTCATTGAACATTATGTCTGCAAGAACTGCCAGAAGTGGTTCTGGGAAAACTCCGCCAAGATGCTGATCGCCAATCATGACGATGTTATCCTTCCTGCGGGCGGCCACTCCATGACCCTCGTGGAGGGCGTTCCCGCCACCTGTACCGAAGCAGGAACAAAAGAATACTACGTATGCGATATCTGCCACAATCTGTACCTGGATGCGGAGGGAACCTCTCCGATCGCCAAGCAGGAAGATACCGTGATTCCCGCGAAGGGACACAGTTTTATTCAGATCAGCGGAAAGATTCCGACCTGCGAGGATTCCGGTGTCGTGGAACACTATATCTGCTCGGAATGCGGCAAATGGTTCTGGGATGCCGAGGCTACGAAGCCCGTCACCAATCCCGCCGATGCGGTTTTAGCAGCTGTCGGCCACAACTGGGGAGAATGGAAAACCGTTAAGGAGCCGACTGCCACCGAAAGCGGTCTGGCGGAGCGCTACTGCCTGAACGATGTCAACCATAAAGAATCAATGGTTCTGCCTCCTGTCGGGGGAACTGTCCCCGCTGAAGAAACGACTACGATGGAGCCGATCCCTGCCACAGTTGTTCCGCCGGAGACGACCGATGTCCCGCCCACAGTCGAGCCGACTCAGCCCGAGCCGACCACGGCCGCTCCGACAACTCCTGTTCCCAGTCAGACCGAGCCGCCTGCCACTTCGCAGCCGGCAGAAAGCACCGCAGCACCGCAGGCTTCCTCTTCTGCTCCTGCTTCGACAGAATCGGATACCAAAGACGGCAAGAGCGGCGGCAGCATCCTGCCCTGGATCCTGCTTCCCGTCATGCTGGGAGCCGGTGTCGGCGGCGGCCTCCTGATCGCAGCCAAGGGAAAGAAAAAATAATCCCTGAGCTTTGACCAACATAATACGGGGTGGATTTCAGTCCGCCCCGTATTTCTTTTATCATCTGTCCTGTCGTTTTTTCCCGCCCTGCGCGTCTGCTTTACGGCAGTCCGCGCAGGGCAGTTTTGTTTTTACTGCTCATCCAGCCAGTTCAGGTAATCCCAGAGGATCTGCGCATATTCCGCGCGGGTCATGGTCTTCTGATCCGGTGCATTCGGGTATACCAGGCCGCCCGTCAGCTGCTTCAGCAGGAAGAACAGCGTATTGCTGCTGGCCGGATCCTCTATTTTCAGTCTGGGAGCGATCATATTGGCTGCGAGGAATGCTTCTCTTGCGCCCGCCTCATCGTAGGTCCCGCCGCAGAGCACATAGAGGGATGCCAGCATGTTGCCGACGGTTGCCGTCTCATCCGGACCGAATTCGGTCTCGCTGATACCGCGCAGGATGTCATCTGTCGTCAGATCCATAATCGCCTCATAGTACGGGCTGTCCTCGGGGACATCCGTCCACTCGATCTTCTTGGCCTCTACGCCGAAAGGATTCAGGATGGATTCGTACAGATCGGCTTTCTCATTGATGACCGAAGCCGAACCGGCCGTCGAACGGACACCGTTTTCAGCCAGATTCTTGTACAGCTCGGCATAGCGGGTCAGCGCTTCCGGCGTAACGGTCTTCAGTTCATGCATCCAGGTCAGATATCTGTCACTGTCCTCACCCGACAGCACGGTAACCGCCGCACTGATGGCACCGGACAGCTCGCCGCCCGACATCGCATAATTGACATAAGAGGACAGGATATATCCGTTCAGCGTATCCTGATCGACCGAAAGCTTTTTGATCTGATCATACAGCGAATCGTAGACCGCGAAGGTCTCCTCCACGTTGGGATCGCGGTAGGAAATGATGTACATGCCGTCCTCGGTCATCGCAGCATGCCACACGCCGTAGGCGCCGTACTGGTCGCGCAGCTGCGGCATCAGGAGCTTATCGGTCACGAGAGCCGTCACGGCATCCAGACCGGCGTCATATTCCTCCAGTCCGAGATCTTCCATGCCGCAGATCAGCAGGTTGTACTGGACGCTGCTGTCTACGATCAGGGCTTCGCTCTTCGCCGGAGCTTCGAATTCATAGGTCTCCGGAACGATCTCGCTGAAGTCCAGCCCCGCAAAGAATGCATCGGCCAGCGCACGGTTCACCGCAATGCTCGTTTCATTGCCGGCATACAGGGAGACGCCGCCGCTGCGGTTGTTGAAATAGGTCTGCAGTGCTTTCAGCTCATCCAGAACGGGCTGCGGGTCTTCGGTCAGCTTCGTTTCAACTTCTTCCAGGAACGCATAGTATTCCACAAAATTGATGTGGCAGTACAGGCGGTACAGCGGAGAGCTGACGGACAGAGCCCGGTACAGCAGCGTATTGTACGGAGCCCCGTTGATGGAGGATTTCAGAGAAGCTTTGGCTGCCTGAACCTGCTCCAGCACTTTCTGCGCATCGTCAAAATTTGTTTTGTACAGGATCTCGGACATGAGCTCGTAGCCTTCGTCCAAGTCGTCGTCCAGCGCGATCCAGCGCAGTCTCAGATACGGATGGTATTCCTTATTGGTTCCCATCAGCGAGACATTGGTCTGGAACTCGTAGAAATAGCGGCTCATGGCGCTTTCAAGCTCTTCATAGCTGTATTTCTCCGTTGCCAGCTCACCCAGCAGCGAGGTGAACAGCTTAAAGTACTGCAGCTTCTCCTGTTTGATCCCGGTGGCATCCAGCAGGATATTGGCCTGTCCGATCCCGTCCACGCCGGCCACCGCTTCAACATGGCGGATACCGGCCTCATCGGTCTCGTCCTTTACCACATACTCCGTGATCTCCTCCGGCAGTGAATCCACCGTGACCGCCTGCAGCTGTGCCACGTATTCGCTGGCATCGTCCTGCTCGGGTTCCTTGTTAGATTCCTCCACGATCTTCGCGATCTCTTCGGGTGTCATAGCCGCTTTGATCTCAGCCAGCTTGTCGGCCAGCGCCTGATCGTTCAGTTCCTTCTGACCGGGCTGAGGATAGGTCAGTGTCAGCGTCGAGATCTTGTCGTCGCCGATCAGCCACTTGGAAACAGCCTGGGCGTACAGTCCCTGCTGATTCCAGTTATCCATCTCACCCAGTGCTTCCACATAATCCGGATAATCCCAGGGGCGGCCGGTGCCGGCATAGCAGCTCGGCAGGCTCAGCAGATCATCCACAAAATCGGAGCCTGTCGTTTCACGGGCCAGCAGCAGCGAAATGGAAAGGCTGGTCATGATGCCGTCCACCTGCTCCTGCGGAAAGCCGTTTTCACCGATTTCCTTCAGCGTCGCATTGACGGTCTCCTTGAAGGTCTTGGCATCCTCGCGGTCGATGTTGATCGCATAGAATACGATCGCGTCCACAGGTCCGTCTTCCTCGATATACGCACCGCAGGTCGCATACGGCAGGGCCTCTTTTAACTTCAGCTGCATAACGGACGCGCTGTCACTCATCAGATCCGTCAGGGTATTGAGGACCATCTCCTCGTCCTGGTCGTCCTTTAAGCCAGGGCAAAGGATCGCATAGTAGCAGTGCGAGGCATGCTCGGTATTGGAGGACTCTTCCACCGCGAAAGGAAGCTCAACTTCCACCGACTCGGTCAGAGGCGTGTAATCCGGATCCTCCCGCGCGAATTCCTTCTTTTCAAACGGCTCGAAGGCCTTGTCCAGCAGCTCCAGGAAGGCTTCATAGTTGTCGAACGCACCGTACAGGTAGGCCGCACAGTTCGAAGGATGATAGTAGGTATCGTGATAATCCTTCAGCATCTCCCAGGTCATCTCCGGAATCACTGCCGGATCGCCGCCGTGATCGTTGCCCACACGGGAACCCGGGAAGGTCGTGCGCAGGAAGTTGATGTTAGCCACACGGGAAAGCGTCGTAGCGCCGAGCATTTCCGAATAGACCGTGCCTTCGATCGTCAGAGGAGCATCCGCGTCGTCCAGGCGGTAGCGCCAGGCTTCCTCGCGGAAAATGCTCTCATCCTCCATGATCATGGGATAGAAGCAGCTGTCAATGTACAGATCCGCATATTTCAGGAGCTGTTCCTCGGAGAGGCTGGCCACCGGATAGGTCGTCATCTTCTTCGAGGTCTGCGCGTTCATATACGTATTGTAAGTCTGATAGACCAGATTGAAGAACAGCGACTTGGAAGGATATTTCTGCGAGCCGTCCAGCGTGCTGTGCTCAAATACGTGCGGGACACCGGTATTGTCCAGTGTCTCCGTGAAGAATGTCAGGTCGAAGATCCGGTTGGTGTCTTCATTGACAATGTAGAACAGTTCCGCACCGGTCCGGTCATGCTCAAAGCGGAAGATCTGCGCGCCCAGCATCGGGAACGCATGGATCTCCTTGACCGTAAAGCCATAGACCTGATCCCCGACTTCTGGCAGGGCTTTCGTTTCCGGGCCGGGACCCGGTTCATCGGGCTTCGTCGGTTCTTCCGTTGTCGGCGCATCGGTCCCCGGAGCTGTCGTCTCCGCGGGAGCAGCCGTCGTCTCTGCCGCCGGGGTCGATTCCTTCGATGTGTCCTGCGCTGTGGTCGTCTGCGGGGCCACCGTAGTGACATCGTTCACCGTTCCGCAGGCGGACAGCATCAGGCACAGCACCAGCAGCAGGGCAAGTGTCTTTTTCATGTTGTTATCCTCCTTAGTTTCTCAGGGACAAAATACCATTCAAATCTGACATGAATCGATTTATTTTATCACATTTCCGCCCGTCTGGCGAGCAGAAAATGTGTCATTCTTCCGGGGAATTAATCCAGTTCGCGCTTGCCGGTATAGAGCTCGTAGTAGCGGCCCTTCATGGCCAGCAGATCCTCATGTGTACCGCGTTCAATGATCTCGCCCTGCTCCAGCACCATGATCGCATTTGCGTTGCGGACCGTGGAGAGCCGGTGCGCAATCACGAAGGTCGTGCGGTCTTTCATCAGCCGGTCCATGCCTTGCTCGATGTGACGCTCAGTGCGGGTATCGACCGAGGAGGTCGCCTCGTCCAGCACCAGGATAGGAGCCTTGGAAAGCGCTGCGCGGGCGATATTAAGGAGCTGCCGCTGACCCTGGGACAGGTTCGTTCCGTCTCCCTCGATCACGGTATCGTAGCCGTCCGAGAGCCGGCGGATGAAGGAATGCGCGGAAGCCGTGCGGGCGGCCTGCTCCACCTCTTCGTCCGTTGCATCCAGCCGGCCGTAGCGGATATTTTCCCGCACAGTACCGGTGAAGAGGTGCGTATCCTGCAGAACCATTGCGATCTTGCTGCGCAGCTCATCCCGCTTCATATCCTTGACTTCCACCCCGTCGATGGTAATGGAACCTTCTTCGATATCGTAGAAGCGGTTCAAAAGGTTCGTGATGGTCGTCTTGCCGGCGCCGGTCGAACCGACGAAAGCGATCTTCTGGCCCGGCTTGGCGTAGACGTTGATGTGCTTTAAAACCGTTTTCTCCGGAACGTAGCCGAAGGAAACGTCCTTCATGATCACATAGCCCTTCATATGGGACATATCCGCCGCATCTTCCTTGTCCGGGCTTTCGGGCTGCGCATCCATCACGTCAAAGACCCGCTCCGCACCGGCGATCGCAGCGAAGATGGTCGCCATCTGCTGGGACAGCTGGTTGATGGGCATGGAGAACTGCCGCGAATAGTTCGCAAAAACGGACAGGCCGCCGGGCGACAGACGTCCCGCCAGCACTAAAATGCCGCCGATGCCGATGGTCACCGCGTACGAGATCTGGGAGGTATTGCCCATAAGCGGACCCATGACGCCGCCCCAGAACTGAGCTTTGAACTGCTTTTCCCGCATGTCGCCGTTCAGTTCGCCGAACTCTTCCTCACAGACTGCTTCGTGATTGAAGACCTTCACGACCTTCTGGCCGCTGACCGTCTCTTCAATATAGCCGTTCACCGCACCCAGCGCCGCCTGATTGGCTCCGTAATACTTGCGGGAGCGCTTGGCGATCGACATGCCGCCGAACAGGAAGATCGGTACGAACACCGCCACGACCAGAGTCAGGATCCAGTTGGTCGTGAACATGAAGATCAATGTTCCGATCAGCGTCACCGTACCGGAAATGACGGACGTCAGAGAATTGTTCAGCATCGTATCGATGTTGTCGATATCGTTTGTAAAGCGGGACATGATCTCGCCGGTCGGGTGCCCGTCAAAGTACTTTAAGGGCAGACGCTGCAGCTTCTCAAAGAGCTCGTCCCGCATCTTCTTCATGATGCTCTCCGTCACGTTGATCAGGATCCTTGCCTGCAGATAGGTCATGCCGGCGGCCAGCAGGTAAACGCTTCCCGTCATGACCATCGCCACGAGTACGTACTGCATCACGGTCCCGCCGGAAGTCAGAGAACTGATTAAGCCGTCCAGGATCTGCGAGATCCGGTTCAGGTTGGAAGGCGTGTTCGGGCTGACCGTAACGGCCAGCTTGTCGATGATCGGCGCCATCAGATAGGAACCTACCAGCGAAAAAACCGTGCTGAACAGCATACAGGTGAGAGCCAGCGCGATCCGGCCGCGGAAGCCTTTCAAATAGGAAAGGATCCGCGCTACGGTCTTGCCGCTGTTCTTATTCAATACTTCCTTGCCGGCGCCGCGGGACCAGGGGCCGCCGCTGCCGGGACCGCGTCCGCGTTCGGCAGTGCTGTTGTAGCGGGCCTGCAGTTCTGTGAGTGACCGTGCCATCTTACGCCTCCTTTCTGTCCAGCTGAGACTCGCAGATCTCACGGTAGGCATCGTTGGAGGCCAGCAGTTCCTCGTGGGTTCCGAGACCGCTGACGGCGCCTTCTTCCATGACCAGGAT
>JAEEGL015573366.1_pt1 | contig 10006 bp, 8 predicted proteins | sample 9134231 | NCBI WGS metagenome assembly JAEEGL01 (sample SAMN16246548, study PRJNA631951) | gut metagenome | biome: gut microbiome; feature: rumen; material: fiber-attached | host: Bos | place: Iran: Karaj | collected 2018-10 | reverse complement strand
GGGCCGCGAAAGCGTATCCCCCGGCTTCGTGGATGCGGTCGATGGTCTGCTGCACGGAAAGGCCTCTGGGAATGAGACGGTCGATGCCCAGCGCGACTATGTGCCCCTCCTTGGAAGACACCTCCTCCGCCGGGATTATTATCACTTTGCCGTTATCCTTCAGATGCTCGTAAGCCTCGAAACTGTTGTGATCGGTTACCGCCACGCACCCGATTCCGTTTTTCAGGGCGTACTCCACCAGCTCCTCCATGGTGGTCTTTCCGTCTTTGGAATAAAGAGTGTGAACGTGCAGATCGGCCTTCATACTACGTCTGCCCCGTCCGTAATACCGGACTCGACGGTCATGACGCAGCCCTTCCCGTCCCCCAGCGGAATCGCCCTGTCCCCGTCGATAACCGCTGCGATGACTTCGGGAGAGCCCTCCGGAACCTGAATCTCTTTTCCCAGGAACCTGCCGTCCTTAACATGCGCGACTTTGATGACGGCTTTCTCGCAGTGCTTCACCTCTATGCGCGACGACGAATTCTGCAGTCCGCAGTTTATGACAGTTCCGTTGGGCACGTCCGCCGAAGGCTTCAGCAGAAGAACTGCGGAGCCGCCCAGCGCCCCGTCGTCGGCGGCCATGAGCATTCCGGACGACTGCACGCCGCGGAACTTGGCCGGCTTCAGATTGGAGATCACGAGCAGTTTTCTTCCCTCCATCTGCTCCCGGGAATAAACCGTCTTCAGGTTGGTGACTATCTGCCTGGGCTCCTCCTCTCCGAGATCGATCTTCAGAACGTACAGCTTCTCCGCTTCGGGATGATCCTCGACGGAAACGACTTCCCCGACTTTTATCTCCATCTTTCTGAAATCGGCGAACGGGCCCTCCGGAACCGCGGGAGCGGCCGGCTTCTTCTGCTCTTCCGGTTTCTTTTCTTTTTTGATTTCTATCTTTCTGTACACGGGAACGGGCTCCGCGAGCTCCTGTCCCGCCGGAACCGGCACGCAGGCGGCTTCCAGCCCTGCGTCCTCGGGAGTTCCGGAATATCCCAGATAATTCCACACCTTTCCGGAGGATGCCGGCATGAACGGCCAGGCCATGACCGCGAGGGCTTTGGCTATGCGCAGGCAGTTGAAGAGCGCGCCTCCGCATGCTTCCCTGTCGGTTTTCACCAGAGCCCAGGGCTTGGCGGAATCGAAGTATCTGTTCCCGTAATGAGCCAGATCCATAACGGCTTTCAGGCCCTTCTTGAAATCGCATCCGGAAAGGTAGCCGGAGTATTCCTTCACCGAGTCCTCTATCTGCTTTCCTGTCTCGTCGTACTCCGGACCGGTTACCGGATCCGGAACGCATCCGAAGTTCTTTTTCGCGAAACTGATGCACCTGTGGTAGTAGTTTCCCAGATCGGCCACTAGCTCGTTGTTGACTTTCGTGATGAAATCGTCCCAGGAGAACTCCGAATCGCGGGTGTCCGGCATTACCGCCGAAAGATAATATCTCACGAGATCCGCGTCGTATTCCTTGAGGACGGAAGGCACGTCGATGGCTCCTCCCCTGCTCTTCGAGAACTTTCCTCCACCTATCATGAGATACTCGTTGGCGGGAATGTCGTAGGGAAGCGTCATGTCCCCGGCGCCCATCAGCATGGCCGGCCAGATTATGGAATGGAACGGGATGTTGTCTTTTCCTATGAAATAATAATGCCTGCACCCGGGATCCTTCCAGAATTTCTCCCAGTAGTCCGGCTTTCCTATTATCTTGGAGTACTCCACCGATGCGCTGAGATACCCGGTAACAGCTTCGAACCATACGTAAATGACCTTTCCGTCCCACCCCTTTTCAGGAATAGGGACACCCCATTCCATGTCCCTGGTTATGGCCCTGTCGGTAAGCCCCTCGTCGAGCCAGTTCTTCGTGAAAGTCTTGACGTTGGATCTCCAGTAATCGTGCTCCTCCACATATTCCGCCAGCCTGTCCCTGAACGCGCTGAGCTTCAGGAAGAAATGCCTGGTCGGCCTAATCTCGGGAACGGAGCCGCAAAGCGTGCAGTAGGGTTCCTTGAGATCCCCTGTTTCGAACGTGGTTCCGCATCTGTCGCACTGATCGCTGCGCGTTTTTTCCGCCCCGCATTTCGGGCATATCCCTTCCACATAACGGTCGGGAAGGAAGCGCGCGCATCTGGGACAGTAATACTGCTCCGTCTCCTTTTCGTAAATATAACCGTTGGATTTGAGCTTTTCAAACAGGGTCTGGACCACTTCGAAGTGATTGCTGCAGTGCGTTTTGGTGTAAAGAGAATATTCGATCTCCATATCCTCTATCGCTTTCTTGTTTATCTCGTGGTATCTGTCCGCATATTCCTCCGGGGTCATGTGCATCTTTTCCGCCGACACAGTGATAGGAGTTCCGTGCTGGTCCGAGCCCCCTACCATGATCACTTCGTTCCCGGCAAGACGGCAGTACCTGCTGAATATATCCGCGGGAAGCAGGGATCCGGCCAGATGGCCCAGGTGAATGGCGCCGTTAGAGTACGGCCAGGCTACGTTGATGCAGATTTTGGACATGATTACCGGCCTGCCGTATGCGCCCCTCTATTATATTTTTCACCGTATCCGGGGACTCCCGGCGCTAAATCCTTTTATCATATGAGCAAATCCGCGCTGTATGAGGATCGCGGCCGTTCTGGCAGATCGCTGCCAGCCCAAAAAATGCAACAAAGAGTGCGAACGCTTCTGTCCGCTCAACCGCACCGGCGCCCAGTGCATCGTCTTCGGCGAAAAAGGAAAACCCGTCATTTCCGAAACTCTCTGTCAGGGATGCGGCATATGCACCAACAAATGCCAGTTCAAAGCCGTTAAAATCATAGGCCTGGCCGACGAACTCAAAGAAGACATAATCCACCGCTACGGCGAGAATGCATTCCGCCTGTACCGTCTTCCGGTTCCCAAAAAAGGATTCGTAACGGGAATTCTGGGTCCGAACGGGATAGGGAAATCCACCGCGATACGCATGCTGTCCGGAACCGAGATACCCAATCTCGGCGATTATACCGTGCCCCCTTCCAAGGAGAAGGTGCTGGAGCACTTCGCCGGAACGGAGCTCCACGATTATCTGAAAAACGTTTACGACGGGAAGATCAAAACGTGCATTAAGCCGCAGTACGTGGACAAACTCCCCCAGTCCGTCAAAGGAGTGGTAAGGGATCTTCTTTCCAAAGTCCAGGAGCGCATGTCTCTCGAAGAGGCGGCTGAAATGTTCGAGCTCACGGACATCCTCGACCGCGAACTGGACAAGCTTTCCGGGGGAGAGCTCCAGAGACTGGCCATGGCCGCCACCGTGATGAAGGAAGCCGACGTCTATTACTTCGACGAACCCACGTCCTATCTCGACATTTACCAGAGAGTGAAAATGGCGAGAATCATCAAAGATCTCAGCGCCGACAAGCAGGTGATGGTGATAGAACACGATCTCGCCATTCTGGACTTCCTCGCCGACAACGTCCATCTGGTGTACGGATCAGAAGGGGCGTACGGAGTCTTTACTCTGGCCAGACAGGTGAGGACCGCCATAAACGCCTATCTCGACGGTTATCTTCCCGAAGAAAACATAAGATTCAGGGAAAGGCCCATCGAATTCGAAGCCTCCCCGCCCAGAGAGGAATGGCAGACCCCCGACATCATCTCGTTCTGCGATCTGGAGAAGAATTTCGGCGGATTTTCCCTTAAGATATCCGGAGGCTCCGTGAGAGCGGGCGAATCCGTGGGCATCGTGGGCCCCAACGCGACGGGAAAGACCACGTTCGTCAAGATGCTCGCCGGCGTCATCGATGCCGACTCCGGATCCATAGACGGGAAAGTAAAGGTCTCGTACAAACCCCAGTACATCTCCGCGGATTTCGACGGAACCGTGCAGGATCTCCTGTATTCCAAAAACTACGACACCATCAGCTCCGGATTCTTCTCCGGAGAGGTGATAGAACCGCTGGGAATCAAATACCTTCTCGACAAGAAAGTATCGAAGCTGTCCGGGGGAGAGCTCCAGAGAGTGGCTATAACCATGTGCCTGTCCAACGACGCGGACATATATCTCTTCGACGAGCCCTCGGCGTATCTGGATTCCAACCAGAGGATGATCGCGTCCAAGACCATCAGGAGGATGATGGAGAAATCCGGCCGCAGCGCCATGATCGTGGATCACGACGTTTACTTCATAGACATGGTCTCCGACTCGCTGATGGTCTTCGGAGGGTCTCCGGGACACAGCGGCGCCGGAAACGGCCCGTACGATATGAGAGAGGGAATGAACAGATTCCTTTCGGCCGTAGACATAACGTTCAGGCGCGACGCGGACACTCACAGACCCAGAATCAACAAGCCCGATTCGAGGCTGGACCGCGAGCAGAAATCCAGCGGGGAATACTACTACTCCTGAGGCGCTTCCGATAAGTAAATATAAATATTATTCGGATTTCCTAAATCCCATGGGAAAAGCCGATACCCACCTGCATACCCACTATTCGGGGTTCTCGCAGCTCAGCAAATACATGAAGTTCCCGGAATCGGTGATCGGTCCGGAAGTTCAGGTCGACAGGATGCGCGCGCTGGGGTATCAGGTGATGGCCATCACCGACCACGACGAAACCGCCGGAGCTTTCCGCGGGGAGAAGTACGCCAGGAAATTCGATGACATCGATTTCATCGTCGGAGAGGAAGTCACCACCCAGGACGGCGAGATCATAGGGCTTTTCCTTAACGAGAAGATACCTCCGGGGCTGTCCGCCGAAGAGACTGTGGATATCATAAGATCGCAGGACGGCATCGTCATCGCCCCGCATCCGTTCAGTTTCCACGTTCCCGGACTTCAGGAGAGGATTCTCGGCCTGGACATAGACGGATTCGAGACCATAAACGGCGGGCATCCGGACAGATACTCCAACAGGTTCGCGAAGATGGTGATGGATTCCTTCCCCGGAAAATGGGCCGATCTCGCAGGAAGCGATGCCCATTCCGTTTACACTTCCGGCACGTGCTGGACCGAATTCGAGGGATCCACCGCCGACGACTTCCGCAAATCCATCCTGAAGAGAACGACTCGCGCCGCCGGAACCGCCGCCCCTCCCTTCGGGCAGGTGCAGTGGAGCGCCGAAGTGGTCATCGGAGGGCAGAAGCTCCTCACCAGAAAGCTTCAGGGAAAACTGGAGGCCGATGACGGGGACCAGCTCGCCTACAAGATTCTCAGCATAGACAAGATCAAAGCCGCAGCCGGACTTTTGGCCGGGAGCCTTTACCTGTTTCCTCCCGTTATCTGTCTCGCCACGTCCCTCAGCCTCGCCTATCTCGGCATCGGCTCCAGGCGCATGATCCGCACGTCCGGAGAGCGTCTCGACGCCATCAAGGGGATCGTCCGCGAAAAGGACGTCAAAAATGTCAAACCTATGTTATAAAATCTCAGTCTGCATTCCTGAGAAATATCTGAATGCGCTTATGGACAGCGTCGCCGGAGCTGCGAAGCCGCTTTATCCCGGATACAGAAGATGTTTTTCATACTGGCCGGCAAAAGGGACCTGGATTCCTGAAACCGGAACGTCGCCTTTCTCCGGCGTTCCGGGAGAGATCTGCACCGAAGACGAGATGAAAGTGGAGTTCGCGGTGAAGGAGGAGGATCTCGTATCCGCCGTAAAAGCGGTAAGAGACGTCCATCCTTACGAAGAACCCGCGATTGACGTCGTGCCGATGCTGAAATGGAAGGACGTTATTGCTTCGGACGGTACGAATAGATGCTGTCGAAGGTTTTCTGCATTCTGTGGATGCGGAGGCTCTGCCTGCGGTATTCCAGTTCATCGGGGTACATTATTCCGATTTCGGCGTAATCGTCCAGAAGAGCCATGGCCTCGTCGTAGGCGCACTCGACCCCCACCAGTATGTCAATGAGCCTGTTGCGGCAGCTGATCCTGGAGGGAAGCTTTCCCGAATTATCGGCGAGGAACTGCTCCTTGACCGAAACGAACAGATCCAGATTGAGACAGCATTGTCTCTTAGCTTCCTCGTACCTCTCGGATCCGTACAAGCCCTCGATGTAAGCTTCGGTCACTTTGAAGCGGGTATAGGGATCCATTTCTTTCGAGAGAGCGTAATCCCCGATCTCCGCCGAGAATTTGTAATTGTGATCGTCCGCGGAACGGAACATGAGATCGGTCATGAACGCTTCCGGCGACGAAGTATCGATTCCCGCCAGATAGCGTCTGGCTTTTACCCTTCCCGGATCGTTGAGCGAAGCGTACCAGGAGGATACGCCCGCCGCGCTGACTTCCGCCGGAATTTCGATCTGGTTCATAGCCCGCGATACTGGAGCATATTATTAACGTTTCTGACCCCGGGTTACAGCTCCGTTATCAGTCTGGTCGAATCGGCGTGAGGCTCGGTGCAGCAGAGAGTTTCCGGAGTCCATTCAAGGCTCCGGATGTATTTCTCTTTCCTGTCCGGACAATCGTATTCGCAGTACGTGCAGCAGAAATCGAGGCACGGAACCGCTACCACCGATACGTCTGTCGAATCTCCGAATTTCTCCTTCAGGGCATCGGCGATCTCCCCGGTCTCGTAACTGAATTCTTCCAGAGTGAGATATTTAGGAAAAACGGCCTGCAGATTCACGTACACTCTGGGCCCGTATTTTATGATTCTGAGGCCGTAGAGATCTATCCAGTCCTTATGCCTTTTTTCGCTGAGGCATTCGGCAGCGTCGCCTATGAGCGCCTCGTCCATGCGGTCCATGAAGTCGTTGAGGCAGGATCTTATCACTCCGAGACCGCTGTATATTATCACGCACCCGAACGCGGCGGCGATGACCGGATCCAGCCATAACGCGTCGAATCCCGCCGCCTGCGCCGCGAGCATGACGCCGAGACCGGCGATTATTCCCGCCGACGATACTGTATCGGAGCAGAGATGCTTCCCGCTGGCTACGAGCGCCGATGAACGGCTCTTTCTTCCGCGGACTATCGCGGCCCTCCCCGTCGCGAAGTTGACCGCGGCGGTCAGAGCGATCAGCATCAGGCCGATATCCAGATCTTCTACCGGATGCGGATTGAGCAGCCTCTCCGCGGATTCCAGAATTATAAGGCATCCGGCAACCGTTATCAGTGTGCCTTCGACGGATGCGGAGACCGTTTCTATTTTCCCGTGTCCGAAAGGATGCGTCCTGTCCGCGGGCTTCGACGATATGTACAGCGCGAACAGCCCGATAAACGCCGCGACCACGTTCACTATCGATTCCATCGCATCGGTCAGTATGGAAACGGAACCCGTGAGGATGTAGGCGAAGAACTTGATCGCCATCAGGGTTACGCCGACGGCCGCGACTATTTTCTGGAACTCGAAATTAGGATCTGCGGCCCTGCCCATACGGATGCAATTATTTTCCGGTTTTTAGGATTTTTGTTATAAAATATACCTAAATTTTATTAAAAAATCCTAAATGAAACCGCTCGGTATCCGGAAGCGGTCTTTCCTCTCAGCATGGACAATACGGCTCCGGCTATGCACATCGCGGTGCATACTGAGAAAGAGATCCTGAGAACTTCCATGAACGATCCGTACGTCTCCGGAACGATGTTGTCAGCGCTTCCCATTATCACGGAGATCACGGTCATCGCTATGCCCATGCTCACCATCATTCCGGTCTGGCGCATCACGGCTATCAGAGCGGACGCTTCGCCCGTATCCTTGGGAGGAACTGACGACACGGCGATGGCTGTGTTCGGAGCGGAGAACATCGAGAATCCTATTCCGACCGTCACCATGGTCGCGACGATGCACCACATAGGCGTGTCCGGCGCATAGAATATTATCGAAGCCACCCCGGCCGCGATTATGAGCATCCCGGCGGTAGGGAAAATGCGCTTGTCAGTGACGGTATCGGTCCTCTTTCCGAAATACGGGGTAAGAAGAACCTGGATCGCGGGCTGTATCAGCATGATGATTCCCGCTTCGGTCGCGGACATTCCCTGAAGAGTCTGGAGATACAGCGCCATGAAGAACGAAACGGAGTACGACGCAGCGTAGTTGAGAAACGCGGACGCGCACGATCCGAAAAACATGCGGTTTCTGAAAAGGGTAACATCGAGTATCTTGTTCTCCGAAAGATACTGGTTTCTGACGAAGATCACGGCCAGAACCAGTCCGGATGCCGTCATGGCGGCCGCCCAGACAGCGGGAAGGTTGATCACCCCGCCCATGGTCAGGAAGATCGAAACCGCGTACAGAACGGAGCTTCCGATGCTCATGCGCTCTCCGGCCGCAGGCCTTATCTCGTGCCTGAATCTGGTCATAAACGCTATGGAAACCGCAGCGATGGGCAGTATCAGGAGGAAAAGCGCTCTCCATCCGAACAGATCGTTGACGGTGCCTCCGATAAAAGGGCCCAGAGCCAGACCGGTGTACACGAACGTCGTGTTTATCCCTATCGCCCAGCCTCTCCTGTGCTTTTCGAAAACATCGGTTATCATCGATACGCAGTTGGTCGTAACCGCGGCCGCTCCGGCGCCCACCAGCGGCCTCATCATGACGACCATCCAGACCTCCGTGCTGAACGCCGCGATGATGCATGAGACCGCGATAATCGAGATACCGATGTAAAACAGCCTTTTCTTTCCGGCGATATCCGAAACCCTGGAAAGCGGAACCATGAATATCACCGAAGCCAGAAGGAAAGCGGTATTCACGTATCCGAGATCGTGGGATCCGACGGAAAATTCGTTTCCCATAGATTTCAGGGAAAGGTTCATCATCGTGCTCAGCAGGGGCGTGATGAAAGCTGCCGCGCAGCAAGCCGTCATCAGCCATCTCCTGTCGGACTCCGAATATTCCGTCACGGATACTCCCATAAACAGGATCTATTTAACGTTTCAAAACGCGCGCTCAGGTATGTTCTGCCGGACTTCCTGCGCAAATTATTAGTCTTTTTTACCGATCCGGGTTCATGAAATCCGTATCCACCGGCAAAGCTCCCGCCGCTGCCGGACCGTACTCCCAGGCGATCGTATGCGGAGATTTCGTATATGTCTCCGGCCAGATCGCGGCCGATCCGGAAACGGGCATCGTCTCCGGCGATATCACGGAACAAGCCAGACGGGCTCTTGAAAATCTCCGGAACATAATCGAGGAATCCGGATCCTCCATGAAAAAAGTCCTGAAGGTCACCGTGTATCTCAGTTCCCTGTCCGATTTTCCGGCAGTCAATAAAGTCTACGCCGAGTTCTTCTCCGAACCGTATCCCGCTAGATCCTGCGTCGCGGTCTCCGGAATTCCGAAAGGATCCGGACTGGAGATAGACGCCGTGGCGCGCCTGCGACGTTACTGCATCACGGATCTGGTGTCTATCAGCTTTCCGACCACCGCGTCTCTCACGAAGCGGTTATAGACGCTCAGATCCGGTTTCTCATCCAGAATCTTTTGCATCTCTCCGGCGATGTGTCTGAAAACGCTCTTGTAAATGTAGCATGAATCGCCGGTGTTGTTCTCGATGCCGCATTCGTGATAGAAATCCATGCTGCACCCGCCGCCGCAATACTTATAAATATCGCATCCGGCGCACTTCCTGCGGCGCTCCACCGAACCGCTGAGTATTCTTCCGAAACCTTCCGATTTGAAAAGTTCCGACACGGATCCCGCCTCGTTTATATTTCCCATGCAGAACTCCGGGGGACAGGCTTTCGCGCAGGGATATACGGAACCGTCCGGATTTACGGAGATCCATTTCGTGAGGCAGGATGTGTGGGCGCAGTCCGAGGGAACCGGATCCCCGAGGTAATTGAGCAGGTAGAGGTAATGAGGTATCAGAGGTATCTCCGTATCCCTGTCGAAAAGCCATGTGTCGAACGCCTCTATGCTTCCGCGCGCGTACTCCTCCGGATCGGGAACGGTTCCGTTGCATGCGGCGCACCCCGCCGGGATGACCGGGGACAGGGACAGATTGGATCCGAGTTTGCGGAAATAATTGTAGATCTCGGTCTGGCGAAGAGCGGTT
>JAEEGL015419062.1_pt1 | contig 10006 bp, 6 predicted proteins | sample 9134231 | NCBI WGS metagenome assembly JAEEGL01 (sample SAMN16246548, study PRJNA631951) | gut metagenome | biome: gut microbiome; feature: rumen; material: fiber-attached | host: Bos | place: Iran: Karaj | collected 2018-10 | reverse complement strand
AAGCGGGTAGTTCATAGGCTCGCCGCCTGTTATCACGATAGACTTGGCCGGAGTGGCGGCGGCCTGGCTGACTATTGTCTCGATATCAACCGGCGGGAAACGGTCCGGATTCCAGCTCTCCTTGCTGTCACACCATCTGCAGCCTACGTCACATCCGCCCAGACGTATGAAAAACGCCGGTTTGCCTGAATGGAAACCCTCCCCCTGGATAGTGTAGAAACTTTCCACCAGCGGCAGTAGCCGGCCCCCTTCAAGCGACGGATATGTTCTCTTTACGGTCATTTATCCTTACAATACACTTATCTACAAATATACTAAATAATTCCTAGTTCTGATATTAAGACTTTGCTATTCGGCGATGGTATCCTGCAACTTACTGATATTCAATAGCCCCTGGAATAAGAGTGTCTATATCAAAGGCCTTATTCGGGGAGAATTTGATAATCAGAGAATTACAAAATACCATCGCCGGAGGCCGTTATTCTCAACGCTGACTTTATGGCAGAGTGAAACTGAGAATCGGCGATGAGAGGCCTTCAGCGCTGACATTATGGCACATAAGGTGGTGTTTTTACCCAAAAAACGAAGTGGCGGGCAAGTTGCAAGGAGAAATCTTGGTGATTCAAGTTGAAAGTTGAAGTGAATGAGGGGAGATGGATTAGAAACAATTGAAAACAAGGAGGAATAAAATATGGTAATGAACAACAATCAGGCACAAGGAAAGATGCTGGAGAAGTATGCCATCAACCTCAACGAGAGGGCTGAAAAAGGCAAGCTGGATCCTGTTATCGGAAGAGACGACGAGATCAGGCGTGTTCTCCAGATTCTGAGCCGCCGTACAAAGAACAACCCTATTCTCGTGGGAGAAGCCGGCGTGGGAAAGACTGCCATCGCAGAAGGACTCGCCCAGAGGATTGTTCACGGCGATGTAGCGCAGATGCTGAAGGGTAAGGTAATCTACTCCCTGGATATGGGAGCTTTGATTGCAGGTGCCAAGTATCAGGGAGAATTTGAGGAAAGACTCAAGGGAGTTGTAAAAGAAGTTGTGGAGAGCGACGGAGAAATCATACTCTACATAGATGAAATTCATACACTTGTAGGCGCTGGACAGACAAGCGGCGCTATGGATGCCGCCAACATCCTGAAACCGGCCCTTAGCCGTGGAGAACTCCGCTGCGTAGGTTCCACGACTCTGGACGAGTACCAGAAATACTTTGAGAAGGACAAGGCTCTGGAGCGCCGTTTCCAGATGGTTATGGTGGACGAGCCTTCTCCGGCCGAGAGCATTTCAATACTCAGGGGCCTTAAGCCTAAGTACGAGAACCATCATAAGGTAAAGATCGAGGACGATGCCATCATAGCCGCCGTCGAGCTAAGCCACAGGTACATCACCAACCGTCATCTTCCGGACAAGGCCATCGACCTTATAGACGAAGCAGCGGCAAAGCTCCGTCTGGAGATGAACTCCGTTCCGGAGGAGATTGACGAGCTCCAGAGAAAGATCCGTCAGCTGGAAATCGAGAGGGAGGCAATCCGCAGGGAAGGCGATTCTCCTAAGCTGACCGATATCGTCAACCATCTTGAGCAGCAGAAAAAGCAGCTTGAGGTGCTCAACACCCAGTGGAGGGAAGAAAAGTCCGTCTACGACAGCATCCAGGCCAAAAGGCAGGAGATAGACAACCTCAAGTTCCAGGCAGACAACGCAGAACGCAACGGAGACTACGCCAAGGTGGCCGAGCTTCGCTACGGCAAGATTGCCGGCCTTCAGAAGGAAATTGAGGAGCTGAACAAGAAGATCGAGGCCAACGACCACCGGTTGATAGACGAGCAGGTAGGCCCTGAGGACATCGCCGAGGTGGTTGCAAAATGGACCGGTATTCCTGTGACCAAGATGATGCAGAGCGAAAAGGACAAGCTCCTGCATCTGGAAGCCGAGCTTCACAAGAGAGTCATCGGCCAGGACGAGGCCATCAAGGCAGTCGCAGATGCGGTAAGGCGTTCAAGGGCCGGCCTTCAGAGCGAGAAGCGCCCTATAGGGTCGTTCCTATTCCTGGGAACCACCGGCGTGGGAAAGACAGAGCTGGCAAAGGCGCTGGCCGAGTTCCTGTTCGACGACGAGAACATGATGACTCGTATCGATATGAGCGAATACCAGGAGAGATTTGCCGCCACACGTCTTGTGGGAGCGCCTCCAGGATATGTGGGCTATGAGGAAGGCGGTCAGCTGACCGAGGCCGTAAGGCGTAAACCGTACTCGGTAGTGCTGTTCGACGAGATAGAGAAAGCCCATCCTGACGTGTTCAACATCCTGCTTCAGGTTCTGGACGACGGAAGACTTACAGACGGCAAGGGCCGCACTGTAAACTTCAAGAACACCATACTGATTATGACCAGCAATGTTGGCAGCGACATTATCCAGAGCTATATGTCCAAGATGAAAGGTCTAGACACTGTCAAGTTCACAGACAAGGACGGCGACGGCATTCCAGACCCTAAGGACAACGCCGAGTATGCCGAGATGACCATCAGCCAGGCTCATAACGAGCAGCTTCTGGACGAGTGCAAGGAGAAGGTCCTGGCTCTTATGAAGCATACCGTGCGCCCTGAGTTCCTCAACCGAATAGACGAGATCATAATGTTCCGTCCACTTGGAAAGGCCGAGATCCGCGGTATCCTGAAACTCCAGATAGACCAGGCGGAGAAGATGCTGGAACCTCAGAACATCACCCTGAACTTCACCGAGAAGGCTCTGGACTACCTGGCAGACAAGGGCTTCGATGTAGCCTACGGTGCAAGGCCTATAAAAAGGCTGCTCCAGAAGGAGGTTATCAACAACGTAGCCAAGGCCATTATCGCCGGCAAGATTGCCAAGGGCAGCACCGTCAACATAGACTGCATAGACGGCGGACTTGTCATCAGTTGACAGGCCTCCCAGACATAGAATTCATTGCAACAGCCTTCCGCCAGTCGCGGAGGGCTGTTCTTTTGCGTGCCCCGCAAGATGCTGATTGTCTGCGTATTAAACAAACAACTGTATGCGTTTTTACATACAGACATTTACTTATATGCCTATTTATCAGCGATTTATCAGGCACGCCATCAATTCAAAATAAATTCGTATTTTTGCAATCTATGGAACAAGAGAGGGAAGAACAGCAATTTGAAAGGGAAGAAAACGACCGTCTGAGGGCGGCATTTAACATCTTCGATTCCTTGTACAACAAAGGCAGGGAAAGGAATTCCGCTGTATCCAGAAAATACCCATATATCGCTGAGGATGACACTATTGGCAATTCGCCAGAAGTTTCAAAGTCTAAGGACCAGCTTGCTGATGAAGCAATTCTGGATGCCGAGCAGGCGCGGCTGAAGGATTTCAGTCCGGAAGAAGCTCCGGTCTTTGAAGAGGACGAGTACGAGTACATCACGGACAGATATATAGATCTTTTCAACGACAGGATGGCCCGCGTTGCCGCCGAGATGGGATTCAAGGCTTTCCCCTACTCGTCTGCGCTTCTGGTCAAGTACTGCGACGCGATGATCATTGGCAAGGAACTGGGCAAGGCTCTGCTGATTCTTGACGAGTACAAGGACAGTTTTCCGCCTAACTCAGACATTTACCTGTCATACAGCCGTGTCTATATCGGGATGAAAGACCTGGAAAACGCCCGCAGATACTACAACATGGCTATGGAAGTGGAGGCGTCGCCTGAGGATATCTGCGATTCCATCCACACCCTGGCTCAGGACTGCATGGAGATCGAGATGTGGAACGAGGCTCTTTTCTATCTCGACAGGACCGGGGAACTCACTTCCATCTGGAACAAAAAGCACCACGAGACCGAGAAAGCCGAGAACGTGGCTTCATTCTACTTTGACTACGCTTTCTGCTCCGAAAAGACCGGCAACGAAGACAAGGCGGCAGAACTCTACAAGAAGTGTCTGGACATAGACCCGTTCAACGACATTGTATGGCATAACTTGGGCATAATCTACAGCAAGAAGAGCATGTTCAAACACGCCTACGAGGCATTTGACTTTGCAATTGCCCTTAACCCGAAGAATGTCAACGCCCTGTTCAACATGGGGCACCTCTGCATTGAGTGCAACCTTCTGGACCAGGGCCAGCAGTATTTTGAAGACTGCTGCAAGATCGAGAAGGACAACCCTGACTCCATCTCATCCCTCGCCCTGACGTATTTCCTCAAGGGAAATATGGAGCAGGCCGAGATCCTCTACCGTAAGGCACTGATTTTCTGCCCAGACCACCAGGCATCTCTCAAAGGCCTTACGGAAGTCCAGGCAGAAAAGAAACTTAGGGAAAAATACAAGTCAAGACATCGCGACAACAAGGGCAACAGCCCTAAGAATTAATAACATCGACCAATGGGAAAGATTAGAGACTACATACTTTGGACGCTTAAAGGCATCGGCATCGGGGCCGCTAACGTGATTCCTGGCGTAAGCGGCGGCACAATCGCCTTCCTGACCGGCATTTTCGAGAGACTGATAAACAGCCTCAAGTCGTTCAACTTCAGGACCACCAAACTCCTGTTCCAGGGCAAGTTCAAGCAGTGGGCCAAGGAAACGGACATTGTGTTCCTGCTTTTTATCATTCTGGGCATCGCGATAAGCGCCTTCTCCCTTGCCAAGCTTATGCTCTACCTTCTCCACAACCATCCGGTTGCCACCTGGGCTTTCTTCTTTGGCCTGGTTCTGGTTTCCTGCTGGTATGTCACCAAGGAAATAAAGGTCTGGAACATAGGCACTTTTATAAGCCTTGCGTTGGGTATCGCCATTGCCGTATGGGTATCTCTGACTTCTCCTACCGAGACTCCTGACACCTGGTGGTTCATTCTGATTGCCGGTGCTGCCAGCATCTGCGGCATGATCCTGCCTGGCATCTCGGGCAGTTTCCTTCTGGTTCTGATGGTCAAGTACGAGGATCTTATGCAGAGCATCAGCTCCCTTAACCTTCCTCGCCTGGCTCTCTACCTGGTTGGTGCGGTAGCCGGTCTTCTGGCCTTCTCCCACTTCCTTGCCTGGCTTCTCAAGCACTGGTACAACCAGACCATTGCCCTTCTGACTGGCTTTATGGTCGGTTCTCTGGTCAAGATCTGGCCTTGGCAGCAAATCCTTATGGGCGAGGGCGACAAGGCTGTCACCCACCCTATCCTTCCTGCCAAATATGCCGAGCTTTACGGCCAGGACCCCAAGATTCTGACCGCCATAATAATGGCAATTGTGGGCATCGCGATAGTTGTCATCCTTGAAACCTGGGCCAATAAAGAGAAAAAAGCTCAGCCAGAATAGGAAGATTGAGAAATTTTGCTACATTTGCACTCCCAATGCCAAAGCATTGAACGTGTAGCACACACGGGACTGGTTCGGTAGCTCAGCTGGATAGAGCAACAGCCTTCTAAGCTGTGGGTCTTGGGTTCGAATCCCAACCGAATCACAGAAAAAGCAGCACCGAGTGCTGCTTTTTTGTCTATTGTACACTTGTCGACCTATCTCCGTTATTCAAAAGGAAGCCCTAGGTTATCTTGATTCCCAAATTGGCTTAGCTTTATATATTGTAGAGGCAAGAACGATTCTGACCTTATATTTTCTGATTTCTATTAGGTAAAACGAATAGAAAAAAGTAAATTTGAAAATCGAACAAGATTTAGTGACCATGATGATTGATCAACAGCTTCGTAATAGTATTTTTGCTGGCAATAACGTGGCTTTCACACTTTTCTATGAGAAAACAAGAGAAAAGTTTATGGCTTATTTCTCAAAGAAATATCCAGACAAGAAAGACTCATTTCCTGATCTGTTTCAGGACTCCACTATGGAACTTTGGTCTCAAATAATAGATAGAAAAATCACAGAACAGAGTCTGAAATGTTCACTTGAAACATATGTTATTTCCATCGGAATTAACAAGATGCATGAAGATTTTCGGAGAATAGTGAAAAAAAACAAGATCGCCGAGACCTTAAAATATCGCCCAGATTCTTATCATAACAACAAACCGATGTTTCTTGACAATAGTGGTGATGAAGCTAGAAATGAGCGCTTATGTGAGTGGTCTGATTTTCTAAAAAACAAGTATGAAGATTTACCTTTCCCTTGCAATCAATTGCTTCGTGACACATGGTATAATGAAATGACCGACAAAGAAATTTTGGAAGCATTTAACGGTTACTTCGACAACACTAATGTCATTAAAACTAAAAGGTATAAGTGTCATAAGACACTCCTCAATATGTTCAATGCGTGGAAGAATGCTAAAAATTAGGTTATTATGGATAACGAGATAAAGCAATTCGAAAGAATCCAGGACTATCTGTGCAACAGAATGTCCGTTGAAGAACGTGCAATATTTGAAAAGGATTTGTTATCTGACGAAAACCTTAAGAAGCAATATGAAGAGTTATCATTAATTGCATTTTCAGTTAAGAAAGCAAACCAAGAAGTAGATCTTCGACTGGCTTTAGAAGAAAAAGAGAAAGAACTTTCTTCTATAAATGCAATAAATGATTCTGAAACTCTAGGGAATGAACTCGAACAAATAGAAAGTGAACTTCAGATGATGGGAGTCTCTGTTGATCATCCAAAGAAAAGTGCGTTCGTTTTTATCAAAGAGCGATTACTAAATGCTTTCAACAGGATAGTACAATGGTTCTCCATATTTGAAAAGAATGATGAGAAGTCCACTCCCTTTTATATTCCCTTTGCAGGCAGAATGGTCATAAGTCTTGCTATTGTAGCGTCTTTTGTTCTTGTCATTATCCTTCCTAATCAAAATAGAACTTCAGCAGTAATCTATAAATCGGCACCGTCTAGACTTGAATTTCAAAAAAATAGGAGTACTTCACCAGAATATCTTGACAATGCTGTTATAGCATATAATAATGGCGATTACATAGGTGCTGAGTTATTCTTACAACAAGCGAAAAAAGGCATCACAGAAACTCTCTCAAAGATTGACTTTAGTGATTCTGGTATTCATGACAGACAAATGCTAATAAAGGAACTGAATGTTATTGAATGGTATCTCGCACTAACATATATGAAAGAAAAAAAAGTTAGTGAAGCAAAACGCCTTCTAATCATAATATCTGAATCTAAAAGCCAATACTCCGATAGTGCATCTCGTATTTTAAAGAACGTTTATTAAATGTACTTCAAATTTCTGATTATCATTATTCTATTCTTCTTATCAAATATATCATGTAAAAAAGAATTTGAGAAGAATCAATTCCTTGCATCATGTGGCATCTCGTTAGAAGATATTATTTTATCTGATGAACAAGAGTATAATGAGGTTTATTCTGGGCGATGGAGAAAACCTGAAATAGATTCATTATATAAGTTATTCCAATACACCCATGCTTACGAAGTAAACCTTAAAATTTGTCGCTCGTTTGGAAAAGGCTATTTCTTACGCAAAATGGGAAGAGGAAAGGATTCTCTATTAGCAGATAATTTCTTTGCCCGAGCCCTAAGCGTTTCTAACAATAAAGATGAAGTTATTGAATTAGCTCTCCTATACGGGTGGGATAAATCGTATACTATTCAAAGAAAAATTGGAGAAGAATGCCTTAAACCTATATATTTTGTCAACGACTCTCTTAAATATGTTGCCCTGAATTATGCTATTAATGGAAACTATTACCTAGATGATTGTAATGTTGAGACTATTCGAGCTCTTGCCAAAGAAAGGATGAAACTTTCTAAAATAGTTTTTGGAGAAGATAGCCCAGAAGCATATAATGCTCTTTATGAATGTGCTTTATTTACACAACTTGAAAATGGCAAAGAAACAGATATTGCTGATTCATTATTCCGCTATCATATAAATCATAATAAGAAATACCGCGGGGGGCTAATTACTGACCTATACTCTGACCCTTTATACCTTAGATATGTCTCTAGCATGATTGCTGGCGATATTAAATATGCAAATGAGATTCTAGAATACCTAACAAAGGAAATAATGTCCAGCAAAGACCATAATGTATATTTATATGATTCATATGCAGAAGCAGAAATATTAATAATGTATGAGAATGCTCGTTTACATATGGTACTTGGGAAGTCTGATTATGAGACATGGATAGACAAAGCTGTTAAAACTAGTGTTTCATATATGGCTCCAACTGGTGGATATGTCAGATATACTGATTATTTAAGACCAGACTTTAAGTTTCTAAAATCCCTTGTGGATTTGATGGGAGTTGCATATAACACACCTTCGTCAAAAGATGCATACAATATAGCATTATTCATTAAAGGTACATCTGCACTTATTGCACCTGATTTAATACGAGAACTGAAAACAAAAAAACGAGTAGATCTATTAAAATATGTGGATTCTCTCAGACAAAACTATAATGGCTTCCCTTTTGCCAACTTCGGAGTAGAAGATTTGATGACTCATCCATCTGTTTCTGATTGGGTAGAAAGAGAAACATTTTACGAAAATGAATTAAATAATTTTATAGCAAGTATCAATCCATCTCACATATGGAAAAAAAGTATTGCTACTGTAGATGATATTATTAGAGCATTGGATCCCAATGAATCGGCCATTGAAATAATAAAAACCGTTCCTCTGATAGGGGGTGATGACTATTATGAGGCTCTTATTATTAACCATAATACACAGGAACCAATAAGGATAAAGATTTGCAATAATAAGAATCTAATTGATGCTTTTCAGAATGGGCATCTATACGACAGCGCATCAAATTCATTTTATAGTAAATATTTAGAGCCAATCTTTGCTAAGGTTACAGGTCAAACGGTATATCTCGCATCTACTGGATTGTTTAGTCTTATTAATATTCCTGCAATATACAATTCCCAAACTATTAGTACTTCTGATGAATTAATTATCAAATCATGTATCTCCACAAAGACTTTGATTGAAGCCCCAAAGAAACATAATGATAATTATATGTCTATAGCCTTATTCGGTGGTGTGGAATATAAAAAAGGTAATTATCAATATCATTATTCTAATGGCAATGCAAAAGATATTGAGAGAGAGGGATTTGGTTATCTTCCTGAAACCCTTGAAGAAGTTCAAGTCATTGATAGTATTGCTACTAGTCACAATATTAAGAGTTTTCTTTATACTGGGCAAAACGGAACAGAAACCGCCTTTAGGTCTTTATCTGGAAAAGACATATCAATTATTCACTTAGCCACACATGGGTTTTACTATAATACAGCGCAGACAGCAACTGGGGGCTATATTAACCTAATTGGACATGATCACAACGCTTTGACTAGGTGTGGAATCATACTTACTGAAGGACAAGATGCATGGCAAAAGGGAATTAACCAATATGACAATGAAAATGGAATACTCCTTGGCTCTGAAATCTCAAATCTCGATTTCCTAAATACTGATTTGGTAGTACTTTCTGCATGCAATACTGGATTAGGCGAAATTTCTAATGAAGGTATTTCTGGTTTACAGCAAGCATTTAAGAGAGCTGGTGTAAAAGCACTATTGTTAAGTCTTAAGCCAATTAATGACGAAGCAACTAAGTTGTTTATGATTGAGTTCTACAAGAATTTATTTTACGGGATACCAATACAACAATCTTTTAATGTTGCGGTTGAATTATTGAAAAAGCACCCTACTTACAGTAATCCAGACTATTGGTCGTCATACATCTTACTGCTATAGACCCTATATATGTTTAAAGTGCATAACTCTTTAAACATATATAAAGTATACGTCAAATCTAGTGATATATTTACACACCACTGCTATAATTCGTTTTTAAATATATTACGAAAACCTTAGGGACTGATTATCGTTGCAACCAAGTTGTCCCCATCCCCATTCTTAAACAGTTATTAAGTTTACATCAAAGTTAGTGTTTTTATTTAATATTTTCTGTTTGTATTCAATTGGTGTCATGTTTCCCAAGGCCTCATGCGGCCTGTTGTAGTTGTAATCATGTCTCCATCTTTCAGTGATTTCCCTTACTTCATCCAGGTT
>JAEEGL015247957.1_pt1 | contig 10006 bp, 12 predicted proteins | sample 9134231 | NCBI WGS metagenome assembly JAEEGL01 (sample SAMN16246548, study PRJNA631951) | gut metagenome | biome: gut microbiome; feature: rumen; material: fiber-attached | host: Bos | place: Iran: Karaj | collected 2018-10 | reverse complement strand
GTAGTAGCCCCGGGGATTGTCCTGGACCTGCAAGAGAGCGGCGGCTATTATCAGCAGCGGCACCATGTTTCACTATCTGACCATTCCGCTGAAGCCCATGAAGGCCAGCGCGAGGATTCCAACGGTCACCAGGGCGATGGGAACTCCCTTGAATGCCTTGGGAACGTCGTTCATGGCAAGATGCTCGCGGAGTCCGGCAAAGATCACCATTGCAAGGCCGTAGCCGAGCGAGGTGGCAAAGGCATAGACCAGGGCCTCGCCCAGATTCAGCCAGTGAGCCTCCTGTCCGAAGGTGAACTGCTTGGTTACCACATTGATGGCAACGCCAAGGACGGCGCAGTTAGTGGTGATCAGCGGAAGGAAGATACCCAGGGCCGAATACAGCGAGGGGCTGATCTTCTTGAGCACTATCTCAACCATCTGGACGAGGGCCGCGATAACCAGGATGAAGGCGATTGTCTGGAGGAATTCCAGGTTGAACGGGATCAGCAGGTACTTGTTGATGAGAAAGGTGACCAGCGTTGCGAGGGTGATGACAAAGCACACCGCCCCCGACATTCCCGTTGCGGTTGACAGTTTGTTGGAAACACCCAGATAAGGGCAGATTCCGAGGAACTGTGCCAGGACAATATTATTGACGAATATCGCTGAAATTATTATGAGGAAATACTCCATGGCTACTTCTCCTTCTTGGTTAACTTGTTGAACAGAACCATCAGATAGCCCAGGCACAGGAAGGCGCCGGGGGCCATCACAAAGGCCAGCATGGCATCGCCGGTGATGAATTTCCAGCCGAATACCGAACCGCTTCCGAGGATTTCCCTGACCGCACCCAGGACGGTGAGGCTGAGGGTGAAGCCGAGGCCCACCCCTATTCCGTCAAGGGCGGAATCCCAGATACCGTTCCGGCTGGCGAAGGCTTCGGCACGGCCGAGGACTATGCAGTTCACCACGATGAGCGGGATGAACAGGCCCAGGGTCTCGTACATGGCAGGCGTATAGGCCTGCATCATGAACTGGAGGAGGGTGACGAATGAAGCGATAATCACTATGTAGACGGGGATGTGGACCTTGTCGGGGGTCACCCTGGCCACGGCCGAGATGGCCATGTTGGAAAGGACCAGGACGAAGAGCGTGGCGAGTCCCATGCTCAGGCCGTTGATGGCCGACGTGGTGGTTGCCAGCGTGGGGCACATACCCAGCAGGAGCACAAACGTTGGATTGTCCTTGACAAATCCCTTGGTAATGAGCTTGAACTTATTCATTTTCCTGTTCCTCCTGATTGTTTTCAGCCTCGGCAGGGGCGGCGGGAGCCATCTGGGCGAAGGCCTCAACTGCGTTTGAAACCGCCAGTGCGTAAGCCCTGGAAGTAATTGTGGATGCGGTGATTGCGTCAATGTCGCCACCGTCTTTCTTTACGGAGAGGATCTTTACCGAAGGATCCAGTCCCTGCCACTGGGTGCGGAACAGCGAAGCGGCCTCGGCACATTTTGCACCCAGGCCAGGGGTCTCGTTGTTGACCAGTACGTCGGTGTTGTAGACCTTTCCGTCGGGGGTGATTCCAACCAGGACGGTAAGCGCCCCGCCAAAACCGGAGGTAGTGCTTTCAAAGGCGTAACCAACTGTTTCTCCGTCCTTTACGGCCTTATAGCAATTGGACTGGGCCCCGCCGCACTCAACGGTCATGGCCTCTGTTGAATCGAACCCGGGAACAACCACGGCGATGGCGCGGTCAAGTTTGTCGGCCGCGGCCTTCCTGATGGGCTCTTCAGTAAGCGCATGGGCGAAGGCCAGAAGGGCGGAACATACGAGGCAGGTCAGCGTAAGGACCAGCGTCATGTTGAGAAGATTGGATTTTGCTGCCATAGGTCAGGCCCTCCCGAATTTTTTCTGCTTGAACCACCTGTTGAGAAGCGGCACAACCGAGTTCATGATAAGGATGGCGAAGGAGACGCCCTCGGGATAGGATCCGAAGTAACGGATCATCACGGTAAGGAAGCCTATTCCAACGCCGAAGATCACTCCGCCCCAATTGCTCATTGGCGAGGTCACATAGTCGGTAGCCATGAAGCAGGCGCCGAGGATGAGGCCGCCGGTGAGGAGGTTGAACAGGGGGTCGGTAAACCTCTCGGGGTTTATTCCCCAGAAAATGAGGGAGGTAAGGGCTACCGTGGCAAAGATGGAAAGGGTTATCCAAGGCTTCACCACCCTGCGGCAGAGCAGGTACACGAAACCGGCCAGCAGGGCAAGCGCACAGACTTCGCCGGCGGAACCGCCGAGGTTGGCAAACAGCATGCTGGAATAATCGTATCCGCCTGAGGCCATGATCTCCTTGACCGAGGAGCCCTGGAGAAGACCTTCCTTGATTGCGCCCAGAGGGGTGGCACCGGTGATGGCGTCGGCCCCGAAAAGGCCCTGGGGCTGGCTCCATGTGGTCATCTGTGAAGGATAGGACACCAGCAGGAACACACGGCCCACGATGGCCGGATTGAAAACGTTCTGGCCTATTCCGCCGAAGGTCATCTTGGCGATTCCTATGGCCGCCACGGCACCGATCACCATTATCCACCAGGGAAGGGTGTAAGGCACGTTCAGGGCCAGCAGGATGCCAGTTATGACGGCCGACATGTCACCGATGGTGGACGGTTTCTTCATCAGGAACCGGGTAATGAGGTATTCCAGCAGCACGCACGATGCCACGCTGACGCCGAGGAGCAGCAATTCCCTCCAGCCGTAGAAAACGACCGAACAGATTACCGCCGGGGCAAGGGCTATCACCACATCCGTCATCAGGGACCTGGTGGAGTCCTTGGAATGGATATGGGGCGACGGTGAAACTAACAGTTTATTCATTATCGATTACTTTTTTGTTGCACGGGCACGGATGGCCTTGAGGACAGATCCCTTGGCCAGGCGGATATTGTCGAGAAGAGGGATGTTGGCGGGACAGCTGTAAAGGCAGCAGCCGCACTCGATGCAGTCCTGGACGGCATTGGCCTCAAGGGCCTCCAGGTCGTCCACCTTGGCAAGGCGGTTCAGCAGGAACGGTTCCAGGCCCATAGGGCATGCATCGGCGCATTTGCCGCACCGGATGCAGTTGGAAGCCGGTTTACGGCGGGTCTGTGCCTCGGTAAGCATCAGCAGGGCACCGGTTCCCTTGAGGGTGGCGGCATCGAGGTTGGAAACGGCACGTCCCATCATGGGACCTCCGCTTATCACCTTCACCGCATTTTCGGGAAGGCCTCCCAAATAATCCAGGATGAACCTCAGGGGTGTTCCCACCCTCACCAGCAGGTTGGCCTGACGTGGGAAGCACTCACCCGTCACGGTGACCGAATTGTCCACGATGGGCTTGTTTTTCAGTACAGCGTCATACACGGCAAGGGCGGTTGCCACGTTCTGGACCACCGCACCCACGCTGATGGGAAGGGCCCCAGAGCCCACCTGGCGGTGCATCACGGCGTCGATCAGCTGCTTCTCACCTCCTTGAGGATATCTCTTCTTAAGGCTCAAGACGCTGATTCCCTGATACTTGGGTGAAATCTTGGACAGTTTTTCAATAACCGCTTTGATATGCTCGATGGCCTCGGGCTTGTTCTCCTCGATACCGATGGTGCAGGGGACGTTGCCCATCACCTGCCTGAGGATGGCGGCCCCTATCACGACCTGCTCCCCTTTCTCCAAAAGGGTACGGAAATCGGATGTAAGATAAGGCTCGCATTCACAGGCGTTTATGATTACCATCTCGCACTTTGAACCGGGAGGCGGCGAGAGTTTGACATGGGTGGGGAACGTCGCTCCGCCCAGGCCGACTACTCCGCCGAGACGGATTTTCTCAATTATTGCTTTGTTGTCGTCGGGAATTTCGGTCAGGATGGTGTCGGACGTGTCGATCCCTTCCATCCATTCATCGCCCTCTACGGCAATCTCGATGGTCATCACCTCGTTTCCGGCAAGGTCCTTCCTGGGGGCCACGGACTTGACGGTCCCGGATACGGAAGAATGGATGAAGGCCGATACGAAACCGCCCGGTTCGGCTACCACCTGGCCCACCTTGACCTTGTCGCCGGGGGCTACCACAGGCTTTGCCGGAGCGCCGATATGCTGTGCCACAGACAGATAAACCGTAGGGGGAAGCGGCAGCGGTTCTATGGCGCAGCCGCGTGAAATCTTGCTGTCATGCGGATGGACTCCGCCTATCGAGAATGTTCTTTTCATGCTCTATTCCTCCTCTTTCTTCTGTGGTTCCTGAGCCGCGGCCTCAGCTGCAGCCTTTGCCGCAGCGGCAGCGGCCTCGCGGGCCTTCCTCTGACGCTCCTGGACCCTGGCCTTTACGGCATCCTTGTCCAAAGGCTTGGGGAAGTTGACCCCGTGGATGGCTCCGGTGGGGCACAGCGCCTCACATTCGCGGCAGAGCTTGCACTTGGAACTGTCGATGTAGGCCACGTTGTTCTCCAGGACAATGGCACCGTGGGTGCAGGTCTTCACGCAGATCCCGCAACCGATGCAGGCTGCCGCACAGGCTTTCTTTGCAGAGGGGCCCTTGTCTCGGTTAAGGCAGGAGACGTATTCCCTCATCCCGCGGGGGCCCTTGGCCCTGAGTTCCATGACGCTCTTGGGGCAGGCCTTGACGCAAGCGCCGCAAGCCGTGCACTTGGCCTCGTCCACCACTGGAAGTCCCGTCTCGGGATCCATGGAAAGGGCGCCGAAGGTACAGGCCGCCACGCAGTCGCCGCAACCGAGGCATCCCCAAGCGCATGCGGTATCGCCGCTGTACAGGGAGGCCTTGACACGGCAGGAAGGATAGCCGTCATAATCGTTCACTTTGGGACGGTTCTGGCAGGTTCCGTTGCAACGGACCACGGCCACCATCGGAGCCTTGGCCACGGCCTCGATCCCGAGAATCCCGGCCACCTTGGCCATGGTGTCGTTCCCTCCGACGGGACAGAAAATCCCATCGAGGGTTTCGGACGACACGGCAGCCTCGGCGAAGGCCCGGCAGCCGGCAAAGCCGCATCCTCCGCAATTGGCACCCGGCATCGTCTTCTCCACCTCGTCTATCCTCGGATCCTCCTCCACCTTGAACTTTTCAGCCACAAGGTAAAGGACCAAGGCCAGCACGAGGCCGAGTGCGGTGACAATCGCAATAGTCCAGATAATAGTCTGAGTCATTGATGTAATTTATTGGTTATTATTTAATTACAAAGACATATTCGTTTCTCAGCTTCCCCCGGAAAAGCCACAGGACAAAATACCAGAGAGCAACGGCGCCAATCCCCGAGAGGCCGGCGGCGACTTCCGGGACCCCGAGCGGAAGGAGGGTCAGGATTACAGCCAGCAGCAGCACCAGGGGCACCACGTACGAGAGCCAAACGGCCTTGAGTCCCATGGAAGCCTTGAGCACCACATCCACCTCGTCGCCCACGTTGCGCATCGCCCAGGGGTCGGTGGGAACCTGGATTATCTTCTCCGTCTGCTCCCCCATCCCGCAGAGCCCGGCGGCATGGCATGACGAACAGGCCGATGCGGAGATTATGCTCACCGATGTTATCTGCGGGGTGATTTCGATTATCCTGCCCCTGTGCGAAACCTCTTCCATAGCCATATCAGAAACCGCTGTTTGAGAATTCGTCATCGGAATTCATGCTGCTTTCAATTCCCATGGCAGCAGCCTGCATGTCAAGCGTCTGGTCCACTTCCACAAAGCGGACCTGCTCGCTCTTGAACATCAGAGGATACTCGCCAACCTCGCCGTTACGATGCTTGGCAATGCAGATGTAGGTCTTTCCCCTCTCTGCCGGATCCTCCGTAAGTCCCATGTAGTCAGGACGGTGGATGAAGATGACCATATCGGCATCCTGTTCGATGGAACCTGACTCGCGAAGGTCGCTGAGCTGGGGCTTCCCTGCCCCGCCGGTACGCTGCACGGCCTGGCGGGAAAGCTGGGAAAGGGCGATTATGGGGACGTTGAGTTCCTTGGCCGTGGCCTTGAGCGTCCTGGAAATGGCCGCCACCTCCTGCTCCCTCATCCCGCGGAGCTCGGTAGGGCCCTGGATGAGCTGGAGGTAGTCGACTATTATGAGCCTCACCCCTTTCTGCTTGACCAGACGCTTGGCCTTGGTGCGGAATTCCATGAGGGGGATACCCGGGGTATCATCGATATAGAGGGGGGCCTTTGCAAGGTCCTTGAGCCTGATTTCCAGTTGCTCCCACTCGTAGCTTTCCAGTTTGGAGCCGCCCTTTATCTTGTCGGCGGGAAGGCCGGTCTCGCTTGTCATAAGCCTCTTGGCTAGCTGGATCGCCGACATTTCCAGCGAGAAGAAGGCCACCGGCATGTTGTGCTCCACGGCGGCATTCCTGGCCAGGTTGAGGCTGAATGCGGTCTTGCCCACGGAGGGCCTGGCCGCAAGGATGATAAGGTCGGACTTCTGCCATCCCTGGGTAACCCTGTCGATGGAAGGGAAACCGGAAGGGACGCCGCTGAGGCCCGTATGGCCCTGCATCTCCTGGATGTCGGCCATTGCGGTATTGATGATGGACCCTATGTCCTGGACATCCTTCTTGACGTTGTTCTGGATGGCCGCAAAGACCTTTGTCTGGGCCACGTCGATAAGGTCGTCCACATTTATGGAATCATCGTACGACTGCTTGAGGATATCATACGAGGCGGTGATGAGGTCGCGCTGTATGGTCTTCTGCTTGAGTATCTTGATATAATACTCGATATGGGCCGCCGCACCTATTTTCTGGGTGAGGCCGGCCAGGGCGACGGGACCGCCCACGGTTTCCAGCTCGCCCTTTGAACGGAGCTTGTTGCTGACAGTGATCATGTCAATCGACACATGCTCGTTCACAAGCTCCATCATGGCCTCGAAGACCATACGGTGCTTGGGGTCATAGAAGCACGACGGGGAGAGTTCCTCCATGGATTCGTCGATGGTGGAGGGCTCCACGAGCATGGCTCCCAGGACGGCCTCTTCAACATCAAGAGCCTGAGGCGGTCTGTTTCCCATCTCAAGCCCTAATGTATCCAGATTGACCGCCTGATCTCTCTTCCGGGATGTTCTCCGAGGCGTTTCAGGCATAAACAAAGGTTTCTATTCGAAATCCGGATTAATGATGATTCGTCCGCAGTGCTCGCAGATTATGAGCTTCTTGTTGGAAGCTATGTCTATGAGCCTCTGGGGAGTTATGGTGTTGAAGCATCCCCCGCAGGAATCCCCGTTGAACACGGAGACCACGGCAAGGTGGTTGTGCACGCTGGAGCGGATGCGCTCATAGGCGCTCATCGTACGGGCATCGATCCTGAGGGCGCAGTCTTCCCTCCTGGCACGGAGTTCCTCCTCTTCCCTGGCGGTGGATTCCACTATGGAAGCAAGTTCGTCCTTCTTTGCCGAGAGGTCCTCCCCGCGGATGGAAATCCTGTCCTTGAGGTCATCCAGTTCGTCCTTGCGGTCGGCAATCTCGTAACGGATCTCGCCGATGTTCTTCTCCGCTATCTGGCGAAGGAGCTCCTGGTTCTCGATTTCCTTGTTGATGGAGTCGTACTCACGGCTGTTGGAGATGCTCTCCAACTGCTTCTGGTACTTTGCGATGGCGTTCTCGCACTCGACGATGTTCTGCTTCTTCTCTACGATGGCCCTGTTGAATTCGTCGATCACGGCCACGAGCTCGGCACTGCGGGCCTTGAGGTCGGATATCTCATCCTCAAGGGCTTCCACCTCGGAGGGGAGTTCGCCACGCAGCTGCACAATCCTGTCGATGGCGGAGTCGGCCTCCTGCAGGGCATAAAGGGTCTTGAGCTTCTCCTCGACGCTGATTTCCGAGTCGGCAAAATTCTTCTGGAGCGAGACAAACGTTTCCCTCTGGTCAATGGGAGTCTCAACTTTCTTGATTTTCTTGGCCATATCCTGTTTTAAAAATAATGTATCGGATTACTGTTTCTTACATCTTCACTGATGCAAGTGGCAAAGTTAGGAAATTTTTTCGTCAACAGCGAAAATAATATGTCCACAATCTCCACTTCTCCCTCAAAATGTCCGATATCCGCCACCATGAACCCTTCAGGAGTGAAAAAATTGTGATATGATATGTCGCCGGAGATGTAAAGCTTGGCTCCAGAAGCCCTGGCCTTTCCGATGAGCGACCCGCCCGATCCCCCGCACATGGCCACCCTCGTAATCAGCCCTGAAACCGGTCTGGAAGAACGTATAACCTTGAGCGAGAAGCACTTCTTTACATACTCCAGGGCCTCCTCGGCTTCCATCGGACGGGGCAGTTCGCCAACGGCGCCCAATCCTACTCCACCTTCCTCCTCGTCCAGGATACGGATATCCTCAAGTCCGAGCCGCCTGGCCATGGCCCCGCTCACCCCGCCAATGACCTTGTCGGCGGAAGTATGGGAGGCATAGACCGCCACATGGCCCCTTATGGCCGCCGAGACGGCGTCGGAGACAGGATCTCCCGGAACAATCCTCTTCAGTCCCCCGAAAATGAGCGGATGATGGGTAACCACCATGTCAAGGCCGCGCCTTACGGCCTCGGCGATCAGCTCCGGGGTGCAGTCAAAGCCCACCAGGACCCCATGGACCTCGTCGTCGGGCGCCCCTATGCAGAGTCCTCCGTTATCCCACGATTCCTGGATGCCAAGCGGGGCGAACTCCTCTATGACAGAGGTTATATCCCTGACTTTCATAGGCTTTTCCTCACTTCGTCAAGTTCCCTGCGGATCTTCTTAAGGCTTTCCAGGGTCTTGACCTTCTTGGCCACGACATTCCGGTCGGCAGCCATCTTTCGGGCCGCTCCTTCCAGCGTCATACCGCTGTCCTTTACCAGGAACTTTATCTGGCGGAACGCCTCGATATCATCGGCGGAAAACATCCTGTCGCCCTTGGCATTGCGGCGAGGCTTGATCTCCCGGGGGAAACTGTTGGCCCAGAAACGGACAGCGGAGGTATTCTCGCCTAGCATGGCGGCCACCTCGCCGATAGAGTAGAAAAGCTTTTCCATATACGAGCAATTGTTGTTAATCCATTGATTGTCCGGTATTTGCCGACATATATAGCATATTGGCGTATTCCTCGGGGCTTACCGAGGCGAAGAGGTAGTTCACGGGATCCTGGACCTCCCCGCCGCGCAGCACCTCATAGTGGAGATGAGGACCGTACGAGCTGCCTGCCACCCCTACGTTCCCTATCCTGGAGCCCCTCCGGACAGACTGTCCCTTTGATACGGTCATGTCGTCCAGGAAACCGTACCTGGTCACGAAACCGTTTCCATGGTTGATTTCAACCATGTAGCCCATCCCCCTGGTACCCCTGTCCACATCGGTCACCACCCCGTCGGCCGAGGCGAAAACCGGCTCGCCGCTGCGCGCCACGAAATCGATTCCGCTATGATGGACCTCCTTCTTGTAGAACGGATTGAGCTTTTCCCCCACCGAGGCACCGGTCCTGGTATAGGACATGTCCTTGAGGGGCAGGGAAAGCGGAGGAAGGGAGGCTTTCCTGGAGGCCAGGGCGTCGAACACCGCCCTGAAGTTATCCTCGACGTTGTCCGCCATCTTCCGGAGGCTCTCAGCCTTTGACGCCGAGTAGGACAGGAAAAAACTGTCGGAAAGGGAATCGTCCGCAGCGATAATGTCCACGGCCGTAACAGGGTCCAGGGATGGGGCCGCGGCATGGAAAAGAGAGCGGTGGATACCGTCGTCACGGGCCTGCAGGTCCTTGAGGGCCGACCCCAGCATCCTTGCCTTGGATGCCATCCCGGAATATCTCCGGGCATATACCCTGTTCTCTTCCAGAAGCAGCCGTTCCTCACGCGTACTTATCAGCAGCGAGAAGGCCACATAGAACAGCACCGACACCAGGAAAGCCGAGAATACCCTGCGTATTCCCTTGAACCTCAATCGTTTCCTATTTCGCTCCACTGCCATGGTCAACGGTCTTTTACAAGGGTTGAATAATCCTTGGGAGAAAGCGAGAGGTCCATGTACAGGGCAGGGTCC
>JAEEGL014700327.1_pt1 | contig 10006 bp, 9 predicted proteins | sample 9134231 | NCBI WGS metagenome assembly JAEEGL01 (sample SAMN16246548, study PRJNA631951) | gut metagenome | biome: gut microbiome; feature: rumen; material: fiber-attached | host: Bos | place: Iran: Karaj | collected 2018-10 | reverse complement strand
GGGAACAGTGTTGTAAGGCACAGATTTGCAAGACTGGTCCGGGAAGCTTACCGACTACATGAAGATATGTTCAATAGTGGTTTGGACATAGTAGTCGTAGCCAGAGCCTGTGCAAGAGATGCAAGTTTCTTTAATATAGAAGATTCTCTTTTAAGCCTGGCAGGGAAGGCCCGCATAATAAAAAATGGCGGTAACTAGATGAAAGAGATACTTATCTTTTTGATCAAATTGTACAGAAAGTACATTTCTCCTATGAAGAGAACAAAATGTCCTTACATACCGACATGTTCACAGTATGGACTGGAAGCAATAGAAAAGTATGGGGCCCTTAAGGGTGGATTGTTGGCCGCATGGAGGATACTGAGGTGTAATCCTTTTTCCAGTGGCGGTTATGATCCGGTACCATAAAGAGGAGGTTAATTTTGCAGCTTTTGTATGTTACCCAGTATCAGGGTAAAATCGTAGGACCGGTAGCCTGGCTGCTTGGTCACCTGATGAATGGGATATTCAATGTTCTGAATTCAATCGGAATTCCCAACATCGGACTTTCAATCATTATCTTTACAATTGTTATTTATCTATGTCTTCTTCCGCTTACTTACAAGCAGCAGAAGTTTTCCAAACTTCAGGCCAAGATGGCTCCTGAGCTTCAGGCAATCCAGGCCAAGTACAAGGGTAAGAAGGACAACGACTCCATGATGGCCATGCAGCAGGAGACCAAAGAGGTCTATGCCAAGTATGGAGTATCTCAGACAGGTAGCTGTCTACAGCTTGTTATTCAGATGCCTATCCTGTTTGCTCTTTATCGTGTTATTTATTCAATGCCTGCATATGTTACTAAGGTTAAGGAAGCTTTCTTCCCATTAGTAGATGATCTGATGGCAACATCAGGAGCTTCTGATTTCTTACAGAATCTCTCAAGTGCAGCAATGTATAAGAAGCAGTTCACCAGCGATCTTTTCGTAGCAGGTGACACAACAACTGTTCAGAACACATTTATAGATGTTCTTAACAAAGCTTCATCAGCAGACTGGACAAGTCTTTCAACACAGTTTCCAAGTCTTTCGGGATCTATCGATAAGACATTGTCTCTTTTAAATACTTACAACAATTTTCTTGGTCTGAACATAAGTGATACACCAATGTACATGATCAAGACAGCTTTTGCTGACAAGCATTTCGTATTATTAATAGGAGGACTTATAGTTCCTTTCCTTGCTGCTCTTACTCAGTGGATCAATGTTAAGCTTATGCCTCAGGCAGCTAACAACGGCAAGATCGATCCCGATGATCCAACAGCTCAGATGCAGCAGTCAATGAAGACTATGAATCTGATGATGCCTCTTATGTCAGCATTCTTCTGTTTAAGTCTTCCTGCAGGTATGGGCATCTACTGGATCGCCGGTGCAGTTGTAAGATCTATTCAGCAGGTTGTTATCAACAAGCACATCGACAAGATCGACATCGATGCTGTTATTGAAAAGAACTCTGCCAAGTATAAAGAGAAGATGGAGAAGATGAAGTCTACTCCACAAATGAATAAATATGCCAACCTTTCAACCAGGAGCAACACTCTTGCAGCAGCATCAACCAGTGCAGTTTCAGAAGCAGAGAAGGAAGAGAAACTCAAGGCAGCTGCAGCAGTTTACCAGGGAAAAGAGATCCGCAAAGATTCTCTTTTAGCAAAGGCAAATATGGTAAAAGACTTTAATGAAAAGAATAACAAGTAATTGTTTTTGGAGGGTATAATGGAATACAGAGAATTTTCCGCAAAGAATGTGGATGATTGCATAACAGAAGCTTGTGAAGCTCTTATGGTCACCAGCGACAGACTTGATTATGAGATCATTTCAAACGGATCAACAGGATTTTTGGGAATAGCTTCCAAGCCTGCAGTGATCAAAGCAAGGATTAAGAAAGAAGTAAAAGAAGAAGTTAAGAAGGAAGAGCCTGTTAAGGCAGAGCTTCCTAAGACTGAGGAAAAGAAGCCTGTTGTAAAGGAAGAAAAGAAAGAAGAAGTTAAGCAGGAGAATAAACCTGAAGAGAAGAAGGCTGAGAAAAAAGAAGAGAAAGCCAAGACTCCTGTAAATGGAGATGAGCTTATCAAGAAAGCCAATGATTTCCTTACTGATGTATTTGGCGCAATGAATATGAAGGTAAACCTCAACACAAGGTTTAACGCCGAGGAGAACATTCTTGATGTTGAGCTTTCCGGAGATGAGATGGGTGTTCTAATCGGTAAGAGAGGACAGACACTTGATTCACTTCAGTACCTTATTTCCCTGGTAGTCAACAGAGACACTGATGATTACATTCATGTAAAAGTTGACACAGAGAACTACCGTGAGAGAAGAAAGGCAACTCTTGAGAACCTTGCCAAGAATATCTCTTACAAGGTAAGAAAGACCAGACAGTCAGTTGCTCTTGAGCCAATGAATCCTTATGAGAGAAGGATCATTCACTCAGCACTTCAGAATGACAGATACGTTACAACACACAGTGAAGGTGATGAACCTTTCAGAAGAGTAGTAGTTACTTTAAAGAAATAATTAAACTATATACCCCTCGAGCTTTGTCTTGAGGGGTTTTGCATAGGTAAAAAAATGGGAAAAGTTTTAAACAGTCTTAGTGATGATACCATAGCTGCAATTGCAACTGCCATGTCTGATGCCGGAATCGGAATCATCAGAGTCAGTGGTAAGGAAGCTGTGTCTATCTGTGATAAGATTTATATTTCATCTAAAAAAACACATGATCTTTTACAGCATGCACCAAACACCATAAAGTTTGGTTATATTGTTGATCCCAAAAATGAAAAGATCATTGATGAAGTAATGATATCTTTTATGAAAGCTCCCCACAGTTATACAAAAGAAGATGTTATTGAAATCAACTCTCATGGCGGAATGCTTGTTATGAATGAGATCATGAGTCTTCTTTTGGATAACGGATGCAGAATGGCTGAGCCAGGTGAATTTACCAAGAGAGCTTTCTTAAATGGAAGGATTGATCTGACAAAAGCTGAAGCAGTAATGGATGTTATCGGTGCCCAGAACAGATTTGCACTTGAAAGTTCAAGAGCACAACTTCAGGGAAATATTTATCGAGAGATAAAATCGCTCCGTGAATCGATTATATATCAGATGGCATTTATCGAATCCGCAATTGATGATCCTGAGAATTATGACCTAACAGGTTATCCTGAGAAACTAAAAGAAATCATTATACCAATGATCAACAAAATTGATGGTCTGGTAAAATCAGCCGATGAAGGCAAGATAAGAAAAGATGGAATACGAACTGTTATCATAGGTAAGCCTAATGCTGGTAAGTCATCTCTTTTAAATGCATTGTCAGGAAATGAGAGAGCAATAGTTACTGAGATAGCCGGTACAACAAGAGATGTAATAGAAGAAACTATAAGACTTGATGATATAATTCTTAATCTGATAGATACTGCAGGAATAAGAGATACAGAAGATCTGATTGAGAAAATTGGCGTAGACAAGGCAAAAGAAAAAATTGCTGAAGCTGATCTTTGTCTTTATATACTGGATTCAACAAGAGATATTGATGAAGAAGACAGACAGATAATGAGTCTTTGCCAGGGTAAGAATACTATAATCATACTTAATAAAAATGATCTTAAGGGAAATATTAAAATAACAAGCGATATCCTTCCTGTTCATTTTTCAAATGGTCAATGTGATAACTTACCGGTTGTTACTGCATCTTTACTTAATGGTGAAGGTCTTGATGATCTGAAAAAAGCTATAAGCGATTTGTTCTTTAATGGAGAAATAGCTCCGAAACAGGAGATATATATTACAAACTTAAGACATAAGAGACTTCTTATGGAAGCAGTTGAAAGTCTGAAGCAGGTAATCCAAAGTATAGACATGGATCTGTCAGAAGATTTTTATACTGTTGATATGACCAGTGCATATACTTCACTTGGTGAGATCATTGGTGAAGAGATCGGCGATGATCTTGCTGAAGAGATTTTTTCAAAATTCTGTATGGGTAAATAATCAATGAGTGGAACATGTTTAAAAGAAATAATTGATGTGGCAGTTATAGGAGCAGGTCATGCCGGATGTGAAGCAGCTCTGGCTTGTGCAAGACTTGGTCTTAATACAGTTGTCTTCACAATGAGTGCAGACAATATTGCATTCATGCCATGCAACCCTCACATAGGTGGATCATCAAAAGGTCACCTTGTAAGAGAGATAGATGCACTTGGCGGAGAGATGGGTAAAGTTATAGATAAGACTTTCCTTCAGTCCAAGATGCTCAACACTTCAAAGGGACCTGCAGTTCATTCGCTTCGATGCCAGGCTGATAAGATGGAATACTCAAAAGCAATGCGAAAGGTTCTTGAGAATCAGAAGAATCTTTTCATTAAACAGGCTGAAGTCTCTGAGATTCTATTTGAAGAAGAAAGTGATCCTTCATTAATACATAAGGGATATAAGAAGAGGATAAAAGGAGTTAAGATTTTTTCCGGAATGATATATGGAGCAAAGGCTGTCATATTATGTACCGGTACTTATCTTAAGAGTAGATGTCTCACCGGAGAGGCAATTACTTATAGTGGACCAAATGGTCTTTTGCCTTCTAACTATTTATCTGATTCATTAATAGCAGCTGGTATTGAACTTAGAAGATTTAAGACCGGAACACCTGCAAGAATGGATGGCAATACAATTGACTATTCGAAAATGTCAGAGCAGTTTGGTGATACTCCTGTTATTCCATTTTCATTTGATACTGATCCGGAAGATGTTCAGAAGCCACAGGTTTCATGTTGGCTGACTTATACCAATGAGAAAACTCATGAGATAATTCGTAACAACATCGATCGGTCTCCAATCTATGCAGGAATCATAGAAGGTGTTGGACCAAGGTATTGTCCTTCAATAGAAGATAAGGTTGTAAAGTTTCCAGATCATGAAAGGCATCAGGTTTTTGTAGAACCAGAAGGAACATATACAAATGAAATGTATATTGATGGAATGTCATCATCACTTCCTGAAGATGTTCAGCTTGCGATGTACAGAACAGTACCCGGTCTTGAGAATTGCAGAATTGTAAAAAATGCTTATGCCATAGAATATGATTGCTTATGTCCCGGTCAACTTCATCCGACTTTAGAAATCAAAGACATAAGAGGTCTTTTCTCTGCCGGACAGTTTAATGGTAGCAGTGGTTATGAAGAAGCTGCAGCCCAGGGATTGTATGCCGGAGTAAATGCGGCGATGCAGATTTTTGGAAAAGAGTATTTGTCCATCGACAGGTCAGAGGGATATATAGGAGTTCTGGTTGATGATCTTGTTACAAAAGAAAACTTCGAACCCTATAGAATGATGACCTCAAGAGCTGAGTACAGATTACTACTAAGACAGGACAATGCAGATATAAGACTCAGACATAAGGGATATGAAATCGGACTGATCGACGAAGAGAGAAATAATAAGCTGATCATTAAAGAGAAGTTGATCGAAGAAGAGGTGGCCAGACTTAAGAAGACAACTGTCGGAGCTAATTCCAGAATTCAGGAATTCATGGAGAGGATGGGAAGTACTCCTCTTAAGACTGCAACATCTCTGGCAGAACTGATATGTCGTCCGGAACTAAATTATAATAATATCTCAGAAATAGATCCTGATAGAAAACCTTTACCCGATGATGTAGTTGAGCAGGTTGAGATCACTATAAGGTATGAGGGATATATCAACCGCCAGCAGAGACAAGTTGAGCAGTTCAAAAAACTTGAGAAGAGATTAATTCCTGATGATATTGATTACGACGATGTTAGTAGTTTGAGACTAGAGGCAAGACAGAAACTTGAAAAATTCAGACCAACTAATATCGGACAGGCATCAAGAATTGGTGGAGTAAATCCTGCCGATGTATCTGTCCTTCTGATTTATCTTGATTCAATAGGAAGAGGTAACAGCATTGAGAAAAAAATATAGCCAGATGCTAACTGATCTATCTGAATTTGGAATAGAGCTGACTGATCATCAGCTTGAACAATTTGATACGTACTTCAATCTATTAATTGAGTGGAACAAAGTAATGAACCTTACAGCCATCACAGATTTTGATGATGTCTGTAAGCTTCACTTTGTAGATTCTATTTCCGGTGCCAAATACTTTAACTTTGGAGAAAGAGATTTTTCACTTGCAGATATTGGAACAGGTGCCGGCTTTCCCGCTGTACCACTCAAGATAGTTTTCCCTAATTTAAATATTACATTGATTGATTCTCTGAATAAGAGACTGAACTTTTTGAATGAAGTAATAGATAAGTTAAAGCTTAATAAGCAGGGTTCGATAAAAACTCTTCATGGAAGAGCAGAAGATTTCTGCCAGGGTAAGAATGGTACACTCAGAGAAACATTTGATATAGTTGTGTCCAGAGCCGTTGCAAATATGTCTACTCTATCTGAGTATTGTCTTCCTTATGTAAAGGTTGGAGGAACATTCATCGCATACAAAGGGGACAAAGCCAGTGAAGAACTTGATGCTGCAAAGAGTGCATTACATCTACTTGGAGGAAAACTTAAATCAGCAGAAGAATTTCTTTTACCAAATTCTGACATAAACAGAACTATATGCATAGTAGATAAGAATGAAAAGACTTCTTCAAAATATCCCCGCAAAGCAGGAGTTCCATCTAAGCAACCACTATAACATACAAGTTCTAGTAAAATGGATTTTAATTGTTTCACGTGAAACATTATTGTATAACAATATTCATAATCAACTATTAGATTAATATTCTTAATTGATACCCAATATCTAGTATTGTTTCACGTGAAACATTACTGATTAAGAAATAATTGTAGAAATTTTAGCTACAATTATTAACTACAATATGTTGTGAGTTTAAAAGTATTCATTTACCAACAACTCATATTTGAGTTTTTGTGGTACAATCAATATAGCGTTTTGAAAATTTGGAGGAAAAATGGGAAGAATCATAGCTATCGCAAACCAAAAGGGTGGCGTGGGTAAGACCACTACATCTATTAATCTGTCAGCAGCCCTGGGTGAGAAGGGCAAGAAAGTCCTGGTGATCGACACTGATCCGCAGGGCAATACCACAAGTGGTATGGGCCTTGATAAGAATGAGCTGGAGAATACAATCTATGAACTGCTCATTGGTGAGATCACAACGGATGAAGCTATCACTAAAGATGTTGCTAAGAATGTCGACATCATTCCATCTAATGTAAATCTTGCAGCTGTTGAGATTGAACTCATCGATGCTGAGGATAAAGAGTACATCCTTCGCAATGCCATAAAGGATGTCAGGGACAATTACGACTTTATTATCATCGATTGCCCGCCGTCTCTTAGTATGCTCACTGTCAATGCAATGACTACAGCCAACACAGTTCTTGTTCCTATTCAGTGTGAGTACTACGCTTTGGAAGGATTAAGTCAATTAGTACACACAGTAAATCTTGTAAAGGAAAGACTTAATGAAGACCTGGAGATGGAAGGAGTTGTATTCACCATGTTCGATGCAAGAACAAATCTCTCCCTTCAGGTAGTTGAGAATGTAAAAGAGAATATGGATGAGTATGTCTATAAGACAATCATTCCAAGAAACATTCGTCTTGCTGAGGCACCCAGTTATGGAATGCCGATCAATAAGTACGAACCAAAGTCTGCTGGAGCAGAAGCATACAAACTTCTGGCTCAGGAGATAATCAAGAGAAAATTTAACTGATATTGTAATCAGTTAACATATTGGGAGGAATATAATGGCACCAAAAAATGCAAAGAGAGGACTGGGGAAGGGACTGGATGCAATGATCCCAGCCAAGGTCTCTTCCAAGAAGTCTAAAAAAAGTGAGAGTCCGGTTCAGGGTGAGGGACCGGAAGTCACATTAAAGACAACAGATCTGGAACCCAACAGAAACCAGCCAAGAAAAACTTTTGATGAGGACAAGATCCTTGAGCTGGCAGATTCTATAAAGCAGCATGGAATTCTTGAACCTCTTATTGTTACAAAGAGAGGTGACAGCTACCTTATAGTAGGTGGTGAGAGAAGATGGCGTGCAGCTAAGAAGTTGGGATTAAAAGAAGTTCCGGTTGTCATCAAAGATCTTACTGATGAACAGGTTGCGGAATTATCCATTATCGATAACCTGCAACGTGAAGATTTAAATTCTATTGAAGAAGCCATTGCTTTTAAGAATCTAATAGATCAATATTCATATACTCAGGATCAGGTTGCTGAGAAGATTTCTAAGAGCAGAGTTTATGTAACAAACTCTTTGAGACTTTTAAAGCTCAGTGACAAAGTTCAGGAGATGGTTGTTCAGGAACTCATAACTGCCGGACATGCAAGAGCTCTTTTGTCAATTACAGATCCGGAAAAACAGGCTGAGTTGGCAATGGAAATTGTTGACAAGGAACTTAGTGTCCGAGATACAGAGAAGCTTGTAAAGAGTCAGGACAAGCCAGGCAAGAAACCTAAGACTCCTAAATCAAATCCCAGCATCGATGCAGTTTATGCTGAAGTGTCAGAGAAATGTAAACAGGCTCTGGGCACCAAGGTTGAAGTAACATCCAAGGGTGACGGAGTGGGAGTTATACAGATCGAGTTCTACAACAATGATGATCTGGAGAAGATCATCGAGAGGATTTGCAGAGAATAAAGAATACCGGGGGAAGAAATGAACAGTAATATTTTTAATGCTATTGGACTTGGAGCACTTGATCCGGCAATTCTTTTTATCGTAATGCTGGTATTGATCATTGTGCTGTTTGTACTTGTTATCTTACAGGGAAAGAAATTAAAGACTCTTGATAAGAAGTACTATAAATTCATGAAGGGTAAAAATGCTGAATCTCTTGAAGAAGAGATCATGGGTATCTTCCATGACAACAGAATGATAAGAAATGAAAATGAAAAGAACAGGAAAGATATCATCGACATCAACAGGAGAATGAACAACACTTTCCAAAAGGTGGCTCTTCACAGATACGATGCCTTCAATCAGAGCGGAGGTAAGCTCAGCTTTTCACTTTGTCTTTTAGATGAAAACGACAATGGATTTCTTTTGAATTCAGTTCATGGAACTGACGGACTCAACTACTCATACGCCAAGTCAATAAATGCAGGTATGGCTGATGTGGAACTTAGTGGTGAGGAAAAGAAAGCTTTGGATGAAGCACTTGATAGTGTAAGCAGAAAGTAATTTTTAAAATTTAATTTTATAAAATATATTTTGGAGGAGATCAAGATGATCGACATTAAGTTTTTAAGGGAGAACCCTGATGTAGTAAGGGAAAATATCAAAAAGAAATTCCAGGATGAAAAACTTCCTCTTGTAGATGAAGTTATCAAACTGGATGAGGAGAGAAGATCCAACCAGCAGGAAGCTGATGAGATCCGTGCTCACAGAAATAAGATCTCAAAGGAGATCGGCGGACTCATGGCCCAGGGCAAGAAGGACGAGGCCATGGCTCTCAAGGACGAAGTAGCAAAAGAGGCTAAGAGACTTGAGGAGCTTGAGACAAAGCAGAAGGAACTTGACGAACAGGTTACAAATAAGATGATGATCATTCCTCAGATCATTGATGAGTCAGTTCCTATTGGTAAGGACGATTCTGAGAATGTTGAGATCCAGAAGTATGGCGACCCTGTAGTTCCTGATTTCGAGATACCTTATCACACAGATATCATGGAGAGCTTCAGCGGTATTGACCTTGATGCTGCAAGAAGAGTTGCCGGAAACGGATTCTATTATCTGATGGGTGATATCGCAAGACTTCACTCTGCAGTAATTTCTTATGCAAGAGATTTCATGATCGACAGAGGCTTCACCTACTGTGTACCTCCTTTCATGATCCATGGAAATGTTGTTGCAGGTGTTATGAGCTTCCCTGAGATGGAGGCCATGATGTATAAGATTGAAGGCGAGGATCTTTCCCTCAGCGGAACAAGTGAGCACACAAGGAGCGGTAAGGTCAGCGCTCCGTT
>JAEEGL014071699.1_pt1 | contig 10006 bp, 15 predicted proteins | sample 9134231 | NCBI WGS metagenome assembly JAEEGL01 (sample SAMN16246548, study PRJNA631951) | gut metagenome | biome: gut microbiome; feature: rumen; material: fiber-attached | host: Bos | place: Iran: Karaj | collected 2018-10 | reverse complement strand
CCTCGGTTGTCGGATTCATTGAGCGGTTAAGCTCTGTTGCCTTACGAATGCGGATGTACTTGTCTGTATTCTTGTCCTTAATGAAAAGGGCGAAAAGATGTTTTTTTACAAGTTCTTCAGCGTTTGCTGCCATACGAAAAACTCCTTATTCTTTTAGTCAAATAAATCGTCCGTAGGATCGTTTATTTCTGTGTCTACAGTCAGCCGTATTTCTACTGCTGAAAGCTGCCCCGGAGCACTTCCTGCATCAAAAGTGTATTCAGCACTTTCAAAATGCACGTCTTCGATTGTGTCCGGCCATTGTGTCTCTTGAAGAATGCAGGATTCTATAGCCTTTGCATAAAGAACAGTTTTCTTTTGAATTCTTTCAAATGTATCTGCACCGCATATAACGGTTAAAAGAATTTCATTCTCAAGAACCGTATATGCAGCGTTTCCCTGTCCTAAAGACTGTCTCTCAGGTAAAACCGAAGCAATAACTTTAGACCCCTGGAACTTTGACACATCTACAAGACCGAAAATAATCCGCTTATCATCAAAAGCCGTAAGCTCTATACTGCTTTCTTCTGAAAGTGAATCATTTACTTCTGTCAGAAGAAAATTCTTTATTGCATTAAATATTGAATCCATTATTCACCCCAGTATTTACTTAAAGTCTTATCCACAAGGTTTTGAAGTTCCGGCATATAGGCACTGCCCGATGCGTACTGTTCACCCTTCTGAATAAAGCACTTTGGTGCAACGCTCCAGTTCTGCGCTTTTTTAGTTTTTCCTTCATGGCCGTAGTTCTGTACAAACGCCTTAGGAAAAATCTTTGAACCGGAAGTTCCACGCGGATAAACCGTTCCGCGGGAACCGTCGCGCCTTATGCGGTAGCCGTAGCATTTTAAAAGCTCCCCGGTATGTCGTCCGGTAGTTTCCTTAATGCCCTGCTTTATTGCCTTTACGGTCCCACGCGCAATTACTGCAATAGTCTGCCGCTGTATGGAAGTTAAACTCTTTGCAGTTCCTGCAAGGGCTTTCTGAACCTCTTCTACATCAGCAGAAACACTTATCCAGTTACTCTGTTTAGCCACTAGACAGCCTCAGTTTTTGCACGATAGGCAGAAAGTTTTGCAAGATACCTCGAATAGTCAACAACGTTCAAAAATGAATGACCGACCATTCCCTCGCCCGATGAAGAAGCAACACCAAGATTGTTATTGTTTTCCATGGCGATTAAAGCGGCAATCTCAAGACATACATTCTGTATTTTCGCAAGAGAATACTCGGACAAACCCGCTGCATGTTCGTCAGTATTATCTTCCGGGTTATAACCCAAGTAGTCGATTATTTCAGCCTGTGCGCTTTTTATATAAAGCTCTGAAAGTCCCTGCTGAACTTCATCTGAACTACCAACGCGCCCCGTAAAGGCTTCAAGCTGTGCAACCGTTATGAGCATCGTTCTGCCCTTCCGTCTGCACAGAGAATCGTTGCAAAGTCTTCAGGAAGCTCATAGAAGTTTCCCTCATCCAGTGCACCGTAAAAACTGCGGATTGTCCTTAGAGCCTTAATCTTTACAAGAGCAGTCTTTTTTTCTTCCTGAACCCTTGCTGTGTCGCTCTTTGGTTTAGTTCCTTCTAAATCCTTGAACGACTCAAGATTTGCGGGCTTTTCAGTTTTTTTCTTTTCTGCCATAAAATACCCCTGTTAAATCCGGGGCATTACGCCCCGGAAAAACATCAGTTACCGCCGTTCTGAGCAGCTGCCTTGATCTTAAGGCGGCTGAATGCTTCAGCAAGTGTCGGCATACCGTCTGCAAGAGTGTGGCCGTAGAAACCGATCTGATTTGTTCCGGCGAACACTTCGTTTGCAACTGTGATGTCCATTCCCTTCCAGTATGCAAACTGGTAGTGAGAAAGATCACCGAGAACCATTACATAATCACCGCCGGCAAGAGCACCGTTTGAACCGCTTCCAACAGGAGCGTATTCACTTTCAAGAACAGGAAGTCCCATGAGGGTTGAAGGCTCACCTACGCGGAGGCTTTCGTGCCAGAGGTACTGATCGTTCTTGTCCTTAAGGAGCATAACGTCCTTAAGAATTGCAGTGTTCATGATCCATACAGCTTTTCTTCTGTAACCAGGGCGGAGGCTCATGTACATGTTGATGATGTCGTCTGCGCTGATTGCAAGAGACTCTTTTGTTTCAACATCGCGGGCGGTAGAAACCCCGTCATTTGATGCAACGAAAAGACCAAGAGGCTGGTTTACATTGCCGGAGTTAGCAGCGGCAACGCCAGTTCCGTTGATGATTGCGTTTTCAAAAGCAGCAGTGAGCTTTTCTGCGATCTTCTCTTTTGCAAGAGTGTCAATCGGGAAAGCGCTTGTTGCAAGAAGCTTCTTTGAAACCTTGATGAGCTTTGTAAGGTCAGTCGGAGACAGAGACCTTTTTCCGAAAGCCCATGTTGAATCAGCACCGATTGCGTTTGCAGGAACTTCTGCGGTCCATGCAGCAGAACTTGCATCAGCGGCTTCATAAGGAAGACCAAGGGAACCGGCTCCGTTTACGACGATCTTCTTTACGCGCGGATAAACAAGAGCTTCTTTTTCTACTGCCTTGATGATGTCATGAACGAACTGTTCCGGGGCAATAGCGGCTCCGCCGTCTGCCTGAGTCATTGCAGTGCGGAGCTCAACGCCACCTGCACGCTTTTCAACCTTGAAGAAACTTTCGTCTTTTGAACGTGCTTCCGGTTCAGATTCAGGACGTTCAAGACCTGCAAACTCTTCAAGAGTCTTGTTTCTTGTTTCGTCTTCAATTTCAGCAGTAAGCTTTCTTACTTCTGCTTCCTTTTCGTCAAAAGCCTTGCGCTCTTCGTCGGTGAAGGCTCTTTTTTCATCAGCAACTTTCTTTGAAATTGCTTCCATTTCTGCAATAAGTGCAGAACGCTTTTCTTTTTTGCCCATAGTTTTACCTCTTGTTTAGATTTAAAGAAGTTTTAAGACTTTAAGTCTTGCTTCTTTTGCTTCCAGTTCCTTAGCGATGTCCTTCTGACGCTCTTCGTTAAGTCGCTCCGCTTCAAGCCGTGCGGTCAATCCGTCGCGCAGCTTACGTGCAGAAATTTCTGTTCCGTCATTTGCCGGAAGAGAAACTGCACTGACGTCATAAAGTTTTGCAACATCGTCTATAGTTCTTGTATAAACTGTAACCCCGTTTTCTTTGCGTTCTTCAGAGAACGATTCTCCGCGGACAGTAAAGCCAAAGCTCATCTTGTTGATGTAACCGCCCCGGATTTCTTCACAGAGTTTACGGCCTTCTTCTGTTCCACCAAGATTTGCAGAAACCTTCAAGCCGTGTTCATCTGTTGTAACGGTAAGAGTGCCGTTACTGATACGCGCATAGACGCGCCCCTCATGGTCAAACTGCATGATAACATCTGACATGTCCGTCTTTTCAAAAGCCTTTGGAGAAACGCGCTCATAAAACTCCCAGCCGTCACCGCTTCCCATAGGATAGCTTTCGTCAAAAGTAGAAGCGTAACCTTCCACGATGTATGAAGGTTTCGTGCCTTCTGTCTGAGCCCTGCATTCAAACTTCATGGAGCGGTACTCACGCCCCGCATTTATCTTATCCATAAGTGACTTGCTCATAGAAAACTCCTTTCGTTTGTTTTTATATACAGTCATTAGTGCTTTTGACTGTATATTGCGGAGGATATTATGAAAAAATTCATATTTTTAATTATTTCAATTTTTATTTCTTGCATGTTCTTTTCGTGTTTGTCTGAAAACGAAAAAGCCGAATTAGACTACACGAGAAAAGCAAAGGCTGCACAGTACATGTCAGAATATGCAAAGACTGTGAACAATCTTGAGTTTGACGAAGGAAACTTTAACTCTTACAGACGGGTTGTATTTTATAATGTACGCCTGGGAGAGACAGTTTTTTCATGTGAAGGATTTGCTCATGTGCAGGTAGACAAAGACGGTGATATTGAAATTGTCTTGAAAGTCGCAGAGGACAGTTATTTACGACACTATTTAGGACAAAAGCAGGATATTACATACTTTTCTGAACAATTAAAACCTTCTGAAAATTTAAAATCCTATAATTATAAAATTTCGTGGAACCCTAAATTATGGATACCTGAAGTGTTTCAAAAGCTGGAATGACCGCTGTAAATTGACAATTCAGATAAATGATGTATAATTAAAAATAAGATGATTCCCTCGTGGATAATCTACAAAGTACGATGGTGATTTATCAGTGTCGTACACGCCCTTTTTCAGCAATGAAACTGTGGAAGAACTGCGTAAGTCGTGTCTTCACGCGGAGAGTTCGCCCCCGCCCGAAAGGAGCGGGATTTTTTTTTTATTTAAGTAATTCTAGAGAATAAATTTTATCTTCTTCATTCTTATATTGTTTTACAGTTATATGTGCAGTTGCACTTTTACCGTTCTTGAATTTAATTCTCGTATCATATCTTTTTATACAAACAATATCAGGGCTTCCGTTTTTATCCGGGGCAGATGATACAAGTTTCGATTTTGAATAAAGCGTGTTTATTTTTGAAACCGCTTCAAAATGCTGGTAAGCCGTAAAACCGTTATCCATTGATTTTGCAAGGGCTTTTCCACTGATTAACTTGTCTATACTTCTACCGCTTAAATTAGCTACTTCTCCAGTTGAGACATTTTTATATTTTCCTTTTTTCTTCTGTAGTTTTGCAGATGATTCTTTTCTTAATGTGTCAGTTCTTCCTCCATTCTTACATACAAACCGTCCGTTTTCATCCCGCGGATGTTCCGATTCATCAAAACGAAACTCTGCGGGGCGTGTTCTTCAGCTTTTATCGTCTCCGCCGCCGAAGTGCTGCGCGTCCGGGTCTGTAGGATTGCCTTTTCCGCCGTTTGCGATTTCGTTCTTCTGCTTTGCCATGTATGCCTCGATTGTCTCATCATTAAGAGGCATAAGGTTAACAGGCATAAAGTGATTGTCTCCGGCTTCAATCGGTTCAAGATTTTCTTTTGCACGTGCTTCGTTTGGAGAAAGAAGTCCGTTTGTAATCTGCTTAGAGTAGCTTTCAACGCGCTGGGCAAGAGAAACTTTCATAATGCCGTTGAAGTCAAACTCAAAATAGAAACGCGATTCATCCAGAAGAGAATTAAGCGCTTCCTGGAACTGAACGGCAACAGGCCGTATCGCAAACTCACAGAAAAGCGTAAAGGTGTTTTCAAGATTTGTTTCTTTAGAAACGGTAAGAATTCCTTCCGGAATGCCGAAAATCTTTGAAACTTCATGCTCCTGGAACTTTCTGTTTTCTGAAAGCTCTGCGTTTTTGTTGTCGCCCGTTCCGCCGACTTCTGAATATTCAATGCCGTTCAGCTTAAAAAGCGGGCGTCCTGAATTCTCCGGTCCTGAGTATTCTTTCTGATAGGATTCCTTTAATTTTCTAAGTTGTTCAGGCGTTGCGTTCGGATACGCCTTTGAAATATCAACGACAAGACGTTTCCCCGTGATTCCGTTTGTAAAGCTCTGCTGGGAATACTGTTCAAGAGTGTTTGCAGTGTCAAAGACTGCCTTAATTGCATTAAAAATGCTTTTTCCGCCGGATTCAGAAGAATAGCCGAAGCGTGACGGGATATAAAGAATTTCTTTTGAAGTAAACGTCTTTCCCTGGTATTCAAAAACGCGCCGTCCCTTTTCATTCCGCCTTACCGTTACGAGCGACGGGTCAAGGCGCCAGAGGTTTACAACTTTTCCGTCAACCGTTCCCTTAAACCAGAAGCAGCCGCCCGAAAAATAATCAAGAACCGACTGATAGAAAAAGTTAAAATGCCGGTCGTCAAGATTCGGCTGCTGGATAACTGCATAAAGTGAATGACGCTTTACTTTCTGCCGTGTCTTTGCATCGTATATTCCATAGTTAAGGTTTGCAAGTTCCGACGCTATACGATCCATGCAGGCAAAACTTGTTCCGTCCTGCTTTATGTGATTCCATACAAAAGGAGTATAACCCCCTACAAAAGAAGGCGGATTTGCTGCTTCTTCATTTACATTACGTTTAAAAAATCTTGTGAATATACTCATACTGAGTACAGTCATTTTCATTATATCAATGCAGAAAGCGTGTCAAAGTCTACCGGCTCTATTACTTCGTTAAGTTCCGGAAGCGTGCTTATTCCGTGCGCCATTATAGAACTGATAACACCGTCAATATGCTGCGTAGATGCCTTGCTCTTTTTCATCGGCTTATAGTTCATGTTCGGGTCAGGGCGGATTTCTACATTGTTTATCATCCAGAGCATCACAGGGTTATTGTCTACAATCTGCCCGTCACGCACCGCCTTTTCATACGCTTTTGTCAAAGGAGAAAGTTTCTTTAAGCTCTGCTCAACTTCAATCAGCATAATGTCAGGGCGTTCTTCTTCTATTCCGTTAATGACATCTCGGCTCTGCCATTTATCAAAGCCTATGCCCCGGACCTTAAAGCGTTCGCAGTCTTCAAGAACATCATGTATGATAAAATCCCAGTCGATTGTCGCTCCAGGAATTGCCGTTATAAGTCCGGATTCAACCCACTGAATGAAATTGACGCTTTCTTTTCTGTAACGTTCATAAACTGTCTGCTGCGGAATGTAAAAGCGATGCCGGAAATAAAACTTTCCGTCTTTTCTGAACATAAGCGTAAAGGCGCAAAGATCGTCAACCTGAGCAAGGTCAAGACCTCCGAAACATTCACAGCCGTCAAACTCGTTCCAGTCAGTTTTAATGCCTGCATTTTTCTGCCATACTTCAACCGGAATCCAGGAATGCTCACCGCCTCCGCCCCAGATACCGAAGGTTTTTGCCTTGAGCTCCGGAATCTTATGCGGCGTAAGCTCTGCATCATCAATATCAGCCTGAATGACAGACGGCTCTATGATGTCGTACAAAGACGGATTTGCTTTCTGCCAGTTCAGCGGATCGTGATAGTCGTCATCTTCATCAAGCGCATAAATGACACTAAAAAAATCATCCTGCGACTGAGTGCCGTTTAAGATGCGCTTTGCCTTAAGGTTCATTTCGTAACACGGACCGCCGACTTCTACGTCTGCCGTAGTAATTACAACGCCCTGAGCATCCTTTTTGCTTCGCATTCCGTACTGCATTGAAACAAACATCTTGTCGCTCTGGAAGGCATGGTATTCATCGCAGCAAAAAAAGCGCGGTCTGAATCCGTCCGCATCCTTTCCTCCGTCACAGAAAAAGCCTAAGCGGGATTTCCGCTCCGGAAAGGTTATTGCAAGGCTCTTACAGTCAAGAACTCCGTCAAGTTCAGAACTTGCCTTTATGATTTCGCGTACTTCCTTAAAAGTCTTTTCTGCAAGATCGTCACGCGAGCTTACAATGTAACTTTCTGAAGAATCGTATTTTAAGAAATTGAACAGAATCAAAGGAAGAAGAATTCCCGTTGTCTTTCCGTTTTTGCGGTTTACTTCTACATAAGCCATGCGGAAGCGCTTTCTTGAATGATCTTCTTTCCACACCCAGCCTTCAAGAGCAGAAAAAACAAATACCTGCCACGGAAGAAGTTCTATAGTCTTTCCGTTAAGGTCCGCCGGCTTTAATTCTTCTGCAAAAGAAAGTACAAGGTCTGCTTTTTCCTGAGCGTAACAAAAGGGATAATCTGATTTTTTTGAGCGGTTAAGGTCTTTTACAAAACGTTCAACGGCTTTTTTTGTGTAAACTCCCGCCCTTATTTTCCCGCTCTGAATGTCTGAAATGTATTTTTTAAGAATTGCAGAATAGTCTTTCATAGAAAATACAGTCATAAAAAAAGCCCCGGAAAACTCCGGGACTTTATCAGAAGTCATTTGTTTTTTTAATGATTTTCTTTCCAGAAGGCAACGCCTATAAAACGGCTCTTGTTTCAAGATATTTTGTTCTGACTTCTTCACAAGTTCCTAACATTTTTCACTCCTTTGGAAGTACAATTTCTTTCCAAGCGATAACATCTTTTGGTAAATGTTCGTCTTCATACCCTTTGCTTTTTTCAACAAACAATTTTACATCATCATTTAAAAATGATTTTTTGTAAAAACCGAAGACTGTACGTTTTATAATTTTTGTTTCGTCACCAACTTCATAATAACAATTTACATAAAATATCAGTTGTGTTTCTTCATCACATTTCGGAAACTCACCCTTTGACGGATAATGCCATTCATTCGCCTTGTTATAGCCGAACTCTGCACCGTTTTGAAAACCTGCATCGTGAAGTGTTTCTTCTCTTGCACACCAAGCCTTTATTACCTTCGTAATTTTGTCTTTACTTTCTTTTCTTGCTTTTCTGTAATCTTCGTCTTTCTTAAACATAGTTACTCCTCCGTGTATTTTGGTATGTCACACCATGCGATAACTTCATCACTATCAATATAATCAGCAACAATAGGTTGCCGTTGAGCCTCAAATATATTATACATTTGCCATTTTTTGATTGCAGGACGATAGTATGCAATATAGGTTGCAGTCCTTCCATTTTCAAATTGCATACAAATCAAAACGGCAATATTAGGCTTAGGTAAATCTCCGTCAGCAACCTTGTGCCATTGTGGTCTACCTGCTTTAAGTCCTGCAAGAAAGGCTTGTTTCCTTTCTTCCCTGTCTGTAATAATTACACAATCATCACCTTCAATGCTCTGTAAATATTCTTCTGCCATTTCTTCTTCTTCAAATTTCATTAAAACACCTCCTGGAAGGTTTTAACCTGGTCCTTAAACTCTCTGAACGTAAGCTTCAAAGTGTCGCCTCCCTGCCATCCTGTTTTTGTTTTCGTGAACACTACGCCCGAAAAGTAAGGCGTGTCATCCGTTACCTTCTCTCCGTCTGTAAGCCAGAAGCCGACATAACGTTCACCTTCAATCTTTACCTTCTTTCCGGTATCTAAAACGATTGTATAAGGCCGTGCTATGCACGCTATTAAAGAATCTCTTGTCATACTTTCCACCTCGATTGTCAGACTGATTTCCTGTTCTGTCATATTGCCCTTAATATCTGTGTTTTGTAGCCCAGTCTATTGTGTTCAGGGCTTCCTGCTGATGCTGTTGTGTCGCTTCAACTGCGTTCATGCGGTTAATAAGCATACGCAAGTCCTCATTCTGACGCTCTATTGCGTGCTGATAGTAGGTGTGCTTTAAGTCTGTATCTGCCTTGTATTCGTCAACCTTACTGTTAGTTGCAAGTACGTGTATCAGATTGCCAAGCATAAGACCAATAATTAAAGCACCTGCCGTCAATATGTGTTTCATTTTCCCTCCTGAATATCACTTTTGTAAAAGCCTGCCGATCGCAGACTGATTCTTTACAATGTCCTGTTGTGCCTTTACTGCCGTAAGCTCATCAATCTTGAGTTTTGCTCGATCAGCAGGACTGACATAATATTTTGCAGCCAGAGCGTTAAATCTCTGTTCAAGTGTCGTATAACGTTTCAAAATCAAATCAAAGGATTCACTTTCCATTGACGCATCAAGAAGATAAAGCTGAACTTCCCGCAGTTTCTGGAGATAAAAAAACATCATCTCAAGCTGCGGAAGGTCAGAAGCAGAAAGCACGTGAAGCGAAAGAAGGTTTCCGGTCAAGCACTTCCAGTATTTTCTGCAGTATTTATCCGTTATTGACTTAGGACAGGAAACAGAAGAAGCTTCAAGAATCACACAAGTTTTTTTAAGGACATTACTGACTTCTGTATCTCCCTGATCGCGGTCCTTTCTGTAAGTTCCTTCAAACTTTTTAAGCTCAACAGGCTTCCTAGGTCTTGCCATTTCTCTATCCTTTTATACTGTATTATTTTGTATACAGTTTTGACATTCTCGCGCGTGAACTGGGCGGGGTGATGCTTTGCTAGTGTATACTATTTCATACACCCCCTACCGGTTAACGCTTTTTTCTTCTTTGAATTTCCCTTGCCGTTACTGCTGCATGACATGATTTACATAAAACCATGCAGTTTTCCCTTTTTAAGAACAGTTCAGGATGTTCCCGG
>JAEEGL014008167.1_pt1 | contig 10006 bp, 8 predicted proteins | sample 9134231 | NCBI WGS metagenome assembly JAEEGL01 (sample SAMN16246548, study PRJNA631951) | gut metagenome | biome: gut microbiome; feature: rumen; material: fiber-attached | host: Bos | place: Iran: Karaj | collected 2018-10 | reverse complement strand
CGCGGCGCAACGCTTTCCCGGAAAGACCGCGTTCTGTTCGGAGGACGAACGGCTGACTTTTTCGGAACTTGACCGGATAAGCCGGACGGTCGGGACGTTCCTGCACGAAAACGGGATCTGCCGCCGCCCCGTCGCCGTTTTTATGAAACGATCCCCCCGGGAGATCGCCGCGTTTTTCGGCGTGATCCGCGCGGGATGCTTTTACGTTCCGCTTGACCTCGACATGCCTTCCGCCCGGGTCGATCTGATACTCGGAAATATCATGACGCCGCTTGTGATCTGCGACGGAGAAACGGCAGAGGCCGCGGGAAAGCTCGACCTGAGAGGCGGACGCGCGATCACCATCGACGAGATCCTTTCGGGCGGCGGGACCGACGACGAGGCGCTCGATCTCATTTACCGGAAAGCGATCGACACCGATCCGATATACGTGGTTTTCACGTCCGGCTCGACGGGCGTGCCGAAAGGCGTCTGCGCCTGTCACAGATCGGTCGTCGACTACGTCACGAAACTGTCCGAAACGCTCGGCTTTTCGGAGGACACTGTTTTCGGGAATCAGTCGCCGCTCTATTTCGACGCGTGTCTGAAAGAGCTTTACCCGACTCTCATGTTCGGGGCGACGACCTTCCTCATTCCGAAAAGGCTCTTCACGACGCCCGTCGCGCTCGTCAATTATCTGAACGAAAACAGAATAAACACGATCTGCTGGGCGGCGCCCGCCCTTACCATGATAAGCGCGTTCGACACCTTCTCGGTCGTTAAGCCCGAATATCTCCGCACCGTCGCCTTCGGCTCGGAGGTCTTTCCCGTGAAACAGTTCAACAGGTGGTTCCGGGCGCTCCCCGGGGCGAGCTTCACAAACCTTTACGGCCCGACCGAGACCACCGGGATGTGCTGCTTTTACAGATGCGGGCGGGAGTTTTCCGAGGATGAGACGATTCCGATCGGAAAGCCGTTTCCCAACCGGGAAATAATACTTCTGAAGCCCGACGGGACCGTCGCCGGGGAAGGCGAGGAGGGCGAGATCTGCGTGCGCGGCACCGCGCTCACGCTCGGATACTACAACGATCCCGAAAGGACGGAGGCCGCATTCGTGCAGAATCCCCTGAACGGCTCCTACCCCGAAAAAATATACAGGACGGGCGATCTCGCGAAGTACGACAGTGAGGGCGATCTCGTCTTCATATCCCGGAAGGACCGCCAGATAAAACACATGGGTCACAGGATAGAGCCCGGCGAGATAGAGATCACCGCCGCCGGGTTTCCCGGCGTCGCCCTCTGCGCCTGCGTTTACGACGCCGGAAAGCGGAGGATAATCCTGTTCTTCACCGGCGAGGCGGAGCCGGACGCGCTCGGCGCCGGGATGAGGGACCGCCTCCCCGGGTATATGGTCCCCGGCAGGATAATAAAACTGAACGAAATGCCGCTCACACCGAACGGAAAAATAAACCGGCTCGCGCTTGAAAACATGAAACAGGAGAGCAGATAAATGGAAAAGCTGCTTGAAATACTGAGGGACGTACGCCCCGACGTCGATTTTACCGCGGAGGACAATCTCATCGAGGGCGGGATTCTCGACTCGATGGATATCGTGAATCTCATAACCGGGATAAGCGAGGAATTTGACGTCGTGATAACGGCGAGGGACATTCTGCCCGAAAACTTCAATTCCGCCGCGAAAATGTTCGAACTCATAAAGAGGCTCCGGGAGGAGGACTGACTTGGCGCTCAACTCCGCCGGGTTCGTCCTTTTTGCCGCGCTCGTAATACTTGTCCACCGGCTGATCCCCGAAAGGGCAAGATGGGTCTTTCTGCTCGTATGCAGCGCCGCGTTCTACGTCTCGGGCGGGGTGCTCGGCTTCATCTACCCTCTGTCCGCGACGGCGGCGACCTGGCTTGCCGCGCGGTCGCTCGACAGAGCCCGGGAAAAGCGCGCGGAGCTGACAAAGGACGAAAAAGCCGCGTCAAAGAAGGCGTACGACCGCCGGCGCAGGGCGACCGTCCTTTTCTGCGTGCTTTTTGACCTGGCCGCGCTCGCCTTCGGCAAATACGTCTCGGGAATCGTTCTGCGTGATACTCCGGCCGGAGGGCTCGGGCTGATTTTCCCGCTCGGCATCTCGTTCTTTACGCTCAGCTCGATCGGGTATCTCGTCGACGTGTACCGCGGGACGGTTAAGGCGGAGCGCAATCCCTTCCGCCTCGCGCTATTCGTTTCGTATTTCCCTGCGGTGTCGCAGGGGCCGATCTGCCGCTTCGGGGAACTTGAAAAAGAACTTTTCGCCCCGCGGGGGTCTGACGAAAAAGCCCTGTTCCGCGGCGTTACGCGGATGCTGTGGGGATATTTCAAAAAGGCCGTCGTAGCCGACAGGATCGGGGTCGCCGTCGAAAGCATAACGGGGTCGCCGGAGCTTCGCGGCGCCTACGTGATCGTCCTTCTGCTGTTCTATACCGTCCGGCTTTACGCCGATTTCACGGGAGGGATCGACGTCGCGCTCGGTTTTTCCGAAACGCTCGGCATAAAACTCCCCGAAAACTTCAACCTCCCGTATTTTTCGGGGTCGCTTAAAGAATACTGGCGCAGATGGCACGTCACCATGTGCTCGTGGTTCAGGGACTACGTTTTTTATCCCGTTTCGACCTCTGCCTTGATGACGAAAATATCCCGGGCCGTCAGAAACAGGTCCGGCAGAAAGGCGGCGCGGCGCTGCACGCTGTGGCTCTCGACCTTTACGGTCTGGCTCCTTACCGGTCTCTGGCACGGAGTCGGGCTGAATTTCGTTGTCTGGGGGCTCCTCAACTGGATTATTCTCATGACGTCCGAAGAGCTCGAGCCGCTGTACGCGCGCTTTCACGAAAAAGCGAAGTTCTCGGCCGCGCTCCCGTACCGCGTTTTCCGTGTGATCAGGACCTTCTTACTGATATGCGTTCTCAATCTTTTTGACTGCTTCGAAAGGGTCGGCGACACACTCGGCGCGCTGTTTTCGGTTTTTTCTGCGGGAAACGGCGCGGTGCTTTTCGACGGCTCGCTTCTTAAACTCGGGCTGACCGGGACGGACTATATAATCCTCGGGGCGGGGGTCGCCCTGATGCTCGCCGTATCTCTCGTCAGACGGAAGCGCGATATAAGGGAGGAGCTTTATCGCTCGCCCTACGCGCTGCGGCTTGCCGCTTTGATATGCCTTGCCGTATTTACCGTTATTTTCGGCGCGTACGGGATCGGTTACGACGCATCGTCGTTTATTTACGGAGGATTCTGAGCCGTTAACGGTTATGGTTATGGAAAAAAAGAGACTTAAAAAATTCGCGTGGCTCAGGATCTCCGCCGCCGTCCTCATATCCGCGGCGGTTTTCATCTTTGCGGGGCGGCTCCTCACGCCGAAATATTACGACGGCGTCGTCGAGGGCGCCTTCATCGCGGAATATTACGCCGAAGAAAAAGACCATGACGTCATTTTCATCGGAGACTGCGAGGTCTACGAGAACTTTTCCCCCGCCGTGCTGTGGCGTGAATACGGAATAAACTCGTATATAAGGGGGAGCGCCGAGCAGTATATCTGGCAGTCCTATTATATCCTCGAGGACACGTTCAGGTACGAAACGCCGAAGGTCGTGATTTTCAACCTCCAGTCGCTTCAGTTCGATAAATCTCAGAACGAGGCGTACAACAGGATGTCGATCGAGGGTATGAGATGGTCGCCATCGAAGATTGGCGCGATACGCGCCTCGATGCTCGAGGGGGAGACCTTCGCCTCGTACGTGTTCCCCGTGCTGAGATACCACGACAGATGGAACGATATAAAAAAGACGGATTTCACTTACTTTTTCGGCTCGGATGAGCCGGTGACGCACAACGGATACTATATGAATACCGGGGTGAAGCCCGCAAAGGACGTCCCGGAGGGCAAACCGCTTCCCGACTATTCTTTCGGCGCCCGGGCGTGGGAATACCTTGAAAAGATGCGCCTTCTCTGTGAGAAAAACGGGTCGGAGCTTATTCTGATCAAAGCCCCGAGTCTCTATCCGTACTGGTACCCCGAATGGGAGGAGCAGGCGGAAGGATACGCCGCAGAGCACGGGCTCGAATATATCAATTTCCTTGAGATAAGGGACGAGACGGGGATAGACTATGACTCCGACACCTATGACGGCGGTCTTCACATGAACCTGAGCGGCGCCGAAAAGCTCGCGCGCTTCATGGGGAAATACCTGACGGAAAAACACGGGCTCACTGACCGGCGGGGGGAGGAGCGGCTTTCTCTGATCTGGGAAGAAAAACTCGCGCGCTACGACGCCGGGGCGGCGCGCGGGACGGACGGGGAGGACGGCTGAAATGTGCGGGATCTGCGGAATGACCGACCTCACGGGCCGGGCCGACCTTTCGGAAAAAACGGCGGGGAGGATGCTCGGCGCCATAGCCCACAGGGGCCCCGACGGGGCGCGTATCATGCGGCTCGGAAGGGTCACCTTCGGTTTTAACCGGCTGAGCTTCATCGACCTCGAGGGCGGCATGCAGCCGCTTTCAAACGAGGACGGCACCGTATATATGATCTGCAACGGGGAGATATTCAATCACCCCGAACTGAGAGAAGAGCTGACGAGGCGCGGGCATATTTTCCGCACCGGGACCGACGTCGAGGCGATCGTCCATCTCTACGAGGAATACGGGGAGGATTTCCCTCTCCGGCTGAACGGACAGTTCGCCGTCGCGCTTTACGACAAAGCGAAGGAAAAACTCATCCTTGTCAGGGACGGGATGGGCGTGTCTCCCCTGTTCTATTCCGTGATCGGCGGCGCTTTCGTCTTCGCGTCGGAATGCAAGGCGATACTCGAATACCCCGGCGCGCCGAGACGGCTCAATCTGAAAGCCCTTGATCAGCTCATGAACTTTCCGGGGGCGGTTTCCCCCGAAACGTTCTTTGACGGCATACGGGCGCTCCGCCCCGGGCACATGCTCACGGTGTCGGAAGGGACGGTCTCCGACAGAGAGTTCTTTGACCTCGCCTTCCCAACGGAAGAGGAGGACCTCGGACTCGATTATTACGCCGAAAACCTCCGCGAGCTCATAAAAAGATCCGTCGCCCGCCGGCTCGTCGCCGACGTGCCGGTCGGATTTTACGTCTCGGGCGGACTCGACAGCTCCGTCGTCGCCTGCTTTATCGGGAAATATCTCCCCGGAAATTATTATTCGTTTTCCGCGGAGATCGGTACCGGCGAGCTCGACGAGAGCAGATTTCAGGAAATAATCCGAAAGACCGTCCGCTCGGAACACTTTTCGGTGAAGGTCGGCGAAAGTGAGATAAACGCCCGCCTGCCCGAGGCCGTCAGGCACGCGGAATCGGCCGTCAGGGAAAGCTATGACGTCGCCGCACTCATGCTCTCGGAGCTCGTCCGCGGCACGCCGGCGAAGGCGGTCCTTACGGGACAGGGAGCCGACGAGCTTTTCTGCGGTTACGTCGGTTATATGGTCGATTCTTTCAGGGACATGAGAAAGGGCTCGATGACGAAAGAAGAGCTCGAGCTGAACGAAAGACTCTGGGGCGACCCGTATTTCCGCTACGAGAGAGATCACGCCGCGGCGGACAAAGTGCACAGGGAGATCTATTCGAAAGAGCTCCGCGCGGCGATAAGCGGCTTTTCGGCGCTCAACGAAAGCCCGATCGACCTGAGCAGGGTTAAGGGGCTGAGCACCCGGAAAAGAAGATCGTACATCGACTGCAAGCTCCGTCTCGGAGATCATCTCCTCGGGGAGCACGGAGACCGGATGTTTTTCTCACATTCGGTGGAGGGACGGCACCCGTTCCTCGACCCCGAGCTGATAAGCTTTGCCCTGACGATCCCTGACAGATACAAGCTCAACGGCACGAACGAGAAGTACGTGCTCAAAAAGGCCGCGGAGGGCGTCGTGCCCGAGGCGATCCTCAAAAGAAAAAAGTTCCCGTTCCAGGCGCCGGGCGCGGCCTCGCTTCTGAAAAACGGCGGAGACCGTCTCATCGACCCGGAGCTGATAAAAAAACAGGGGATCTTCGACCCCGTAAAGATCGGAGAACTCGTAAAAGCCTACGCCGCCCCGGGCTTCCGGCTCATGGGAGCGTATGAGGTCGACTATCTCATGATAGCCGCGACGACGACGATACTGTGCGAGGAATATCGTCTTTCGATATAATCCGGAATGAAAGAAACGAAGAAAAAAGAAAAAGGCGGCGGGTTTCTCGCCGTAAATATATTGCTTCTTGTTCTGACAGCGATTGAGATCGCCGCCCTCGTCCTCGTCCTGACCGGAAAGGTCAGGGTCGAGCTCGTAAAAGACGGGGCGAATGAGAGCGGGGGAATGCCGGTCATCACCGGGGTGAGCGATCTTGAGATCACGGCGGGCGGGACCGTTTCGTACCGTTCCGGCGTCTCGGCAAGGGACGGAAACGGCGCCGCTATACCCTTTGAAGTCGACGCGAGCGCCGTCAATACGGAGGTCCCGGGCGTTTATCCCGTGATCTACGGCGCGACGGACGGCCGGGGCAGGTACGTCAGGGTCATCGCGCGCGTCACGGTCCTTCCGCCGGCATCGCCGGATGATACTCCTCCCGCCTTAGAAACACTTCCGGGCGAAACGTCCGGGGCGGCGACGGAACCCGAGCCCGATACCTCCGTTCCCGTGACCGAACCCGAGCCCGACACGTCTGTCCCCGTGACCGAACCGGAACCGCCCGACACCTCCCCGGCACCGGCGGAAAACGGCATGAAGGCGCGGCTCGACGAGATCGGCAGGGAGGTGCTCTCCGGGATCATCACCGACGGGATGACGGAGCGCGAAAAGGCCGAAAAGATCTTTGTGTTCGTCAATACGAGAATGAAATACGTCTCTACGTCGGACAAATCCGACTGGGTAAACGCGGCTTACACCGGATATACGCAGAAAAAGGGCGACTGTTTCAACTACTTCGCCCTCTCAAAAGAACTCCTCACCCTCGCGGGGATACCGAGCGTCGATCTTGTGCGCGTAGGAGGAAACTCCGCCCACTACTGGCAGCTTGTCAACGTCGGGGACGGCTGGTATCATTTCGACGCCTGCCCCCATCCGAGGGAGTGTCCGTTCAGGTGCTTTATGCGGACGGAGGCCGAGGTCCGGGATTATTCCGTGAAATGCGCCAAATGGAGAAAGAATTATTACGTTTACGATTACGACGGCGTCGGCGTTTACGTCGAAGGGACGCCCGGGGGGAACGAAGGATGAAAAAAGCGATAATGATCCTCGCGGCGGCTCTTCTGCTCGCGTCATGCTCGGGCGCAACGGGCGGGACCTCGCCCGCGCCGGCCGAAGAATTTTTCTTCCGCGCCCCGGGCGCCGGGATCGAGGTGAGGATAAACGACGATATGTCGGAGGCGCTCGCCGCCCTCGGCGAGCCGCTTAAATATTTCGAGGCGGCGTCCTGCGCCTTTACCGGGCTCGACAAGACGTACACCTACTCCGGTTTCGTCATAACGACGAGACCCGAGGGGGAGCGTGATCTTATCTGCTCGATACGTCTGACAGACGATTCGGCGGCGACCCCGGAGGGGGTTTACATAGGATGCGGAGCCGCCCGGGTAAAAGCCGCCTATCCCTCCTCCTCGGCGATCGACAACGTCGTACGCGCCGAAAAGGGCGGCACGGCGCTGAATATCATCATGAAGGACGGCGCCGTGATCTCGATCGAATATCTTCCGGCGTAAAAAGCCCGGCGCTGTAAATTTCCTGAGGACGCGCTGCCCGGGAGCGGGATTTTTTCCCGCTGAAACACAATTATTAAATGCGACGATAAAGCGCCGGCCGGCGGGAATGCCCCGCTCGGCCGGCGCTTTGCGTTCACGTTTTATTGTATCCGCTCAAAATCGGAGGCTCCGTGCTTGCAAAGCGGACAGACGAAATCCTCCGGGAGCTCGTCGCCCTCGTAGACGTAGCCGCAGACCTTGCAGACCCAGCCCTTTTTGTCCTTCGTCTCCGGCTTCGGCTTGACGTTCTTCTGGTAATAAGTGTAGGTCATCGTCTCGCGGTCGGAAAGGACGCGCGCCTCGGTGACCGAGCAGATGAACATCCCGTGCGTGCCGAGATCGACGTAATTCTCGACGGAAAGCGACATGAAGGAGTTTATGTTCGAGGGGAGAACGGCGAGGCCGTTTTCCGAACGGACGGGGGCAATCCCCTCGAATTTGTCGACCGAGCGGCCGGAACGGAACCCGAAACACTCAAACACCGAAAACGGCGCGTCGACGGACAGACAGTTGACGTTCATTTTTCCCGTCTGCTTTATCACGTGATGGGAATAATTGTCCTTGTTTATCGTCACGGCGATCCTGTTCGGGGTGTTCGTGACCTGGCTGACCGTGTTGACGATCAGGCCGTTGTCCTTTTTCCCGTCGTTTGACGTGACGACGTAGAGGCCGTAACCGATGTTGAAAAGAGCGCGCGCGTCGTTCTTTTCGGGCGCGTCGGGGCTGAGCGCGATATAATCGCGGCAGAGCTCGTCGGCGAGACCGTTAAGTTCTCCCTTCGACCTCTCGTCAAGCGCCGAGCTGATCCTTACGTCGTTTTCGCAGAAAGTCAGATTCCTGCATCCCGAGAGCATATTTTTCATGACCTTGACGGCGTTCGGCGCCCAGCTGCCGTTTTCGATGAATCCGACGGTGCGGTTCATGAAATTGCGTTCGGTGAGGTGGTTTATAAACTCCCTCATGAAGGGAAAGATCTCGGAGTTGTATGTCGTCGTGGCGAGGACTATGCGTCCGTAGCGGAAGGCGTCCTCGACGGCCTCCGCCATGTCGTCCCGCGCGAGGTCGGTCACGACGACCTTCGGACAGCCGTTTTTCTTAAGCAGCTCGGCGAGGAGTTCGACCGCCTTTTTCGTGTTTCCGTACACCGAAGTGTAGGCGATCATGACGCCCTCAGACTCGACGCCGTAGGTCGACCATGTGTTGTAAAGCCCGAGATAATATCCGAGATTGCCGTCGCCGCCGAGCGTCGGTCCGTGAAGCGGGCAGATGCGTTTTATCTGGGCGCCCGAGGCTGAGATCTTTTTGAGCAGCGCCTTGACCTGAGCGCCGTATTTGCCGACTATGCCGAAATAATAGCGCCGTGCCTCGCAGGCCCAGTCGCCCTCGTCCCCGGCGTTTTCGTTGAGTGCGCCGAACTTGCCGAACGCGTTGGCAGAGAAAAGCGTCCCGCTGAAAGAATCGAAGGTCATGAGGACCTCCGGCCAGTGCACCATCGGCGCGGTAAAGAAACGAAGAACGTGTTTCCCGAGCGGGAGCGTGTCTCCGTCGCCGACTACGATGCGCCTGCCCGAAAAATCCTCTCCGTAAAAGTTCTTCATCATCGCAAAGGCCTTCTGCGACGCGACGACGGTCGCCTCGGGATACGCCTTTGTAAAGGCGAGGATGCTCGAGCTGTGATCCGGCTCCATGTGCTGGACAACGAGATAGTCCGGCGATCTGCCGCCGGAGGCCGCCGCGATGCCGTCAAGCCATTCGTGCGAAAAATCCCGCTCGACCGAGTCCATGACGGCAAGCTTGTAATCGGCTATGAGATAGGAATTGTAGGCCATTCCGTCGGGAACGCGGTATTGACCCTCGAAAAGGTCGATCTTCCTGTCGCTTACGCCGACGTAATACGTGTTTTCGGCTGCGCTGATAATCTTCATGTCGGTCAGGAGTGTTATTCCGCGGGGCTGAAGCTGTCTTTTCCCGCGCCGCAGAGTTCGCACTCAAAATCGTCGGGAAGATCCTCGAACTTCGTTCCGGGGGCGATGCCTTTTTCGGGCAGACCCTGCTCTTCGTCATATTCCCAGCCGCACAGATCGCAAACGTATTTCATAATCAAGTCTCCTTTTTCCCGCCGCCCGGCGGGACATTTTTTTCTGAAATTATTGTATCATAACGCGGAGCGTTTTTCAAGATGCCGAGAAAAAATCGCGGCGCTTTCGACCTCGAAAAGCGTCACCTTCTCCGGGTTCGCGTCCCTTATCGCGCGGCTCAT
>JAEEGL013801058.1_pt1 | contig 10006 bp, 9 predicted proteins | sample 9134231 | NCBI WGS metagenome assembly JAEEGL01 (sample SAMN16246548, study PRJNA631951) | gut metagenome | biome: gut microbiome; feature: rumen; material: fiber-attached | host: Bos | place: Iran: Karaj | collected 2018-10 | reverse complement strand
TCAGAATCGTCTGGCCGCCGCCCCACTTGATATCGTTCATGTAGTTATAGGTATCGCCGATGACGGACTGCAGATAAACCATCTCGCGGGTCATGTTCAGCTCTTCAATCAGGATCGTGCGCATATTGTCCAGCCAGTCAGATTCGTTGTAATTGACCGCCATGTCGATCAGGCGCTTGGCGCAGACGGAAAGGCGCTCGTCGTCGTATTCAATGTTCCGGGAGGCACCGCAGTTCTTCAGATGGGTCTTGATGGAGTTAAACACGATGATGGGGAGGGAGGTGTCCTGATTCGCTTCATTCACCGGCCGGGAGGGGTCATACAGGGTATTCTGGCTGCCGACCACGGAACGGACTTCGCCGGGAAGGTCGATCCCCGTCTTGGAGGTCAGCCCGTAAAGGGATGAATAGCGGTAGAGCCGCTCTTCACCCAGACGGCTGCCAAGCTCATAGAAGAAATAATTGCAGGAGTTGGTCAGCCCGTCCACAATGGTCTGGTTCGCATGCTTATAGATGTAATTCTTGTTGATCCAGCACTTCGGTGCGGTGGATTCGTCCGCGTTGTACTTCGTATAATATCCCCCGTCGGAGATCCGCTCCGTGGGCAGAAGCTCTCCTTCCACCAGGGCACCGGTACCGGTCACCATCTTGAAAATGGAACCCGGGGTTCCGCGGGCATGAATCCCGTAATTCAGGAGCAGGTTCCGGCTGTCGCCCAGAATCGCCATGGCATCCTTTCCACCGGCGACCAGGGCATTCAGATCATAGGTTGGATAATTGGCCATGGCCAGCACCCGGCACTGCATGTCCAGGACGATGAGACAGCCGTGTTCGGCCAGATCCAGGGGGTAAGTCGCCCAGTTCCGATTATGAATATCTGTTTTGTTGGCCTCGAGCCAGGAATCGGAAGCCAGGTAGCTTTCCTGAAGCCGGCGGGTGGTAGCCACATTTTCAGCGATGTCGCGCTCAGCCACCACCTGATAAGCGGCATTGAGCGTCAGCTTGACATTATTGCCATCGGTGGGTTCCGTATAGGAAAGCTCCCGGACGACCTTCGACATCTGGTCGCGCTCCACCACGCGGGTGCCCTTCCGCAGAGAGGAATTCTGGGTGAGCCAGTCCTCCATGGAGGATTCAATACCGTCACGGCCGATGCTGTCATTATAGGAATAGCCCTTCGCCTGCAGCTGAAGCCAGATGGACCGGGTCGGAATCGCGCCGGTGTAACCGATGATCTGCGATGCCAGGGTGGAGCGGGGATAAACCCGCTTGGTGCCGATTTCGATCTCCATCCCCGGGAGCATCATGGACCGGGTTTCAATCTCGATGACGGTCTCATATTTTACATCCTTCGCGATGACGATGGGCTGGGAGTTGAAGATGTTCATCTGCATCTCCGAGTAAATGGCCATGATCTTCAGCATCGTCGCCTCATCGACATTGTCTGTGATCTGGTATCTTGTCTTCAGCCGCTCAATGCACTGCGCGGGGGTGGCGTAACGGTTCAGATTGGTCAGATAGTTATTGGAACGCCACTGGTTCTCCCGGGTGGCCAGAACTGAATCAGAGACGCCGGATCCGAAATCGAAGATCCATTCGCCTGTCTCCGGATCCCGCCGGATCACAAATTCAATGGCCATTTCCCCGCCGTTCTTTTCGATGATGCCAATGGTATCGATAATGGAGGCGGTATAAGCCCTGTAGGAAGCAGCAGAAACAGTGGAGGCATCCTTATAGAAGGTGACATTATAAATCAGCTCATCCTGCGCCAGGATCACGGAATCCGAGGAAACAATATTGCCGCGCTTGCCGCGAAGCGCGATGGTTTTGGTTCGGGTCGCCTCGGCCTTTTCCTGGTAGAAATCCTCCTGACGGAGCTGAAGATTGACGAGGCCGGAGATCAGATAAACAAAAATGGCAAAGAGCGCAACCACAAAGCCGATATACCGGCCGACGCCGGGTCGAAGTTTTTTCTTTTTATCCATGGCTTCACGCTCCTTTCTGCAGCGGAAACGGTGAAACGTCTCTGCGAGGATTCATTATTTCTTGCTGAAAACAATGGGCTGATTCTTCAGAACTGGCTCTTCACGCTTCCGGCCGAGAATCAGGGGACGAACCATCAGGGCCACTACGACGGACAGAAGTCCGGTTTCAAGGACGCACCAGATTGCGCGCTGGAAATGCCGGAAGGTCAGATCCGTACCCTGAAGATAAATATACGCGACATTGACCGTTTCATATACCAGGACATTGACCATGGCACAGAGCACGGTACGGACCAGCGCCGGAATCTCCCGGCTTTTCCGCTTCATCGCCCGGTCCATCTGAAGACGGCGCAGGGACTTATCCGCGAAAGCGAAGGAGACGAAAAGGCTGGAGATGGGATAGAGCGCCAGATTCAGGAAAGTGATGGACGGCACCATGATTTCCATCAGGAAGCCATAAATCAGCCCGGCCCAGAGACCCTGCAGGCGACCGTAGGCGACGGTGACGATTGCAATGTTGATATACAGGAGGTTCGGGGTCACACCAAAGGGATGAAAATAAGGCATGACACAGACCTGCGTCAGATAGCCCAGGGGAATCAGCAGAACAAAAACCAGGTACTTCCGGAAAAAGCCCGGCCGGAGAAGGCGACGGAAAAAGGCTTTCATTCCTCGTCCTCCTCGAAGGTCATGGTGTCCGGATCCGGCGTCAGATAAGGCGTCGGGGTCGGAACCGGCGTCGGCGTCAGCGTCGGCGTAGGTTCGCCTCTGGGATTGACGACCGTGTACTCCAGATTATGGATCTCCGGTGTGGGCGTCGGAATCGGTGTCGGTTCCGGCGTCGGCTCCGGCGTCTCCGTGGGCTCCGGCGTGGGCGTCGGGGTTGCATTGGGGTCAGGGGTGGTCTGAGACTCAAAGAGGGAAGAGGCGATCTGGGGCACCTGGGGAGAGGGCCGGGCGCTTTCCAGAGGCACCAGCTCCATGCTGGTCCGGCCGTTTTCCCGTCCCTGGATTGCTTCGGCCACAGGCCGATAGCGCAGGACAATGACATATTCGAGATGCTGGAAGTCCGCCAGAGGTTCCAGCACGATATACTGCTTATTGGCATCCATGCCGCGGGTACTCTCCCGGACGGTACCGATGGGAATCCCCTTGGGGAAAGACATGCCGACACCGCTGGTGACTACCGTATCGCCGGGACGGGGAAGGTTGTCATCCGGGAGATAATACATCCGGCACATGGCCGTGCCGTCAATGCCCAGGGTGCCGCGGACGGTACCCTGATCCCGTGAGGATGAAATCAGCGCAGCGATGGAGGCTTCCGAGTCAATAATGGTCCGGACCGTGGCGGAGGAGGGCTCCACACTTTCCGTATATCCCACCAGGGCTCCGGAAATGGTGACGGCCATATAATCCTCCACGCCGTCATTGGTTCCCTTATTAATCGTGAATGTGGAAAAATAATTGGAGTCGGATTTCCCGATGACCGTGCAGACAATCGGTTTCATGCCGGCGTTGGCGGCAATCTCATCGCTCAGATCCTCATACTGGGAAAGGGTCTGCTGCAGTTCATCCGCCAGCATCGCCTTATAGACCAGCTGCTCGTTTTCCGCCCGGAGGGCATTATATTCCGCTTCAATATTGGAGCGAAGCTTATAGGACCGGAAGAGACCGGCAACGGTCTCGGTGATGGAGGAAAAGAACTCCTGCACCGGAGAAACGGCTTCGCTGACGGCTGTTTCCGGCTCGCCGAGGAGAGGTACATCCGGAATGATCCGATGAAAAATATACGCTGCGGCCAGCAGCACCAGAATCACTGTGACCAGGGAAAGAAAGAAAATCCGGAGACGGGGATGACTGCCCCGGGATTTCCGACGGGATGGCAGGGGCTGCAGATCGTCATCCAGGAGAACCGTCGAGGCAGCGCGCGCCTTCTTCCGGAAAGCCTGCATGGATTCCGCCGCCTTTTCGGATTCCTCCGGGTCCTTTTCAGCATCCACGGCTTTCTCCGAACCTCCCCGGAGCTTTTTGAGGGCTTCCTCGGGGGTGTCCGAGGCGATGGCGGAGGAGGAGTCCTCCTCCGGTTCATCATAGATAAAATCATCCGAAACCGCGGGACGTTCTTTTTTCTTTTCTTCGCGGGGGCGAAGATGGAATCGGGCCATCAGGGGACACCTCCTTTCCTCAAATTTCAGGCTGTCCGCTTAAGATACCGGGGTGCCGCGTTTGTCCTGGGGAGAGACCAGCTGGATGTTCTCCGTGAGATAACCGATGCCGAGGATGCAGCAGTCCCCGGGGTCCCGGGCCAGGAGCACCGGAATATCCAGCTTTTCAGAAATAAACTGATCCAGGGCAAAGAGCATGCTGCCACTGCCTGTCAGATGAATACCGCTGCGCATGATATCCGCGCAGAGCTCCGGAGGGGTCTTCTCCAGCACCCAGCGAATCGCCCTGATGATCGCAGAACAGGGTTCCCTGATCGCTTCATAGGCCTGCGTCGATGTGAAGGAGATGGTCCCTGCCGAGGTATTCAGCTGATTAATCCCGCGGACCAGAATCGTACGGGGCTCCTCCAGGGGCATGGCTGTCGCCAGATCCTTTTTGACTTTCTCCGCGGTCTGCCGCCCGACGATGATATTGCACTCGCGCTTGAGATAATTCATCAGGGCTTCATCCATCCGGTCCCCTCCGACAGGCACGGACTGGGAAACCACGAGGCCGCCCAGGGATATTACAGCCACGTCGGTGGTTCCTGCCCCGATATCCACCACCATGTTTCCCACCGGATCATAGACGGGGAGCCCTGTTCCGATGGCGCCGGCAAAGGGTTTCTCAATCAGGAAGACATGCCGCGCACCGGCATAGCGAACCGCCGAAGTGAGCGCTTTCCGGTTTACATCATCCAATCCGCAGGGGATGGAAACGATGACCCTGGGTTTATTAATGTAGCTGATGCCAATCGCCTTGCGGATGAAATACTTCAGAAGCAGCTCGGTCATGTCAAAATCCGAGACCTGCCCATTCCGGATCGGGGAGATGGTCATCAGCTGATCCGGGCTGCGGCCGTAAAGAAAACGGGCCTCATCTCCCACCGCGCGGACCGTATGCTTATCTTCCCGCTCCACGGCTACGAGAGTGGGCTCGCTGATCACGATCCCCCGGCCGCGGACATAAACGAAGGTATTGGCCGTTCCCAGATCAATACCAATATCAGGCGCCGCAAAAGGCATGGAAGTAATCCTTTCTGAAAACAGAATTCCCTGAAAACTTTCCGATCAATGCGTCCGGAGACGAAAGAAAGGAGTAACAGTTCAATCGAAGAAGGTATATCCGCTTCGCTCCAGCAGACGGCGGACCAGATCGAGGGGGAGACCGATGACCCCGGATGGACTGCCTTCCATCCGCCGGATCCACAGCGCCGCCTGGCCCTGAATCGCATAGGCGCCGGCTTTGTCCAGGGGTTCGCCGGTTGCGACATAGGCCGCAATATCCTCCTCGGAAAGGGGATCAAAGAACACATGGGAAACATCCGTATCCGTCAGAAAAGCACCGGCAGGATTCACGACCGTAACCCCGGTGCAAACCGTATGCCCCCGGCCGGACAGGAGACGCAGCATGGCACAGGCCTCCGCCTCGGAGGCGGGCTTGCCAAGCTTTCGGCCATCCACGGCCACCAGCGTGTCCGCCGCGAGAATGTAGCGCCCAGGATGAACCTGAAGCGCGGCTTCGGCTTTGCGCCGACTCAATTCCGCTACCGCTTCCTCAATCGGCAAATCACAGGTTTCATCCACATCAGGAGCATCCACTTCAAAGGGAAGACGCGCCTGGGAAAGAAGCTCCTGACGGCGGGGAGAAGCAGAGGCCAGAATGAGGGAAAGGGGCACGACAAAAACACCTCCCGGAAAAGGGTACCAGTCAGTATATCACAGAATCGTCTTCTTGTGAAATTTTGGCTGTTGCTTTTTCTGCCCAAAGAAGGAAGAAACAGGATTATGCCATCGATTTTCAATACCATGGAAAAACTGAAATCTGCGATTGTTTTACAAAGGGGGTTATGCTACAATCTGAAAACGAAACAGACAGGAAGGCTGCCCGGGGAACCGGGGAAATGCGGCAGCAAAGAACACCGGAAAAAGTGCGAGGAAAAACAGTATGCATATGCGAACCAAAAAATGGGCCAGGCCGGAGCTGCATGCCTGTCCGTTTTATGAAGCTGAAGGTGAGCAGCGAAGAGGCCGCTGGCGGGAAGCATTCCCGCGGCCGGAACAGCCGCTCCACCTGGAGATGGGCTGCGGGAAGGGCGTCAGCACCGCACAGATGGTGGCAGCCAACCCGCAAATCAACTATGTGGCAGTGGACATCAGTCCCGATGTGCTGGGAGATGCCCGTCGCAACATGGTCCGGGCCTGCGGGGGCGATCCCGACAATGCCTGGATTCTGTTTGCAGATATCTGCCTGATTGACCACTATTTCAGCCGGGAGGACGGGCCGGAGCGGATCATCATCTCCTTCTGCAACCCGTGGACGGAACACCCCAAGCATGAAAAACGGCGGCTGACCCATCCGCGCCAGCTGAAACAATACCGGGAGATGCTGCAGCCCGGCGGTGAAATCTGGTTCAAAACAGACGACGACCGGCTGTTTGATGATTCCCGGGCGTACTTTGCTCTGTGCGGCTTCGACACGGAATATATCACATGGGATCTGGCCGGAAGCGGATTCGAACCGAACTACATTTCCGAGCATGAGCGGAAGTACCGGGAGATGGGAATTCCGATCAAATTCGGGATTTTCCGGATGACGGAGCGCGAAATGGGCTTTGATCCGACAAGATTCCGGCTGACACCGGGCGTCCGGAGGGAAACGCTGGAGCGACTTTCAAAGGGATGAAGCAAAAGAAGCGCAACAGGATCGGAGAAAAGCAGGAGATCACAAAAGCCGCCAGACAGAAAAAAAGCCACCCGTCCGTTTCGGGACAGGCGGCCTTTTTTATCCCGGTTTTACAGCAGAATCGCGGCGGCAATCAGCGCGCAGCAAAAGAGCACTGCTCCCAGGTCGATCCACTGAAAGGGATACTGTTTATAACCGGAAACGGCGGTGCGCAGATGAAACCCACGAACCTCCGCGGCCACGGCAGTCTGTTCAGAACGGCGAACAGAGGAGATCAGCAGCGGCGCACAGAGGGGCAGAATCATACCGAGCTTCCGGAATCCCTTTGCGGCGTCAAATTCCACTCCCCGGGCAGTCTGCGCTTCCATGATGTCATCCATTTCCGAAAGAAACTGGGGAATGAAACGAATGGCTGTGGTAATCGTAAATGCATATGGATAGGGGACATGCAGCACCTGCACCAGTGCGTTGGCCAGGTCATTGATCTTTGTCACCGCCAGCACGAGCGCCAGCGGCATGCAAACCACCATCAGCCGCAGCACCACTTTCCCGGCTGTCAGCAGCCCGGTGTCGGTTACAATCCAGAAAACGGGAGTGCCTTTCCGTGTGAGCAGCGCCTGCAGAATAAAAAGGAAAAGCGCAATCCGGAGAAGTCCTTTGAGAATGTTCACCGTCTTCTTCGGCACCCCGGCGATGAAACCGATCAGCAGATCCAGCGCCAGAAGACCCAGCAGGAATATCAGTCTGTCAGTGATAAACGCAGCGACGCAGATCACTACAGTGAGGAGCAGTTTGGTGACCGGATTCAGGCGATGGAGCAGGGAAGTTCCCGGGACATACTGAAAAAGATCTCTCATACCGGGATTCCCCCTTTCGAAACAATGATTTCCGTCAGGGCTTCCGCCGTATCCGCAGCTTCAAAGCCAGCGCCAAGACGAAGGGAAAGACCGATCATCTGGGGCGGAAGGATGGAGGCTTTTTCTGCCAGCTCCGCATCCCGGAAAACAGTCCGAACCGGGCCGTCAGCGAGCAGCTGACCATTCGCCATTACCAGGGCACGCCGGGCATAATCCAGTACCACTTCCATATCATGACAAACCATGACGACAGTTACCCCTTTTTCGCGGTTCATTCGGGCTACGCGATCCATGATATGGCAGCATTCCCGGTAATCCAGACCGGTGGTCGGCTCGTCGAGAAGCAGAACGTCCGGCTCGACCGCCAGGATGGACGCCAGGGCAACCCGCTGGCGCTGCCCGCGGCTCAGGGAAAAGGGCTCCTCATCCCCGGAAAAACCGAAATCAGAAAGCACTTCGTCCGCTCTGTTCCGAAGCGTGTCTTCACCATCTTCCTTCCTGACGGAACGAAGCCCAAAGAGAATCTCATCCCGCACCGTGTTTTTGCAGATCTGCCGGTCCGGGTTCTGAAAGAGAAATCCTACCTGACGGGCGCGTTCACTGACTCTTGCTGCCGCAGTATCCTTTCCGCCGATTACCACTTTGCCTTCTGTGGGCTTTATCAGTCCGTCAATCAGCTTCATCGTGGTGGTCTTGCCGGCTCCGTTTGCCCCCAGCACAGCGACAAATTCGCCTTTTTCGATGTGGAAGGACAGATCCCGAACCGTTGCGCCCTGAGCGGGATAATTGAAGCTTACGTGATCCAGCCGTATCATTGCATCAGCTCCCTTACGAGTTTCTCCGCCTCATCCAGACTGACACTCACCGGAAGAGATTTCCCCAGCCTTTCGGAAAGCAGCCGGGTCAGCAGCGTAACCCGGGGACAGTTGACACCCAGCGCCTCCAGTTCATCCGAGCGGGCCAAGACTTCCCGGGTTTTCCCCTGGCGGACAATTTTGCCCTGATCCAGTACAGCCAGCATATCCGCGAATTCACAAAGCAGCATGATCTTCTGTTCCACGACCACCACCGTGATGCCATATTCTCTATTGAGCGCTTTCAGCAGGGAAAAGATCTGCCGGCTGCTCCGGGGATCCAGTTCGCCAGTGGGCTCATCCAGCACAAGTACCCGGGGCCGCAGCGCAATCACTGAGGCGATGGCCACCTTCTGGCGCTGACCGCCGGACAGGGAGGCGATTGTGCGATCCCGCAAATCCGCAATTCCAACCCTGTCCAGGGCAAATTCCAGCCGGGAGGGAATTTCCTCCCGCGGAACACCGAAATTCTCCAGCCCGTAAAGCAGTTCATCCTCAACTACGGAAGAAATAATCTGGCTGTCCACATCCTGAAACACCATCCCCACCAGCCTGCTCAGGTCGGTAAGGGGCGTATCCACCGTATCCAGACCATTGACGCGGACACTTCCATAGTAATCCCCCGTATAATGATGGGGAATGACGCCGCTGACGGCCCTGATCAGCGTGGTTTTTCCGGCACCGGCCGGGCCGATTATGCCCAGAAACGCCCCGTCCGTCACTGTCAGGGAGATCCCGCTGAGCGCGGGTGCGGGCTCATCTTTATAGGTGAATGTCAGGTCCTGTATGTCGATCATTGGAGGAACTCCTTTCCGGGAGGATCATTTTCTTTATTTTTTCAATACCTTTTTCAGCGGCAGATAAAGCGCCTGCACCAACACACTGCCGATGGCAGCGGTACCCAGGACGATCGGGATATAGGCTACCAGTCCGCTGGTTTCCATGTGCATGAACACGAAGAGGCATATCACAAAGCTGCCGCCGGAAATCACTGTGGAAACAAAGGTGGAGAGCAGGGGCTTCAAATCCAGCTTTCCGATCCGGAAGGGAACCCGGATCATGAAATACATGGCGACCGCACCCAGCAGCTCAGAAATGAAATTCAGCCACGGGGTACCGGGCAGGAACTGGCAGATGGCACCGGCCAGAAGGCCGATTACAGCACATTGCAACAGGCCGGGCTGTACGAGAAGAATGGCCAGACAATAGGCAGCGATGATGAAGTTTGGCTTCATTCCGAAGAAATTGACTACGCTGCCTACAAACATCTTGAGCACGGCACCGGCGGCCAGCAGCACGGCTACCAGAATCAGATCCTGGATGGAAAAACCTTTCTTTTCCTGGGACGCTACCGTTCTCTTTTCAGCCATGTGGATACCTTCCTTTCTCTTCCTTTCATTGGGTTAACGTGATGCTGTTGG
>JAEEGL013659833.1_pt1 | contig 10006 bp, 6 predicted proteins | sample 9134231 | NCBI WGS metagenome assembly JAEEGL01 (sample SAMN16246548, study PRJNA631951) | gut metagenome | biome: gut microbiome; feature: rumen; material: fiber-attached | host: Bos | place: Iran: Karaj | collected 2018-10 | reverse complement strand
CTGAGCTACAAGGGCTACTAACATATTGGAGCGGGAAACGTGTTTCGAACCCGCGACCCTCAGCTTGGAAGGCTGATGCTCTACCTACTGCGCTACTCCCGCTCTAAAAAAGTTGGTGGAGAGAGAAGGATTCGAACCTTCGAAGTCGTAGACGGCAGATTTACAGTCTGCTCCCTTTAGCCACTCGGGAATCTCTCCACCCGAAAGCGAAGTCATTTGCTTCGCCATCTACCTAATCATGGAGCTGGTGATGGGACTTGAACCCGCAACCTGCTGATTACAAATCAGCTGCTCTGCCAGTTGAGCTACACCAGCGTTGTCTAGCTCACCCACGGCGACGTTATTAGTCGAAAGCGTTTTTTATGTCAAGTAACTTTTTTAACTTTTTTACATATCACCTTTAAAAATCTCTAAAACGCGCTCATAGACTCAAAAAAATTGGCTCTACATATCGAGCGCCCGCAATAAAAACGGGCGATTTTCCTGGCCAAAGAGTGCCTCTTTTACCGGCTGGAGGCAGTTAAACACCTCCTCGCACCAGGTTTCTTCTTCCGAAACGCCTTCTTTTTTTTCTTTTAATTCATTAAGACGCGCAAGCTTTTGATTAATTTCCGGCGAACTAGTTATAAGAGCCTCGCGCCTCAGAAGTACGATGGCTTGACGAATTATCTCGTTTTTACCAGCAGTTATATCTTTAATCGCTTCAACAAGACGCTCATATTCGGCAAGGTTTTCATTTAAAAGCTCTTGCAAAAGCTCCTCGCCACCGTGCAGGTGACGCGGATTATCCAGCTCATAGCGCAGTTCTCCCAATAACAAGAGCTTAAGGCGCGCTGAAGCTGTAAGTTTTGAGCTCATAAGCAGCTCCACCAATTGACTATCAATGCGCCCCAGTAAAATAGCCAGATTATTGCTATTAAGGCGCGGCGGCGCAGTTTTGGAGAGAATATTATTCTTGCCCTTAGCCGCGGTGTTACTTAGGTAAAGCGGCCTGTTTAAGGCCCCCAGCGGCTCACGGGCGCGGTTTTCGTTTTTAGCTCCGCTCTCCCCCACGGAAAGGCCGGCTTTTATTTCCTGAATAGCTTTAAGCGCCTCCTCGGCCGGCATAATTCCGGCCAGAAGGCCGTTTTCCACTTCCAGAAGGCGCTTTTTTAATTTTTGGCTACGGCAGAGCGGGCGCAGTTTATCTATTGTTTGCTGCAGACAAGCGATATTTTCCTCTTCTATTGCTTCCGCCATTTTGTTCCCCGGCGCTTTTTGCGCTATTATAATTAAGAAAATAGCGGCAACTTTTGTGCCGAAAAGAGAGTAATGTGATGAACTGGAATTTAAAAGATATTTTTCCAAATAAATTGCTTATCGGCCTGACTGGCGGAATTGCCAGCGGAAAGTCACTGGCCGGCAGCTATTTTGCCGCTCTCGGCCTGCCGCTTTTCGATACCGACCTCATCTATCACGATCTTCTGCAAAGCAGCCGGGAGCTGGCGGAAAACCTGGTTAAAACCTTCGGCACGGAAATAATGGCCGGGGGGAGCGTAAGCCGCTCGCTTCTAAGTAAAAAAGTCTTTGGTGATCCGCGCCTTTTGCCGCGTTTAAATGAGATAACCCACCCTTTAATTGCCAGAGCACTCATAGAGCACCTAAAAGCCGAGACAAGCAATTTAGCCATTATTGAGGCCACACTGCTTTTTGAGAGCGGCCTTAATAAAAGTCTCGATGCCGTGATAACCGTCACCGCTCCGCCTAAAGTGCGGCTTTTGCGGCTCATGGAGCGCAATAATTTAAGCCGGGAAGAAGCCGAAAAGCGCCTCTTAGTCCAAAATAGCGATGAATACCGGGTAGCTCAGAGCAATTATATTATTCAAAATAACGGTAGCCGCGATGAGCTTAACGAAGCTGTCAAAAAATTAGCTTTTATTTTGCGAGAAAAAGCAAAAGAGGGCCTTAGGAGCGGGGAAATTTAGTTATTGTCGTTATCGTTATTACCGATAGAGGGGTAATAAGGCACCATAATGGAGAATTTGCTCATTTGTTCCAGAGCTCTTTCTACGTTGTTACCGTTATTGGCCACCAGGTTTTCATAAGTAACGCCGTCGAGTTTGAGCGAGAGGTGGACGACAACTTCCGGGTCGTCATATTTGGAGCTGTTTTGCACTCTGGGGTCACCCATGCCATCCGGGACTTTCGGCAGATTGATGCTGCCGCTCTTGGAATAGACCACCCAGCGACTGGAGAAATCATTGTCATCGTTAAAAGCGCTGTAAAGCAGAAGATTCATATCAGCGCCCTGAGCATTTTCAAAGGCATAATCTTTAACAGTCCTGGGAGCAGAAGCATCGATAGTAGGCAGGCCGATAAAATCACTGGCTTTAATAGAATCACCGGTTTTTGGAGCACCTTTTATAACATTCGCGGTAAGACGAATAGCGCCGTATTCATTGGCACTCGGTAATTTCTCGGCGTTCATGAGTTGCTTACCGATGGGGGCAGCAACAACAATGGTTTTGTCATCGGCATTTTTAATGGACTTTTGCGCCGGAGCGTAAAGAATACCGACACTGCCTTCCGGCACTTTGCCGCTGACATCTTTGGGGCATTCTTTTTTGTCTTTTTCATTTTTACAAACAGTAGCGGCATCAATTTTGCCGTTGCCGTCGATATCGGCCGAAAGAGTGAGACCGGTGAGCATAGCGCCGTAACCTCTGGCGTTGACAAGGCGCAGAATACCGATAGCGTCCATTTGAGCCTTTGATTCAGCATCGGCCGGTAAACTGTCAACTTTGAGCTCGCGGTAAATGCGGAATTTTTCGCTTAAAGAGAGGTCTTGGCTGGCCAAAGCACCACCGGCAGGCATAGCGGCCGGCACACCGACGGCAGTACCGAATTTGCTGAAAAGCGGCAAAACGGCGTCGAAAATCGTCGGCACATCAATGGTTTTGGAAGTAAACATCGGTACAATACCGATAACATCGTTAAGCGCAATTTCAAGACCTAAAGCCCAAGGAATACGCTGGCCGGGAATAGCGGGTGCTGTGTAAGTGGCTTTCATATCGCTCTTTTTAGCACCTACAACAGCTCCGCCGGGCAATGGAATAGCCTCGGGAACCATACTATTACCGTTAGCATCTTTGGGAATAAGGCTCATTATGCTATCGGGGATTATATCGGCTAAGCTGTAGCAACCATCTTTACCAATACTGCAACCGCTGGTCATGCTACCGAGGAAGTTATCTAAATCAAAAGTGAAAACACTGGAAAGCGGGATGGTATTGGTAACAAAAGCGGCTTTAAAGTCTTGGTGAGTACCGCCCAGGAAAGATTTAGCAAATTCATCAAAGCTGAATTTGCCTTTGGAACCGCCGGCCAGTTCGCTTTTTAAAGGACGATGACCAACGGGCACAGCCACGCTCTTGGTAGCCACCGGTACATCGGCTATGGTGGTGTAATTGTAATCGGCTTTGAAAGCGGTAACGGTAAATGTGGTGGCAGCAGCAGCCTTAACTGTAACCGCAGCAATACCGCTGGCATCGGTTTCGATATAATCGCTATCGGCATCAACAACCACTTTGGCCCCGGCAACACCCTGGCCTGTGGCATCATCATAGACAAATACCTGCACGGATTCGGCGGCAGAAGCATCCAAAACTTTTACACTAAGTTCGCACTGGACATCAGAGCCGGAAACTTTGGCGGTAATTTTGCTGTCCCCGGCAGCAGCGGTGTATTCGCTACCGCTAACGGAACCGCCGGAAAATTCAAAGGTGGCGCAGTAAATAGGGGCGCCGCTTTCATCAAGAGCTACGGCTTCCAAATTGGTTTTGCTGCCGACAGCAACAGTGAGAGCCGAACCGACTTGGCCGGTCATACCGATAATTTCGCACTTTTTGGCCAACTTGCCGCAAGCTACACATTCACCTAAATCAGTACAAATCTCACCGGCTTTGCAAGCATTCTCATCGGTAGGATCGCAGCCGCTCATGGCTTCGCATTTGCCTTTATCGTTGCAAATAAAGCCGGGGTCGCAATCAAATTTAGAGGTGCACTCTTTTTTTCCCTCTTCCTCTTCTTCGTCGTTTTTACACGAATTGAGAGACAAAGCAGCACCGCCGGCCAAAAGCAGGCTGAGAGCCATCGTACCAAATAAATTCTTTTTCATGTTTCCTCCTTAAAAACAGTTAACGCCCATAACAGGCGGGCGTATTATGCCGCGCCCGGCGGGCGGTTGTCAATTACCAACAATTTGAGGGTACATAATGACACATTACAAAATCTGCAAATATAGACAAAATTGCCCTACCAATTTCTTTCTTATTCGGCTAAAGATAAGGAGGTTTGTTTTAAAAACCATCCTGTAGGAGTATGCGCATGGATCGAAATTTCAAAGTGGTAGGAACTTCCGTGAACAAAATCGACGGCCTTTCCATGGCCGCCGGGCAAGCTGTCTATGTGGCCGACTGGCCTATGCCTAAGGCTCCCCTAGTGGGCGCTATTTTGCATAGCCCGCACGCCCACGCCATTATTACTTCTATCGACACCAGCGAAGCAGAAGCCATGCCTGGTGTTCATGCGGTGCTCACTTATAAAAATGTGCCGAGAAATGTCTATACCACCGGCGGCCAGGGTTACCCGGAGCCTTCACCATATGACACCTTTATTCTCGATAAAAAAATGCGCTATGTTGGCGACTGGGTGGCTGCCGTCGCCGCTGATAACGCCGCTATTGCCAAAGAAGCCATTAAAGCCATCAAAGTTGAGTATGATGTGCTCCCGGCCGTGCTCGATATAAGAAAAGCCAAAGGCGGCCCCGTTATTCATGACGAACCGGAGGCCCACGAGCTCTTCCCCATCGGCTTTAAGCCGGAACAAAATGTGGCCTCCGAAGCCGGTGCCACCATGGGCGAAGTGGATAAACTCCTCGCCGAATCACCGGTTATGATTTCTCACGAATACGAGACCCACTACGGCCAGCACTGCCCCATTGAGCCCCATGTTTCCATGGGCTACCTGGATGAACGGGGCCGCCTGGTGATTGTCACTTCTACCCAGGTGCCCTTCCACGCCCGGCGCATCACCGCCCGCGCTCTGGGCATTCCCGTGAAGCAAATCCGCATTATTAAAGCCCGCGTTGGCGGCGGCTTTGGCACCAAGCAGGAGGTGCTCTATGAGCCCTTGGTCGGCGCTTTGGTTCTCGCCTGCAAACAGCCGGTTTTAATGGAGCTTACCCGCGCTGAGGAATTTATCTCCCGCACCCGCCACCCGCAAATTGTTAAGATGAGCAATGGCGCCCGCCCCGATGGCAGCCTCACTGCCACCAAGATGGAAGTTCTTTCCAATACCGGTGCTTATGGCTCCCATGCGCTCACTGTGGCCATGAACTGCGGCTCCAAGGTGCTGCCGCTCTATAGAGCCGATGCCGTGGAATTCCACTGCGAGACCGTTTATACCAATATGCCCGTTGCCGGCGCTTACCGCGGCTACGGCGCCACCCAGTCCAGCTTTGCTCAGGAAATGCAAATGGACGAGCTGGCCGAAATTTTAAACATGGATCCCATTGAGTTCCGTCTTAAAAATGCCATCAGAGAAAACGAAGGCTCGCCGGTCTTTGCCGCTCTCGGCGAAGGCAAAGCCGGTGTGGAGCAAAAAGTTACTTCCAACGGCCTGGAGCGCTGCATCCGTCAGGGAGCCGAGGCCATCGGCTGGAAAGATATCTGGCGCAAGCACATTACCAATGGCACCAAAGTGCGCGGCGTCGGTATGGCTGCCCTCATGCAGGGCTCATCAATTCCCGAAGTGGATATGGCCTCTGTTTCCATCAAGATGAACGAAGACGGCTCCTTTAACCTTTTGGCCGGCGCTACCGACCTCGGCACCGGATCCGATACCATGCTGGCCCAGACAGCGGCCGAAGCCCTCTGCTGCAAAGCCGAGGATATTATTGTTTATTCTTCCGATACCGATATGACGCCTTTTGATGTTGGCGCTTATGCTTCTTCCACCACTTATCTCTCCGGCGAAGCTTCCCGCCGCGCCGCTACTGAGGTAGCCCGCCAGATTAAAGAGGTAGCCGCCGAAATGCTGGGCGTCTCTATAGATGACATTGAGCTGGAAGATTCCAAAGCCTTTGTGCGGGATGATGAGAGCCGCTTTAAAACTTATAGCGATATTTGCAACAATGCTCTTTACAGCAATAATCAGCACCAAATCGGCACTATCGCTTCGGCCATCTCCCACAAGAGCCCGCCCCCCTTTGCTGCCCACTTTGCCGAGGTGGAAGTAGATACCGAAACCGGCGAAGTAAAAGTGTTGCACTATGTGGCGGCCACCGATTGCGGCACAGCCATTAACCCCACACTGGCTGAGGGCCAGGTGGAAGGCGCCGTGATGAACGGTATGTCTTATGCCCTTACCGAGGAATACCTCTTTGATAAAAACGGCCGCATGGTAAACGATGGTTTTGATAATTACAAAATCTTCTCCACCGCCGATATGCCCAAAATGACCACCATCATGGTGCCGACTTATGAAGAATCCGGGCCGTATGGGGCCAAATCGGTCTCCGAAATCGGCATCAACGGCGCTTGCCCGGCTATTGCTAATGCCATTTACGATGCCATCGGCGTGCGCATCCGCTCTACTCCCTTCACCGCCGAGAAGGTTCTAAAAGCTCTCAAAGAGAAGAAAAAAGGCTAACCTTTAAAATCACTACAATTATACAATAAAGCCCCCAGGACGCCTGCCCGCTTTTCCTCTTGCTCCTTATATATAACTATGCTATTTTTTTTTAAGCTTTTGTTTGGCTTATAAGGGTATGTATATGCAGTTCAGTTCAGTTCAGTTCAGTTCAGTCGCTTTATTCAATTTTAACACATACTTAAATTTCAAGCAATCTAAAATTCATAATTTATCATATAATTTCGCACAGTTTTGCCTGTTTTACTTTGCAAAGCCGCACAAGTTTATTAATAAAAGAGGAGTTTTTATGAAAGGCCGTCCGCTTAAAATAGCGCTTTTTTCTCTGGCTTTATTTTTCACTTTTCCTGCTTTTGGCCAAGAGCAGGGCTCATTCACCGATGACCGTGACGGCACGACTTATAAAACAGTCAAAATCGGCCGAGAAACCTGGATGGCCGAAAATATGAAATACATTGCCGATGAAATTAGTTGCAAGACCGACAGCAAGCATGGCAGCTCAGTAAAGAATTATGGCTGCCTCTACAGCTGGGCCGATGCGCAAAAAGTCTGTCCCATTGGCTGGCATCTGCCCAGCAGAGTGGAACTGGGGCGCCTTTTAATCCAGGTGGGCGAAGGAGCGGAAGGCTCAGCTGCGCTTAGAGACAGCGCCTTTAAAGAGGGCCAAAACGGTTCCGGCTTTTCCGCTCTGCCGGCCGGCACTTATAGCCAAGGCAGCTATTTTGAATTTGGCCAGAGCGCCTATTTCTGGTCGGCAACAGAATGCGATGCCGAAGGAGCTAATGCCTATGCCATGTTTTTAAATTATGACAAAGTTTCGGCTCAACATTGCCATAATCAAATAACCGATGCTCTTTCCGTGCGCTGCGTAAAAGATACCGCCGGGAGCAATAAACAGTCCACCTTTAATGACCCGCGAGATGGCAATACCTATAGAACAGCCCAAATCGGCGGCCGGATTTGGCTGGCCGAAAACATGAAATACATCAGCGATGACATAGATTATAAAGCCACCAATAAACCGAATGAATACGGCATATTATATAATTGGAGCGCGGCGCAAAAAGTCTGCCCGGCCGGGTGGCACTTGCCGAGCAAAGTGGATTTCGACCGCCTGCTAATCCAAGTGGGCAAAGGCGAAAAAGGTTCCGATAACCTAAGGCACAAGAGGTGGGAAAAAGGCAAAGATCTTTCCGGCTTTTCTGCCCTCCCGGCCGGTAGCTGCGATAAAGACGGCTGTGCTTTTTTTGATACCGAGGCCTACTTCTGGTCCGCTAGCGAGCGCGGCAAAAATCAGGCCTATGGTCTCTATGTGAATATTAGTAATGTCACCGTAAATAGCGGCAAGATGGAGAGCTATTTGGCAGTGCGCTGCATAAAAGATGCCCTAGAAGCAGAAAGGGCCGAACCACCGGCAGTAGCTAAAACCGATATAGCAGCGCCAAATCAGGAAAAAGCCGCCCCCATTCCCCCTAAAGGAAAAAAAGCAGCAGAAGAAAAAGAGGGAAAAGCTAAAACTAAAAGCGCTCCAAAGCCCCAAACTGGTAATAAGCGCTATCTCATAGGAGCTGTTGCAACCGGTGTAGCCGGCGGCGGCGGCGGAATTATCAGCGGCGCGGTACTTATGGCCTTGGCAGCCGGTAAAGCGCGAACAAACCAGCGTATGTCCGGGAATATCGACTCTGTTAGAAAGGGAACCCTTGAGCTAAAGGATGTGCCATCCCAGCTGGAATTGGCTGATGTGGCCCAAAAAGGGCGCGCTATGGAAATTGGCAGCTATGTCTCATTTGGCATAGCCGGGGCAGCGGTGATTACAGCCGCAGTTTTAGGCGCCAAATATCACAAGAGCAAAAAAAATAATAAAAATAAGTTTGTTACTTTTGCCCCGACCATAGATGAACAAACAGCCATGTTCTTAATCGGCGGCCAATGGTAGGAGAAAAAGATGAAAGCCATAAACTTAGCACTTTTAAGCACTTTTTTACCGCTTTTAATAATTTCCGGCTGCTTAAATTTTGATGATGGCCGTTCGGGGTTCTATCCTTGCGATGTCAATTACAAATGTCTGGCCGGTTATAAGTGCATTAATAGTTCTTATTTTGCTAATGGCGAATGTGCGCCGCTTTGTGAGAGTGATAAAGATTGCCCCAAAAAGAGCACTTGCCTGGCCAAAGTATGCCAGCACAATACAGACACTCTTGATAGCAATACCGATAGCAACACCGATATTGCCGGTAGTAACTGTAGTATTGATGCCCAGTGCGGCACCGGATACTGTAACGATAAAAAGGAATGTGTAATTTTAAACAAAGGTGAAGGTTTTGTTACCGATGCGGCGGGGCATAAATATAAAACGGTGCAGATCGGCACCCAAACGTGGATGGCCGAAAATTATCGCCTAGCTACCAATAATGCTTATCGCCATGTTAATAATTTAGATTATTACGACTTTACTTATGGCCTTTTGTATAACTTTGACACAGCAAGCGCCGCTGATTTTTGTCCTGACGGCTGGCATCTGCCGCTAAAAAGAGATTGGCTAGTGCTGGAAAATGAAATTTGTAACCGCACCTGCAGTGACTCTTTTGACAAACTGGCCGCCACCAGCTGGGGCGGTAGCGATATTTATGGCTTTTCAGCTCTGCCGGCCGGCTCTTGTGAAGCCAACGGAACCTATAGCGTATTCGGGCAATTTACCTATTTCTGGTCTTACTCTCCTGATGAGAATAATGAAGGCGCCGCATATTGTTACAAAATAAATACTGCCGGAGCGGAAATAACGAGCTGCGACAAAAATTTAATGATCTCCGTGCGCTGCCTTAAGTAAAGTGGGTGCCATTATAATCCCGGATGAAAAAAAACGCTTTTTATAATATTATGATGCGTTTATAGTAGCGGCTTAAATGGAACTCTAAAAACGGGTGGCGAAATTTGAGATTTTAGGTTGCGCCTTTTTAATTGTGCAAGTTAGAATCTTCAGAAGTAGGTTCGTGCCAATCATCTCTCTTGGCACTAGCGACAAATGTCTTCGGCTCTTCGCCACTCTGCAAACTCACTTTGACTTCAAAGGCGATGCCGTCGGCGTAGCCACTAGCGCGCTGGTAATCGCCATAGTTGCAAAGGACATTAATCCATTTCTGTTTTTCGTCTTCTGACATATTCGAGGCAATTGCACTCTGCACGACTTCTACAGAAACAGAATCACAGTAGTCCCATTGGTTACAAGTGTAAATTATATTATCGTTATAACCATTCAAGAACAAGAAAACGCTGTTTTTTGTGCTTTCGTTGGTGAAATTACCGTAGGACACCCATT
>JAEEGL013011134.1_pt1 | contig 10006 bp, 21 predicted proteins | sample 9134231 | NCBI WGS metagenome assembly JAEEGL01 (sample SAMN16246548, study PRJNA631951) | gut metagenome | biome: gut microbiome; feature: rumen; material: fiber-attached | host: Bos | place: Iran: Karaj | collected 2018-10 | reverse complement strand
GCCGATCTCCTGAAGTCTCTTGATGTTCAGAGAAACTTCTCTTCTGAGATCGCCTTCTACCATGTACTCGGAATCGATGATCCTTCTGATGGCACCTACTTCGTCCTCAGAAAGATCCTTAATTCTGGTATCGGGGTTTACACCTGCTTCTTCCAGGATCTTTTTGGAAGTCTGCTTGCCAATACCATAGATGTAGGTAAGACCGATTTCCACTCTTTTTTCTCTTGGAAGATCGACACCGGCTATACGAGCCATAAAAAATACCTCCTAATTGTACTGCAACTATTTTTATAATTTGACGTGCCAACCCGCAGCCCTTTACAGCTGCGCCGGCACACAATACATAACTAAATGTTTATTCATTTAGCCCTGGATCTGCTTGTGCTTGGGGTTTTCGCAGATGACCATTACCTTGCCGTTTCTCTTGATAACCTTGCACTTTTCGCAAATGGGCTTAACTGAAGCTCTAACTTTCATTTCTTTCCTCCTGTGTCCGGGCTATTTATCTCTCCAGGTGATCCTGCCGCGTGTCAGGTCGTAGGGGCTCAGCTCCATCTTGACTCTGTCGCCGGGCAGTATGCGGATGAAGTTCATGCGCATCTTACCGGATATGTGAGCCAGTACTTCGAAGCCGTTTTCCAGTTTGACCTTGAACATGGCGTTGGGCAGCGCTTCGAGCACCGTCCCGAATACTTCTATTGTGTCCTTTTTTGCCATCGCGGACCTCCTTTACTGAGCAAGTCTGTATCCGTCCCTGTCTATGCAGGTCAGAAGTCTGGGTTCATCTTCGGTGATGACGATGCTGTTTTCGTAATGAGCCGCGTACGAGCGGTCTATCGTTACGGCAGTCCAGTCGTTAGAGAGAACTTCCACGTCGTAATCACCGACAGCTATCATCGGTTCCACACAGATCACCATGCCGGGGACCAGCTTGGGTCCGTGGCCGGCTCTGCCGTAGTTCGGAACCGCGGGATCTTCGTGCATATCCCTGCCGAGGCCGTGTCCGGTGTAATCCCGGATGACCGAGAAGCCGTTGGCTTCCACATAAGCCTGGACAGCTGCGCCGATATCCCCGGTGCGATAGCCCTTCTTGCAATATTTTAAGCCTTCGAAAAAGCTTTCCTCACAGACTCTGATGAGCTTTGCGTTTGTTTCGCTTATCTTGCCCACCGGATATGTTCTCGCCGCGTCGGAGTAAAAGCCCTTATGAATGGTACCGAGGTCCACGCTCACGATATCGCCTTCTCTGAGTATCCTCTTCTTTGAAGGGATTCCGTGAACGACCTCTTCGTTTACCGATACGCAGGCCGCGGCGGGGAAACCGCCGTAGCCTTTAAATCCTGGCTTCTGACCATGGGAGAGGATGTAATCCTCGACCCAATCGCTTATGTCCTTTGTCGAAATACCGGGCTTAATAAACCCCGGGAGATCTCTGAGCATCTCAGCCGCAACCATTGCAGCCTCTGCCATGATCTCTATTTCGTCTTTGGATTTAACAATGATCATGCTATTCACCAAGCTGTGCGCATATGTCTTCAAATACTTCCTGCTGGCTCTTTTCGCCGTCTACCGGCGCAAGCTTGCCTGTCTCGGTGTAGTACTTGATAAGAGGACTTGTCTGATCGTTGTAGACCTTGAAACGGTTCAGGACGGTCTCTTCGGAATCGTCTGCTCTCTGGTAGACCTCGCCTCCGCATACATCGCAAACGCCTTCTACCTTGGGAGGCATGTTGATGATGTGGTAGGGTCTTCCGCAGTTCCTGCAGACTCTTCTGCCGGTAAGTCTCGGGAGAAGTACGTCTTCGGAAACCTCAATGTCTATAACGGAGTCCAATTCCTGGCCTTTGCTCTTAAGGAAATTGTCAAAGTGCTCTGCCTGGAATATAGTTCTGGGGAAACCGTCAAGAAGATAGCCGTTAGCGCAGTCTTCGTGACAGATCCTGTCTTCTACAAGGTCGCACACCAGTTCATCCGGAACCAGCAGGCCCTGATCCATGTACTCTTTGGCCTTTTTTCCAAGGGGAGTGCCTTCCTTTACGTTTGCGCGGAAGATGTCACCTGTGGAAATGTGCGGAATGTTGTATTTTTCAGCAATACCTGTTGCCTGGGTGCCCTTGCCGGCTCCCGGAGGTCCGAGTAAAACAACTCTCTTCATTGCTATGCCTCCTTTACTTGAGGAATCCGCTGTAATTGCGCATTACCATCATGGACTCGATCTGCTTCATTGTATCCAGAGCAACGCCTACTGCGATGATCAGGGATGTGCCGCCGAAACCGATGTTCAGGGTCGTCCAGTGAGAGATGAGTGTGGGGATGGAAGCGATGACTGCAAGGAACAGAGCGCTTACTATGTTCAGTCTGTTGCTTACTCTTGAGATGTAGTCCGATGTGGACTTGCCGGGTCTGATGCCGGGGATGAATCCGCCGTTGTTCTTCATCTGATCCGCGATCTGGGTGGGATCGAAGCTGATCGCACCGTAGAAATAGGTGAAGAAGATGATGAGCAGGATCTCAAATATGAAGTAGATCCAGACACCGGGGTTTCCGTTGGGGCTCATCCACTTCTGTGCGAAGCTTGCAAAGCCGCTGTTCGGAAGCATGTATGCTACGGTGAGGGGCACCTGAAGCAAGGATGTAGCGAAGATCACGGGGATAACGCCAGCCTGGTTCACCTTGATAGGAATATGGGTGCTCTGACCGCCGTACATCTTGCGGCCGACAACTCTCTTGGCATACTGTACGGGGATCTTTCTGGTACCCTCGGAAACCATGATGATTCCGATGATAACTGCCAGAGCGAACACCAGGAAGAGTGCTACGGAAATGATGGATACGGTTCCGTCCGCAATTCCCTTGATGGTCCTGGAGATGCTGGTGGGGATCCTGGAAACGATACCCGAGAAGATTATCAGGGAAATACCGTTGCCGATGCCGTTGTCGTTGATCTTTTCGCCCAGCCACATCAGGAATGCAGTACCTGCAACCAGTGTGAGCACGATGACGATCTTGGAAAGGATGCTGTCATCGGAGAGAACGCCTCTGAACAGGCCGAAGGTGTAGCCGATGGCCTGGATCAGCGCCAGCACTACTGTCAGATATCTGGTGTAGGCTGCGATCTTGCGTCTTCCTTCTTCTCCCTGCTTGGAAAGCTCTTCCAGTGCGGGGATAGCTACAGCCAGCAGCTGCAGGATCAGGGACGCGGTGATGTAAGGCGAAATGCTCAGTGCGAAAATCGTGAAGTTGCTGAATGAACCACCTGAAAACAGGTCGAACAGACCGAAAAGTCCGGATTCATTTGAATCGAACATGTTTGCAAGCAGGGCTCTGTTGATTCCGGGTACCGGAATGTTGGAACCCAGGCGGAAGACGATCATCATCACAAGGGTGTAGATCATCTTGGAGCGCATTTCGGGAATCTTCCAGGCCTGCTTCATGGTCTTGAACATACCCATTTAGACTACCTCTGCCTTTCCTCCTGCTTGGGCTATCTTCTCGAGGGCGCTGTTGCTGAACTTCTGAGCCTGAACAGTCAGAGCCTTCTTGAGCTCGCCGCCGCCAAGGATCTTGATGCCGTCAGCTGCCTGATTTGCAAGACCGGCTGCTACCATCATCTCGGGGGTAACTGTAGCTCCCTCTTCGAAAATGTTGAGCTTTTCAACATTTACTGCGATATAGTCGGTTCCGAAGAGATTGGTGAATCCTCTCTTAGGAATTCTTCTGTAAAGGGGCATCTGGCCGCCTTCGAATCCGAGACGTACGCCGCCGCCGGATCTGGAGTTCTGACCATTCATACCGCGGCCTGCTGTGGTGCCGTTGCCGGTACCCTGGCCTCTGCCCTTTCTCTTAGCTTTGAAGGTGGAACCTTCCGGCTTCTTTAATTCATGAAGTTTCATCTGGTGACCTCCTTCTTACTGCTCTTCTACCTTCAGCAGGTGGGAAACCTTGCCGATGGCGCCTCTGCTCTGCGGGGTATCGGGAAGAACGACGCTGTGGCCGGGCTTTCTGAGACCGAGGGCTTCGACTACTTTCTTCTGATAAGGAGTAGAACCGATGGTGCTCTTTACGAGTGTAACTTTAAGCATGTCTAACCTCCTATCCTAAGATCTCTTCTCTGGAAAGGCCTCTTGCCTGTGCGACACTTTCAAGTGTCTTGAGGCTCTTGAGTCCTTCGATTGTTGCGTAAGCTACGTTTCCGGGGTTGTTGGATCCCAGGATCTTAGCTCTTACGTCTGAAATACCGGCAAATTCGAGCACTGTTCTTGCAGCGCCGCCGGCGATAACTCCGGTACCCTGTACAGCGGGCATCAGAAGCACTCTGCCTGCTCCGAATCTTCCTTCGATCCTGTGGGGAATCGTGGTTCCCTTCATTGCGACGGTGATCAGGTTCTTCTTGGCGTCTTCTGTGGCCTTTCTTACAGCTTCAGGGATTTCAACGGACTTGCCCAGTCCGAGGCCAACGTGGCCATCGTGGTCGCCCACAACTACGGTAACGCTGAATCTGGAGTTCTTTCCGCCCTTAACTACCTTGGTTACACGTCTGATGTTGACGATGGATTCCTTCAGGTCAAGTTTGGAGACATCTATTCTGTTCTGCATTGTGGTTCTCCTCCTAGAAATCAAGGCCTGCAGCTCTTGCGCCGTCAGCCAGCTCTTTTACTCTGCCGTGATAGAGGTATCCGCCTCTGTCGAAGCAAACGGTCTCTACGCCGGCTTCCTTGGCGCGCTTGCCAACCAGTTCTCCGACCAGCTTGGCTGCTTCCTTGTTTCCGCCGTATGCTGCCTGTTCCTTGATCTCCTTGTCGAGAGAGGAAGCGGAAGCGATGGTCTTGCCGTTTACGTCATCAATGACCTGAGCGTAAATATTCTTGGAGCTTCTGAAAACACAGAGTCTGGGCATCTCAGGAGTACCGAACACGTCTTTTCTGACTCTTTCGTGTCTCTTAAGACGATTGTCATTTCTACTATTTTTAGCCATTTCAGTTCATTCCTCCTGCTATTTACCGGTCTTGCCTTCTTTTCTGCGGATGTATTCACCTACGTAGTGGATACCCTTGCCCTTGTAGGGTTCGGGGGGTCTCCAGCCGCGGATGATCGCAGCATAGTTGCCAACCTGAGCCTTGCTTGCACCCTTTACGGTGATGGTGGTCTGGGTGGGAACTACGGTCTCGATGCCTTCAGGATCGACCATTTCTACAGGATGAGAGTATCCCAGCTGCATGATCAGGGTCTTGCCCTTCTTCTCTGCTCTGTAGCCGACACCGGTCATTTCGAGCTGCTTTTCGTAGCCCTGGGTTACTCCGTGAACCATGTTGTTTACCAGGCTCCTGGCAAGACCGTGCTGCATGTTAGCTTCGCGGCTGCCATTTGCCGGGGTGAATTTAAGCTCGCCGTCTTTAAGTTCGAGCTTGATGATGGGACTGATCTGCTCGCTCAGGGTTCCCTTGGGTCCCTTTACGGTAACAAAGTTTTTGTCGCTGATGGTGATCTCAACTCCGGCAGGAACAGTCACAGGCAGTTTTCCTATTCTGGACATTTGTTTCTCCTTTCTTTATTACCAAACGTAGCAGATAACTTCTCCGCCAACTCCGAGCTTCCTGGCTTCCTTGTCGGTGATCAGGCCGCTGGAGGTGGAAATGATTGCGATACCGAGTCCTCCGAGAACCTTGGGTACTTCGTCAGCCTTTACATAGACCTTGAGACCCGGCTTGGAGATTCTCTTGATACCGGTGATAACTCTGGACTTGCCTTCGCCGTACTTCATCTGTACTTTGATAGCGCCCTGAACTCCGTCTTCGATAACTTCGAAGCCCTTGATGTATCCTTCTTTGGTAAGGATCTCTGCGATGTTCTTCTTGATCTTGGAAGCAGGGATCTCTACGAACTCATGTCCGGCTACATTGGCATTTCTGATTCTTGTAAGCATATCTGCTACAGGATCTGTCATTGTCATTGTTGTTTCCTCCTTCCTTTTTTACCAGCTGGCCTTCTTTACGCCAGGGATCTCTCCCTTGTAGGCCAACTCTCTGAAGCATATACGGCAGATACCGTATTTTCTTAAATAAGCATGGGGTCTTCCGCAAATCTTGCACCTGGTGTAAGCCTGAGTGGAATACTTGGGTTTCTTCTGCTGCTTTACTTTGAGAGACTGCTTTGCCATAATTCCCTCCTACTTCTCGAACGGCATTCCCAGAAGTGCAAGCAGAGCCTGAGCTTCTTCGTCGGTTTTTGCCGTGGTGGTGAATACGATATCCATGCCTCTGACCTTCTCAACCTGATCGTAAACGATCTCGGGGAAGATCAGCTGTTCCTTGACGCCCATGGCATAGTTGCCGCGTCCGTCGAAGGAGTTCTTGCTTACGCCCTTGAAGTCTCTTACTCTGGGCAGTGCGATGTTGAAGAACTTGTCCGCAAATTCGTACATTCTGTCTCCGCGAAGGGTTACCTTGCAGCCGACGGTCATGCCGCTTCTGATCTTGAAGTTTGCGATGGACTTTCTGGACTTGGTCAGTACGGGAGCCTGGCCTGCGATGGTGGCCATTTCCTTAACTGCTGCCTCGATGAGCTTGGGGTTATCCTTTACGTCGCCGAGACCCATGTTCAGGGTGATCTTCTCCAGCTTGGGAACTTCCATTACGTTCTTGTACTGAAACTTTTCCTTGAGTGCGGGGAAAACTTCAGCATTGTATTTTTCTCTCATTCTTGCTGCCATTTTAAGCTCTCCTCTCACTAGTCGATAACTGCGCCGGTCTTTCTGGCGATTCTCTTCTTCTTGCCGTTTTCAACGACGTATCCGATCCTGGAAGCCTTCTTGGCCTTGGTGTCGTAATACATAACGTTGGAAGCATCGATGGGGCCTTCCATCTTGATGATCTCAGCAGGCTGTTCGTTTCTTGCCTTCTTGTGATGTGTCTGGATGTTTACGCCTTCTACGATGACGGTGTTCTTCTTGGGGTCGGCCTTGATGACCTTGCCGATCTTTCCGGCATCTTTTCCGGTAATTACCTGGACGGTGTCATTCTTTTTGATCTTCATTTATTATGCCCCTCCTACAGTACTTCCGGTGCCAGGGAGACGATCTTCATGAATCCTCTGTCGCGGAGCTCTCTTGCAACCGGTCCGAAGATACGGGTACCAACAGGAGTCTTGTCGTCCTTGATGATAACAGCTGCGTTCTGATCGAACTTTACGTAGCTTCCGTCAACTCTTCTCTCTCCGGTAGCGGATCTGACGATAACAGCCTTAACTACATCGCCCTTCTTGACTACTCCGCCGGGAGTTGCGTCTTTTACGGCACATACGATGATGTCGCCGATATTTGCATATTTACGGCCGGTGCCGCCGAGAATGCGGATGCAGAGGAGTTCCTTTGCTCCGGAATTATCGGCAACCCTCAGTCTTGTTTCGTTCTGAATCATCAGGTGCCTCCTTACTTAGCCTTTTCAACGATCTCCACAAGTCTCCATCTCTTTGTCTTGGAGAGGGGTCTTGTTTCCATGATCCTTACCTTGTCGCCGATCTGGCACTCGTTGTTTTCATCGTGTGCCACGTACTTCTTGGTGATCTTTGTGGATTTTCCATAGAGAGCGTGACGGCGGGACTCTTCGATTGTTACTACGATGGACTTGTCCATCTTATCGCTGGTAACGATACCTGCAACAACTCTTCTTGCTTTTCTATCTGCCATTGTCTACGTCCTCCTTTCCTATTCCTTTGCTGTCTTGAGCTCGTTCTCTCTCATGACAGTCTTGATCCTGGCGATCTCTTTCCTTGTTTCCTTCAGCTTTGCAGGATTTTCAAGCTGTCCTGTAACATGCTGGAAACGCAGGTTGAAGAGTTCTTTTCTGAGCTTGCTTTCTTCGTTTGCGAGTTCTGCCTGGCTCATGTTTCTCATTTTCTCGATTTTCATTTACTAGGCCTCCTTCTTAACGAACTTGCACTTGATCGGGAGCTTGTGGGAAGCAAGGCGTGCTGCCTCTCTTGCGACTTCCTCGGCTACTCCGTCGATCTCGAACATTACTCTGCCGGGTTTAACTACTGCTACCCAGTACTCAGGAGCACCTTTACCGGAACCCATACGTACTTCAGCAGGCTTCTTGGTTACTGACTTGTGGGGGAAGATCTTGATGTAGACCTTTCCGCCTCTCTTCATGTATCTGTTGATAGCTACACGTGCAGCTTCGATCTGGTTGGCAGTAATCCAGCCGCATTCCTGAGCTACAAGGCCGTAGCTTCCGTAAGTTACGGTGTTGCCCTTGGTAGCGATGCCCTTCATTCTGCCTCTGTGAAGTCTTCTGTACTTCACGCGCTTTGGCATTAACATGGCTTACTCCTCCTTTTACTCTTCTGCGGGAGCAGTCTCAACTGCTTCTGCTTCCTGAACGGGTGCAGCCTTTACGGGACGGCGACGGAAGTTCTCAGCCTTCTTGATCTCGTTTCTGTCCTCGCGCGGTCTGCGCTCTGTTCTTGCTTCCCTGCGGCCTTCGCGGCGCTCTCTTCTGTCGCCCTTGCGGCCAGGTCTTTCTTTTCTTTCGGGTTCGGTGGGGATAGCGGGGATCAGGTCCTTGTCCAGAACTTCGCCGTTGTTTACCCAAACCTTAACGCCGATCCTTCCGTACTGGGTATCAGCTTCGGCAAAACCGTAGTCGATGTTTGCACGGATGGTGTGAAGAGGAACGTTGCCTTCGGCATACTTTTCGCTTCTTGCGATTTCAGCGCCGCCGACACGTCCGGAGATAACGACCTTAACGCCCTTTGCACCGGCCTTCATGGCTCTCTGCAGCGCCTGCTTCATGGCTCTTCTGAAGGAAACTCTTCTCTCCAGGGACTGAGCGATGTTTTCAGCGGTCAGCTGAGCGTCTACATCCGGCTTCTTCAGCTCTACGATGTTCAGGAAGACCTGCTTGCCGGTGAGCTTTTCGAGCTCGCTCTTGAGCTTGTCGATGCCGTCTCCGCCTCTTCCGATAACCATACCGGGCTTAGCGGTGAGCACGTTTACTCTTACCTGATTAGCAGCTGCTCTTTCGATAACTACCTTGGAGATGCCTGCTTCATAGAGCTTCTTCTTTACATATGTTCTAACTTCGTTGTCCTCTACAAGATAATCAGCGAAGTTTTTCTTGTTGGCGTACCACTTGGAATCCCAATCCTGGATAACGCCTACTCTGAGTCCATGAGGACTTACTTTCTGTCCCATTCTAAACCTCCCGGATTATCTTTCTTTAAGGGTAACACTGATGTGGCTGCTTCTCTTGAGGATCTTTCCAGCTCTGCCCTGAGCACCGGCTCTCCAGCGCTTCATTGTGGGACCCTGGTTTACTAAGATCTCTGCTACATAGAGATTGTCGGGATTGAGCTCGAAGTTGTTCTCTGCGTTTGCTGCTGCAGACTGAACTACCTTCTCAACCAGCTCAGCGCTCTTGCCGGGGGTGAACTTCAGAATGGTGAGAGCATCGTTTAAGCTCTTGCCTCTTACAAGGTCGGCTACGGGGGCCAGCTTGGTGGGAGACATTCTTAAATATTTGGCTACTGCTTTAGCTTCCATTTTCTATCTCCTTCCTTACTTAACCTTGGATGCTCCGGCGTGTCCCCTGAAGGTTCTGGTGGGAGCAAACTCTCCGAGTCTGTGGCCTACCATATCTTCGGTAACGTATACGGGGATGTGCTTTCTGCCGTCGTGTACTGCGATCGTGTGTCCAACCATCTGCGGGAAAATAGTGGATGATCTGGACCAGGTCTTGATGACTTTCTTTTCGTTGGCTGCGTTCATAGCATCGATAGCCTTAAGCAGCTTTTCGTTTACGAACGGGCCCTTCTTTAATGATCTGCTCATTTAACTTTATCCTCCACTCACTACTTCTGGTTTCTGGACTTGACGATAAACTGTGTGCTGGCCTTCTTCTTGTTTCTGGTCTTATAACCAAGAGCAGGCTTGCCCCAGGGGGTAACAGGACCGGGACGTCCAACGGGAGCCTTGCCTTCGCCGCCGCCGTGGGGGTGGTCATTGGGG
>JAEEGL011825030.1_pt1 | contig 10006 bp, 8 predicted proteins | sample 9134231 | NCBI WGS metagenome assembly JAEEGL01 (sample SAMN16246548, study PRJNA631951) | gut metagenome | biome: gut microbiome; feature: rumen; material: fiber-attached | host: Bos | place: Iran: Karaj | collected 2018-10 | reverse complement strand
AGATAGTAGTCGTCACCCTTTTTATAAATCCAAGGAGCCTCGGTGTAGCTGTCACGGCCATCGCTTCTGGTGATAATATCATTTGTAGCCACATCTGTTCCGTTAGTGATTTTGCCATCTCCATTCAGGTCTTTGATGGAAATCATATCCTCATTAAGCTCACAGACGAAAAACATACCATTTCCCCAGGCTAGGTATCTGTGTTCCTCGCCGTTTTCATCGGTCTCAATCCAGCCAGTTGGGTCAATGTCGTTAAAGGAGCTGGTGTTAGGCTTGGTCATAGTGCTTTTTACAAGAGGCACGCCGATGTCTACAAATTGTCCAGTCGGAGAGTCGGAAACGGCCACGCCGATACACTGCTTACCAGTTTTATCCCAGCTACAGTAGTAGAGATAGTATTTATCCTTTCCGTCGGCTGGATCAGTGTGCTTGAGAACCTGGCTTGCCCAGGCGCTGGTGTCATTGCTATCCCATTTCACATCAGACATGGACATAACCACGCCTTCTTCTTTCCAATTCACCAGGTCTGTGGATGAATAGCAGAGATATTCCGGAATGTTGTAGATGGCTTTGCCAACCTCCTCATCGGTGGAAGCATCGTGTCCAGTGTAGAGGTAGACAGTGTCCCCATCCACCAAAACCGAAGGGTCGCCACCAAAGACCTTTGTGGCGATAGGATTTCCCAAGGTGCTTTTTTCAACAACCGTTTCCTTTGGCGAACCACAAGCGGTCATTGAGATGGCGCAGACTATCGCCAGAATAATAGAATACATTCTTTTCTTCATTGTAAAAATTCCCCCTAAATACCTTTAATAAATACTAAAATAATTTAATATTATATATAACACTTTTGGAGGGCGGTGACAAGAACTATTCCTCTAAAGCAAAATCAGTTAAATAATCCTGTGTGATACTTATGTGATAATTCCTTTGCTATTATCAGTTCATCAAATAACAAATGAGAGCTACATTTCATTTAAATACAGTAAAACAGGAGGTAACTAGTATGAAATTTTTTAACATTAAAGACACTAAGGAATTCTTTTATAAACTTGCAGGTTGTGAGGGCGATGTAGACCTTGTAGATCCAGAAGGTGGACTTATTGCTCTTATAACTAATGGCCATGAAAATCTCAGTGCTGTGGCAGCCACATACCTTAGAGGAAGTATCAGTGAAATCGAGCTTAAGTTCTCAGATAAGAGAGATGTTTTTTATATGGCCGAGTACGTTTTGGCAAGATAAAAATTGAATATTGTATGTTGAGAGAAGCAGTTCAATTATGGCTGCTTCTTTTTTTGTTGACAAATTAAGGGTAAACTATTAAACTTCCGTATATTTTTGATACAAAAAATATGATTAACTATTTGGTTAATCAAAATAAGGAGGAGAAATGGTTCTAAAAGTATTCAAGGCAACGATTAAAAAGGAGTTTCAAGTGCGGCTACATGCCTATCCTGTGAGCTTCATGGTGGGGTGCATACTCACCTCCTTTTACACCACCTTTGGTGCATGGCTGATGTATCACTACTTTTTCAGGATGCAGCTGGCTGTGGATTTTGTAGATTTGGCTGGAACCAGTGATTACATGAGCTACGCCATTGTAGGTAGTTTGATGTATCTGTTTGTGGTTCGAACCTGTCTGAATGTCAGCAGGACGCTCATTACTGAGCTTAGGGAAGGGACTCTGGAAAGTCTAATGCTTGCGCCTTTTAAGAGGACTGCATACTTCGTGGGGAATATGACATTGCAAACTCTTATGACTCTAGGGGAGACTGCAATAGCCACTATTATTGGATTATTCTTTGGACTACGAATCCACGATTTCAGCCTTTTGAAATTCATCATTGCAACTGTACTTTCACTATATGGTTTCTTTGGACTTTCACTGATGTTGGGGTGTTTGATGCTGTATGCCAGAGATACTTATATTTCCCAGAACACTCTGTTTACGGCAATGTTTTTGGTGTGCGGAATTACGTTTCCAAAGGAATATTTGCCTCAGGGTTTACAGCTATTGGGAAGCATTATTCCTGTGACAGATGCCATAACCTTGATGCGAGGGGCAATCCTTGGTGGAATCACCACAAACAATTTTATGCTCATAGCCCTGCGAGAATTCATTATAGGCTCAATATATATTTTTGCCGGCATGCCACTGATGAAGCAGGTTGAAAGAATAGCACTGGAAAAAATGGAAGGATAGGTGAGGGAAATGATAGAGGTACATAACTTAAAGAAAACATACGACGCAAAAAGAAGACAGAACTTTTTCAAGTCAACACGAGAGAATGTTGAGGCAGTTAAGGACATTTCTATGAGGATAGATGCAGGTCAGATTGTGGGCTTGCTTGGAATAAATGGCGCCGGAAAAACTACAACTATTAAGATGCTTACGACCCTAATTGAACCAACAGCCGGCACATATCTTTTTGATGGAATGGATGCCATCGCCCATCCTGATCAGGTGAAAAGGCAGATTAATATGATAGCCGGCGGTGAGAGAATGATTTACTGGCGCCTGACAGCCTATGAGAATCTTTGGTATTACGGTCAATTATATGGAATAGAAAACACAGTATTAAAGAAGAGAATTGATAAACTGCTAAAGCTTGTAGGTCTTGAGGACAAAGCAAATTTGCCAGTGGAAACCTTTTCCAAAGGAATGAAGCAGAGACTTCAGATAGCAAGGGGAATGATAAATGAACCTAAGTATATTTTCCTGGACGAGCCTACCATAGGCTTGGACGCAATCGTCACTCAGGAGCTTCACCAGGAGATAAAGAGCCTTGCCAAACAGCAGGAGAAAGGTATTCTTTTGACCTCACATTATCTGTCAGAGGTTGAGGAGTTGTGTGATTATATTTACCTGGTGAATGACGGTAAACTGGTGGTAGAGGGAACAAAAAAAGATTTGACTGACTTCGTATTTACGAAGAATCATTATTCCTTCTCAGTACAGGGGTTGGATGATGCTATAGTTCATAAGCTGAGAAACCAGCTTAGGGTACTTGATGCTGAGGCAAAGGTGGAGCTGGAGGGAAAGTCAGTAAAAATTACCTCGAGAATAGAATTATCCTCAATATTGGCAGAGTTTGCCGTAAGGGAAGGCCTTGTAATAATAGAATTGCACAAGCTTGAACCATCTCTGGAGCAGGCAGTTATCAAGCTTTCTAAAAATATCGAAAGGGAGGCTAAAGGTATAGCATGAGAGATTTTATGAAGGTGCTATGGGCGGAAAGCTACAAGCAGCACAGAAACTATTTTAACAACAACCTTATATACATATCACTTTTCGTCTGGCCTCTGTTTAGCTTCCTTGCCGCATACTACAGCTACAGCTCATTTGATATTGATGGGACACTTATTTCATATATAAATGGTGACAATATTCTGGTGTTTCTATTGTTGGGATATATGGCCATGAGCTTTTTCAGATGCGTGGTTCAGTCGGCCTGGAATTTCTCCAGGGAAAGGCAAAGTGGAACCTTGGAATACATCTATCTTTCTCCGGCAAACAGGCTGGCTGTACTTCTGGGAAATGCTTTATCCTCAGTGTTTGAAAGCACAATAGTAATGCTGATTTTTGGAATTCTTATAATTGCATTTAATACCAGAGCCTTAAACGTAAATACGATAAGTCTTGTGGCGGTATTGTTTATTTTTATTGTAATGGCCCTGCTTTGGGGCGTATTGTTGAATGCCTGCTTTTTATATTCCAGGGATACAGATTTCCTATTTACAATCCTGGAGGAGCCAATGGAAATTTTCTCTGGAGTTAAGGTGCCAGTAATTATTTTTCCAGTATGGGCAAGAGCAATCAGCTGTATTTTCCCTTTGACCTATGTGTTGGAGGCACTGCGACAGGTAGCGCTAAATGGAGCCAGCTTAACCACAATCAGGACAACTATTATGATAAGCCTGGCTATAATTATGGTGCTTTTAGCCGCAACATTGATTACAATACATATAGTTGAAAAACATATGAGAAAGACGGGAAATGTGGTCCTGTTCTAGATAGGTAATCAGATGAAAATAGGCGTTTGTACCGATAGAATTGAAGAATCATTGACTTACAGGAAGAGTGGAGAGATATTTTTTTCTCCACTTTTTGAAATGTTTGCAGCTATGCACGTTATATGTAGCCCGGAGCATCACACAGCCAGGCTTAATTGGTGGGAAAGATTGCAGCAGGCGGTGGATGAACAGCTGATTAAAGACATCAGATATTTGGCTGACTGCACAGGACAATGGTTTGCACCTATGGATTTTGTTTCCTTTGAATCATACCAGGGCGCCAGGGACATGAGTGTTGAGGAGGCTTTAAATACCATTGAGGCCCTTCCTATCAGTCAGTGGAAAAAGGTTTTTGAAGAAAATGGGAAAACTGTCACTCCAACACAGAAGAAGAAAATTATAGAGGTGGCAAGAACCTTCTATGAGGAATACTTTTACCAGGAGATTATCATAATAGAGCCTCTGATGAATTCTGCCCTGAAAAAGCTTTTAAAGGAATGGGAAGCAGAGGGAATGGCAAAATCTTTGTCGGAAATTCATGAGAGAATGAAATTGACTGAGGATGAAATAATCTTTTATAAAAATAGAGAATACCATTTTAAATATGATGATGTAGATAAAATCTATGTTACCGGAAGTATTTTTCTGAGTCCTCATTTGATTATGGGAGCTCACAAAAAATCAGTGCAAATGGTAAAGCACTTTTACACAGAAAGTGTTGCGGTCTGCCCTCCTGAGGAGTTGGTTAAACTTTACAAGGGGCTTTCAGATGGCACCAGACTGCAAATCCTAAAAAGCCTAAAGCACATGCCAGACACTACCCAGCACCTGGCTGTTAAGCTGGGCATCTCTGAGGCTGCAGTTTCAAAACAGCTTAAGGTACTTAGTGCAGGAGGTCTGGTAAATAAAAAACGAAAAGGCAATTATATGATTTATTCAGTGGATCAGGATGCTCTGGATTTTCTTACATATCGTATATACGAATACCTGATGTAGTCTAGGCTTACCCTGCCATTAAGCCCAGTTCACAATAAATTCCCTTGCGTACAATTTATTATCTGTGCTATTTTATTACCATGATTAATGTATGTATAGTTGAAGACGACCTGGAACAGGCCAATCTTTTAAAAAATTATATAGAGAAATACGGCAATGGAAGAAAGGAACAGTTTAACATATCCTATCTTCCCGATGGAATCGACCTTGTAGATGGCTATAAGGGGCAGTTTGATATTATTTTGCTTGATATTCAAATGAAGCATCTGGATGGAATGGCAGCTGCTGAAAAGATACGTCAGGTGGATTCTGATGTTATCATTATTTTCATCACATCCACTGTTCAATATGCTGTTCAGGGGTATGCTGTGGATGCTTTGGGATATGTGTTAAAGCCAGTTCCTTACACTCAGTTTGAGCAGCTGTTTGAAAAAGCAGCTCAGCGTGTAAAATCAAAGCAGAATCACCTGTACATCAGAGTATCTGTGGATGACAGGCAGCTTAAGCTTGATTGTGAGACTGTCCATTATATAGAGAGCCAGCGCAACAATGTGGTGCTACATTGTAGTGATGGAGATTACGTTACCGCTGGACCATTGAAACGCTTTGACGAGATGCTTGCGGAACATGGCTTCAGTAAGTGCCATAATGCCTATATTGTAAATTTATCCTATGTGGAGGCTGTACAAAAGGAGGAGGTTTTCCTGACTTCAGGAGAGGTGCTTCCTATCAGTCGCGCCAGAAAAAAGGAATTTATGGCAGCCCTTACCGAGGATATTCTTTAAGGAGAAAATATGGATTTTACCGCCTTTATTAATCCTGCCAATTTGCAGGATACACCTAGACTTTTTACCGCTATAGCTGAATGGCTGGCGGTATTTGTTTATTTTAATATTTACAAGAGGAATCACCACGATAAGATTTTTGTACTCCAGAGTATAGGTTCTTTTCTAGTGATTGTTCTTTTTCAGTTTATGGCAGGACTTTTGCCGCTGACCTTTTGGATTCCTTCTATGATAGGTGCTGTAGGGCTTATGTATGCCTCACTTTACATTGTCCTTGATATTAAGCCAAAGGATTGTGGTGTCCTCACAACCCACGCCTTTGTTTTGGCGGAGTTCGCAGCCAGTCTCTATAAACAGCTTTTTGTATGGTATGTGTTGATTGTAGGCAATGATGGGATTTTTTCATCTGTTGCAATTATGATAGTGGTATTTGGAATTACCTATCCTGTGTATTATCAGATTGAGAAGGGTAATATTGCTCCAGACAGAAATCTCAACATAAACAACAAGGAGCTTTTGAGCGTATTGGCCACAGGAATAGGTGCCTTTATCATGTCGAACATTAGCTTTATAAACACAAGAACTCCTTTTTCTGCAACAGAAAATATGTTGTACGTCCGAACACTGGTTGATTTTGGAGGAATGCTGATGCTCATGACCGAGATGGGAAGACGAAATGAGCTGACCCTGAAAAATGAGAGTAACGAGATTAATCAGCTTTTCCAAAAACAGTACGAGCAGTACAAGCTGGCTATAGATAATTCCGAAGCACTCCGTAAGGAGATGCACGATATGAAGCATTATGTAATGGCTTTGAAAAATGAGGATGATCCAGCCAGACGCTCTGAGGTTTTGGAGGATATGGAGCAGGCAATTGCCGTTCAGGAATCCTTTATGAACACGGGAAATAAGGTTCTGGATGTTATTCTTACCACCAAGAGCCTTCAGTGTCAGAAGAAAAACATCACCCTGAACGCAATGGTGGATGGCGATTTACTTTCTGACATTCACGTAAAAGATATTTGCTCTCTTTTTGGAAACATTCTGGATAATGCCATAGAGGCCACACAGCAGGTGGAGGAGGTTGAGAAAAGATTAATCACCCTGTCTGTGAGAAAGCGAAATCAATTTATAATAGTGGAGTGTGAAAACTGCACCGATGTATCCACGGTAAATCTTAGAAATTCTAAGAAACGTCGTCGTTTCAGAAAAAATAATCTTCCAAAGACAACAAAGGGAGATAATGTAAAACATGGTTTTGGCCTTAAATCTATATCACAGGTTGCGGAGAAGTATGGTGGTGCTTTGCATGTATCCTATGAGGACGGATGGTTTAAGGTTAAAGTACTTTTAATGAATAAGCTCTAGGTTATAGCAAGTTATCCTTGATATTTGACAAGTTGTCCTTCGGGACAACTTTTTTTTATTTTAGGTGATATAAATAAAATATCGATTAATGGAGGAATAATATGGACGCTAAAGAAATAATTTCAAAGCTTACATTGATGGAGAAGGCCGCATTACTTAGCGGTAAAAACGAGTGGGAGTCACGTGATATTCCAAGAGTAGGGGTTCAGTCAATTACTTTTTCTGATGGTCCTCACGGTTTGAGACGTCAGGAGGGTGCAGGAGATCACCTGGGACTTAACGCATCGCTTCCAGCGACCTGTTTCCCAACAGCAGCTACAGTAGCCAACAGCTGGGATCCACAGCTTGGTGAGGAAATTGGAGCAGCTCTTGGTGAAGAGGCAGTGGCTCAGAATGTAGATGTACTTCTCGGACCTGGACTAAATATGAAGCGCTCACCATTATGTGGACGTAACTTTGAGTATTTTTCTGAGGATCCAATTCTTGCCGGCAAGATGGCTGCATCATATGTAAGAGGTATTCAGAGCCAGCACGTTTATTCTTGCCCAAAGCATTTTGCAGTTAATTCCAGAGAATATCGCCGTATGGCAATGAATGCTGTTGTGGATGAGCGTACACTTCGCGAGATTTACCTTACAGCCTTTGAGATTGCCGTTAAGGAAGGCAAGGCAAAGACAATCATGTCTGCCTACAATGAAGTAAATGGAAAGTATGCTAATGAAAATCAGCATCTTCTTGTGGATATTCTTAGAGACGAGTGGGGCTTTGATGGAATCGTAGTCACAGACTGGGGTGCCAGCAATGATCACGTTGAAGGTGTCAAGTGTCAGTCAAATGTAGAGATGCCAAATCCTGGTCTTGATTCAGCAAGGGAGCTTTTAGCTGCAGTTGAAGCGGGACGTATCACAGAGGAAGAGATTGATAAGGCTATTCTTCCTATTGTGGAGGCTGCTCTTTACTTTAAGGATAACGATCACACAAAGGGCTTTGACAAGGAAGCACATCACGCAATCGCAAAGAAGGCAACTGTTAATTCCGCAGTTCTTCTTAAGAATGATGAGAATATCCTTCCACTTGCAGGTGGAACAAAGGTATGTCTCAAAGGACCATTTGTGGAAAAGCCACGTTATCAGGGTTCAGGAAGCTCGCAAGTTAATTCAACAAAGGTTGAGACAATCGCAGAGCAGATTAAGAATTATGACCTTACAGTAGTTGAGAATCCTCAGGATGCAGATGTTGTTTTATTCTTCTTCGGACTCGATGAGATTGCCGAGTCTGAGGGTGGAGATAGAATGTCAATCGATGTTCCTGAGTATCAGATTAAGGAGCTTGAAAGCCTTGCAGTTGCCAACAAGCATATCGTAGGAGTTATGAGTGCAGGTTCATCTGTAAAGATGCCATGGCTTGATAATCTTCAGGCACTCCTTCACGGATACCTCACAGGACAGGCTGGTGCATCAGCACTTCTTGATATTATCACTGGCAAGGAAATCCCTACTGGAAAGCTTTCAGAGTCATATCCATTCGCATATACGGATTGTTCTATATATAACTACGCTGGCACTGACAAGAGAAATCTTCAGTACCGCGAGGGACCATTTATTGGATATCGTTATTACGATACAGCAGATGTGGCAGTTCAGTTCCCATTTGGTTTTGGATTGAGCTACACCACATTCGAATACAGCGCAATTTCTGTTTCAGACAGTGGAGTTAAATTCACAATAACTAATACTGGCAAAAGAGATGGTGCAGAAATCGCACAACTCTATGTGGGTAAAGCTGAGTCAGGACTTATCCGTCCTAAGAAAGAGCTTAAGGGCTTCAAGAAGGTATGGATTAAGGCTGGTGAGGCAGTGGATGTGGAGATTCCATTTGATGACAAGACCTTCCGTTATTTCTCAACTGTTTCAAACAAGTGGGAAATCGAGGGTGGAGAGTATCAGATGTATGTTGGCGCAAGCATAGCTGATATTAAGCTTACAGGCACTATTTCACAGGCTGGTACAATCACAGAGCTGCCATACGACATCGATACACTTCCTAGTTACAAGTCGGGAAAGGTCAGAAATGTTCACTATGAGGAGTTCGAGAAGCTATATGCTCAGCCACTTCCGGAAGAAAAGGTAGGACCACTTGATATCAACGATGCCTTCTGCCAGATGAAGGATGCAAAGAGTGGACTTGGAAGATTGGTATATAAAATCCTCAAGAGCAAGCTTGATAAGTCATATGAGAAGGGCATTCCAGATTTGAATATTATGTTTATCTACAATATGCCATTTAGAGCGATGAGTAAAATGACTGCCGGCGCCGTATCCCGGGAGATGACAGAGTCAATCGTTATGATTGCAAATGGACATTTCTTCAGAGGATTGGGCGGAGTTATCGGAGGATTCTTCCGCAACCGCCGCGCTAACAAGAAATACGAAAAGTGCCTTCGTCAGAACGATTAATTAATTTTAGGAGATTTGATATGAACGTTTGGAATAATTTTGCAGATAAGCATCCTGCTATCGCCAAGTGGGTACGCGAGGGTGGCTTATTCGTAATCGTAAGTAATTTGATTACTGTTTTTAAGTATTTACTACTTACATTTTTGCCAGCAGCTTTCGCCTTTATGGGAGACAAGACTTTCGGCTGGCCTGGAATTCCTCTTACCATCGCAGGTGAGACCTTCCAGTGGAACATTTTAGGATACGATCAGGCACACGGTGGCCTTGCATATTTTACAGCTGATATGATTGCAATGGTTATTGGAGAAGTAATCAACTTCCCAATCCAGAAACTTGTGGTTCTCAGAAATCACGATAAGCCAGGTAAACAGATTGCATGGTACATT
>JAEEGL011381651.1_pt1 | contig 10006 bp, 9 predicted proteins | sample 9134231 | NCBI WGS metagenome assembly JAEEGL01 (sample SAMN16246548, study PRJNA631951) | gut metagenome | biome: gut microbiome; feature: rumen; material: fiber-attached | host: Bos | place: Iran: Karaj | collected 2018-10 | reverse complement strand
TTTGTTTCGCTTTTTCTTCTTCATATTTCTCTTTTAATGATTTTTTTGCTTTTTTATCAGTAATAAGCAGTTCCACATCATAATTGAGCTTTAATATATCTGATGATGCTCCCTGATTGTGTACACTGTATGTTAAAGCAGTTTCAAAAGAACGTTTAAGGCATTCAAGCGCCGTCATAGCTTCATGTTTGACTTTGCCTGAGTGTACCGCATTATTTCCGTTCTTTTTTAAAAAATACAAATCGTCAATAAATTCTTTTTCCTGCGCACTGCCTTGAGATTGGTCTTTTAATGTTGCAAGCATTTCATCAAAAGAACCTGTTTCTTTGTTATTCTGCTGCATCATATTTTTACAGATTTGTTCGCCAAAACGCCTTGTCTGCGCCATACATTGTTCAAAATATTCATCTTTATACAATTTTTCGGCATCGTTAATAATGTCGAATAAATTATTGTCTATCTTTTTTAAAAATTGAAAGTTGCTGCTCATAGTTTCTATTATATATGTAATATTTCCGATAATTACCATACATTTGGAGTAGTTACTAATTTGCAATTTATGATATAAAAAAAATATAGTTTTGTTGCGGCATGTGTCGTAACTATAGGTTGAGAGGGGATTGCCGAAAATGCTGACCGAAAACATAAAGAAATATTTGCTGCTTAAACATACGGAAGCAAAGTTAAAAAAGTGCAGAGAAGAAATTGAAAAAAATATTCCTTGGATTCAGCGAAAAAGCATAAATAATACAATAGAAACACATTGCAAAGTGTTATTAAACTCATTGTTAAAAGAAAAACAATCTTTAAGACGTAATAAATATATTGTGGATTTGATTTTACAATATGCGGTAGAAAAAAGTGAAACCTTAATAAAATTCCATAAAAAGGCAGATGAATTTCAAACTTATATGCAATTAAATTCATATATTGTTTATGATGAAATTGCTAAAGGACTTGCGAATAATAAAAAGAAGCAAACAATAAAATTCAATATAGATAAGCAATTATCATCCGCATGGGAAAAAATGGATTTAAAACAAACGGCAGAAGAAATATTAAACGATAAAATCGGTGCATAAATAAATAAAAAAGGCAGTTTGCAGGCTGCCTTTTTATTTAATATTATTTTTTTACAATTCTTTCAAAAATATTTTTAACTAATGTAGTAATCGGTCGTGATAGTTTTTTTACACCTTGAATAACATTTTTATCAGCTGTTATATCATATAATTGAGCGGTTCCGTGTGCATTACTATATTCATATATATGCTCCGGGTTAAGTTGTACTTTTTTTGCAAATTTGCCGAATACCGCAAGATATTTTTTTGCTTTTATAGAAGATAAATTTTGTTTGTTTATATCATTAAGAGCAGGATTTGCAAATAAAGTTTTTTCCAATTTTGAGCTTGTTAATAATTTGACTTTATCTCCTACCTGCATTGCTCCAAGACCTTTAAAAGAACAGTTTGCATTTGAAACCGAACCGATAGACATACCATACTTCCTTTCACATTTCTGACAAGACTTTTAATGAAACTAAAGCTTAAAATTTTACTGATATAAAGAATTTTTTTACAAAAATTAATCTGTTATTTTCTCACATCCGCAGCAAGTTTGTGGGCATACAATCCTTCTTTTTCCGCTAAAACAGAAGCCATTTGAGCAGTTTCTTTAACGGCTTTTTCATTAATTATTTGATATGTTTGAATTTTGAAGTAATCAAATACGCTTAAGCCGCCAGAATATTTCGCCACCTGATTTGTAGGCAGAGTATGGTTTGTGCCTGATACATAATCGCCAAATACTTCCGCACTGTAGTTACCAATGAATAATGAACCGTAATTAGTAAATTTCATTATATCCTGTGCGCCGTCCAAGCATAGTTCAAGGTGCTCGGGGGCTTTATTATTGGAAAGCTCTATAGCTTCATCTATTGAATTTACAATAACCGCAACGGATTTTTCATAAGAAATTTGTGCAATTTCTTTTGTAGGCAGTGTTTTTAAATATTCTTTTGCTTTTTTATCAACTTTTTGTGCAAAATCCTTTGAAAAACAGATTAAAAACGCTCTTGCATCTTTATCATGTTCGCATTGAGCAAGCATATCTGCCGCAACAAATTCGGGTTTTGCTTTATCATCGGCAACTATAAGCACTTCTGATGGCCCTGCAAGGAAGTCTATTCCGCATTCACCGAATACTTGTTTTTTTGCGGAGGTTACAAATTTATTCCCGGGACCGACTATTTTATTAACTTTATTAATTGTTTCGGTACCGTAAGCCATAGCTGCTATTGCTTGAACACCGCCTATTCCGTATATTTCATCAGCTCCTGCAAGATATGCAGCCGCAACAGTTACATCTTTTATTTTTGGCGACATAGCTATAACTCTTTTTACACCTGCAACTTTGGCGGGAACAATTGTCATTATTGCACTGCTCGGCAAGGGGTAATTCCCTCCTGGGATATAGCAGCCAACGGAGTCTAACGGAACAATTTTATGACCTAAAGTGTTTCCGTTAACGTTTACTTCTATTTCTTTAACGCTTGCAAATTGTGCTTTTGCAAACTCTTTAACGTTTTTTACGGCAAATTTAATTGTTTCCATCGTCTTTTTATCAACATTATCAACGGCTTTTTTTATTTCTTTTTCGCTTAGTCTGAATGCTTTTATATCTTCACCGTCAAATGTTTTTACATATTTTTTTACCGCTTTATCTCCGTTTTTACGTACATCCGCAATAATTTCGTTTACGGAGGAAATGCTTTCAAATTCAATTTTTTGGAAGAAGGATTTATCCAAATCCTTATAATTGCATATTTTCATAGCTTACCTACTTTGTTCTTGATGCTAAATTGTTTATAATATCTTGCGGTGTAACTCCATGCAATGCCATGAAAGTAAGCATGTGGTAAGCTAAATCGCTTGCTTCCCATTCCAAACCGTCGCCCTGTTCATAGTTTACGGATTCAAAAGCTTCCTCCATTACTTTTCTTTTTAAGTAAAATTCGTTTTGGAAAAGCTTTGATGTATATGATTTTTCGGGCAATTTGGCTCTTCTGTCCAAAAGCAGATTATAAAGTTCGTTTATGCAAAATTCTCTGTCCTCAAAGCAGGAGTATCTGCCTGTGTGGCAGGCACTACCTTTCTGCCTTACTTTAAATAACAAGGCATCTTGGTCGCAGTCAAATTTTGCGCTTATTAATTCTTGTGTGTTACCCGAAGTTAAACCTTTCGTCCATAATTCTTGTCTTGAACGGCTGTAATATGTGGCAAGCCCTACGGATAATGATTTTTGAAGCGACTCTTTACTTGAATATGCAAGCATCAGAACTTGTTTTGTTTCAATATCCTGAACTATTGTAGGGATTAATCCGTTTTGTTTTTCAAAATCCATAACGGCTATGAAGGCATCTTCAAGGTTAACCGCCCCTGTATAAATGCACATACCAAGTTGTGTTGATACATTCATTTTATTTAAAGTAACAATTTCATCTATTGTTGAAATTCCGCCTGCTGCAATAAGAGTTTTCTTTGTTAGAGAACGAATTCTTTTAATTGCTTCAATATCCGTACCCTGCATCATACCCTCTTTCTCAACAATAGTGTATAAGTAGCCTGCGCAAAGGTCGTCAAAGCGTTGAATGTAATCTTCGGGAGTGGCGTTAACTTCTTTTGTCCAGCCCTCTGTTGTTACTTTACCTTGTTTTGAGTCTATTGCAACAAGCACTTTATCTTTTGGCAGTGTGGATAAAAATTCTTCATTTGCTGCAGTGCCTATAATTATTTGTTTTGCACCGTTAGCAAGAATTCTTTTTGCTTTTTCCTTATCTCTTATTCCGCCGCCGACTCTGCAATGGGCTACTTTACAAATTTCTTTGATAAGAGCTTCATTATCGCCCTTATTCATCGCTGCATCTAAATCGATAACGCTGATTTCGCCAAAACGGGAATAATATTTTGCAATTTCAAGAACATTTTCTTTCTCAAGAACCTTTTCTCTTCCCTGTCTTAACTGAACAGCTTTACCGTCCATTAAGTCAATACTCGGAATAATCATATTTTCTGCCTTTCGTTTATAAATAAAATTATACAAGAAACATGAAAGGATATGATTAATTTTGTTTTTTCATCTCTCCTTTCAAGGAAAGGGCTTATTTTGTCATTGCGAGCGATAGCGTGGCAATCTTGTGAAATTATGCAAATAGATTGCCGCGTCGGCACTTTGTACCTCCTCGTAATGACAAGACAAAAAGATTGCTTCATTTTACTCGCAGACGATATGGTTGTTTTATGTCAGGCAGTGCATGACATACGTATTTGACTTACATATCTGCGTATCTTACGACCAGCCGCCTTGCCAGCTAGAATCCGCAATATATGTATTAACAAGGTTAATGTCTGTATGGTTATCGGCTATTGCATCTGTTATACAGCTATAATCAGTATTGTGCAAATTGTTATAATTATTAAGCCAGCCTGCAACATCAGATGCTATTTGCGATAACATTGTTTTATCAAGTTTCCAGCCTACCTGACCGTCTTTAATTGTTTCTATTTCCCCTGCGCCAAAGTAGTTTTCTATTTTTAAATACGGAACATCCGTATCTAAACCAACCTGCTGTGTTCCTGCTGCATTCCACCCCAAAATAAAATTAGCCAAGTTGCTGTCTATATTATCATCGTTATAGCCTAACAGATACAAGTCTTTTCCTATAATGTTGCCGTTTTTATCAACGTCAAAGAAGAACCTGAAATCATCTTGTTTGGCATTTATTCCTTGTAACTCAAGTACATCACCATAAGCAAGGCTGCCTTTATCATTAATTGTATATTGTCTGGTTAAGTAGTCGTTTCCTATTCGAGAACATTGATAATAGTCTTTACCCATTGTACCTTCAACATACACATCTTTTGCAAGATTATCTAATACACCTGTAACAATGTTATAGAACTTATAATCATAGTTGTAAGTGCTGTTATGAATTATAATAATTGCTTATTAAAACCGTTAACAAAATCTATTGCTTCGGTTTTTGTTGTTATATCACCCGAAATCTGCGCTTCTTTTAATGCATTAATTATTTTCCCGAGTTCGGGACCTTGTTTAATATGCAAAATTTCCATTATATCCGTTCCGTCAAGCAGCTTTTCAAGCGGTTTGATGTTTTTTCTTTGCTCAAGATACAGGTTTAATAAATCTGTAAGCGCATTAATATTATTATTTACCATTTCATCCGTTATCTGAACACCCCTTGCTGAAAGCCTATCCGCCATTGCAAGAATAATATCATCTATAACAAAGCCCTCTAACTTCCTAAAAAATTTAAACTTCGCTTTTTCGGTTACATCAGGAGAACTTACCATTCCCGACGGGTAAATATGAAATTTAATCAGGGTTTTAATATATTCCGCCTGCTTTTTAGAAAACTTAAATTCCTTTAATATAGGTACAACAAGCTTAGCACCTATTTCATCGTGCTTAATAAATCTGTGACGCCCTGTTTCTTCTTCAATAGTCCAGCAAGCGGGTTTGCCTATGTCGTGTAAAAAACCTGCCAGCTTTAAAAAAGCTATAATTTTTACTTGTCCGAAACGTTCTTCATTAAGGTAATTTTTTACCTCATCATTAGAATTTTCGTAAATAATCTGAATTTGTCTTACGGTTTCAATTACATGGTGAAGTAAATCCAAATGATGATGCGAGTTTGGCGGAACTTTTTTTACCTCTTTAAATATGGGTAGAAGCTCTTCCAACGATCCGCATTCATCAAGCTTTAAAAGAGCAAGGTCGCAATATTTACCTTCAAACATCTTTAAAAGCTCAACAGTTACACGCTCTTTTGCAGGTTTATTAATTTCTTTATGAAGTTTTTTTGTAAGCTCAATTAAAGAAGTACTTATTTTAAACCCTGTTTTTGAATAGAAACGGAAAATTCTGAGCAATCTTAAAGGGTCATCTTCAAAATTTTTGTTTGAAATACCTTTAATAACGCCGTTTTTTATATCCTCAATACCGCCCGTTAAATCCACAAATTTTTTGTTATTTATATCATAAGCAACGGAGTTAATGGTTAAATCACGTCTTTTTATGTCTTTTTCAAAATCGTTTTCAACAGGTCTTGTAATATCAAGGTAATTAATTTTATCCTCTAAAACCACTCTGTATATATCGTTTTCGGTATCAAGCTCTATAAAATGAGCTTTTAAACTGTCTGCAAGTGTTTTAGAAAAATTTTTAACGTCGCAATTACAAATAATTAAATCTCTGTCCGGACTTTTTTTGTTCATTAATACATCACGAACAAAACCGCCTACTATATATGCCTCTTTATCTTTTAAAAACGGTTTTATAAGGTTTAAAACCTCGTCTTTTTCAATAATTTCAATGAATTTATCCATACATTACTCCGTTTATTACGGATGTAAGTGCGGCAGTAAGCGCAGTATCCGCCCTGTAAATAAGATTTCCCAAGGTAATTAACGGGATATTATTCTGTTTGAAAAATTCAAATTCTTTCTCCGAAAAACCGCCTTCAGGGCCTATTATTACAAGTATTGATTTCGTTTTATCAACTGTGTGTTCTTTTATATATTCGCAAAATGTTTTATCCGCATATTTTTCGGCAAAAACTATTATATAATCAAACTTTTCAACAACATCTTTAATGTATGATATATCATAAACAGTCGGAATGTCGCAGCGTTCGCATTGTTTTACCGATTCAACAGCTATCTTTTGCCATTTTTCAATTTTGTTTTTAATAACACTCTCTTTAACCGCACAATTATCAGTATATAAAGGAATTATCCCTTTCACGCCAAGCTCTGTAGCTTTTTGAATTGAGCTTAATTGAGCATCGGAGTTCAGTACGCTTTGCGCCACATTCAAATTAATCGGTAATTTTCTTTGCGATTTATACTGTTTAACAATTTTACATTCAAAATAGTTTGAAAAAATATTTTCTATTATTGTTTCGTACTGAATTTCATTCTCATCAAGAAACAAAAGTTTTTCACCCTTTTTAGAACGCATAACTTTAATTATGTGCTTGTATAAATCATTATCTTTAACAGTTACCGTATTATTTGAAATATCTGCAGTATTAATTAAAAAATGCGGCATATTTACCTTCCTTAATTTATTATACACAAAATTAGCAAAAGTTTTTTTTATATGTTTTTCATAAAACGAGGTGAAAAATATGTTTAAAATTAATAATGTTCGTATTCCGTTAAAAACAATGATGCAGGTTCAACAAGAAAAACGCTTTTTGAAAAGGGCCGGCAATAAAAATATTGTAACAACCGCGAATAAAAATGGTGATGTTGCAATTCTTTCGTATAACAATCCCCAGCATGATGAGCTTATATATTCTTATGTAGTAAATAAAGACGGAAAAGAAACAGTAGCATATTATAATACATCCGAAAAAAAATACCGTTCGCCTTATATCAAAACAATTCAGGTATTTGATAAAATTAAAAATAATTTAATCTTCAACAGACAAACAGTAATAAAATATAACGGAACGTCAAAAATTCCCGAACGAATTGCTACAACATATATAGATAAAGATGGCGATGATGGTGTTTTAAGAAAACGCTCTTATCCGCTTGAAGAATATTCAAAACATTTTCAAAGACCGCAGCAATAACTTTACAATAACCGATTAAAATTATATCATTTTAATATGAGTGATATTTCAAGTGCAACAATAAAAGAAGCGGTCTATAATTTGTGCTTTAAGGCAAATGTTTGCCTTGATGCTTCTGTTTATGACAAAATTTTTTCGGCTTATAAAGATTGCAAAAGCCCTGAAACAAAGAGTATTTTAAAATCAGTTTTGCAAAATGCCAAAATGGCATACGAGAAAAAACGCCCGTTATGTCAGGATACGGGGCAGGTTCTTGTTTTTATTGAAATAGGGCAAAATGTGCATATTAAGGGAGATTTTATTGAAACCGCAATTAATGAAGCGGTTGAAAAATGCTATAAGGAAAACTTTTTCAGAAAATCTGTTGTTAAAAATGTCGTATTTGAAAGAATAAATACGGGTACAAATACCCCTGCAATTATTTATACAAAATATATCGAGGGCGATAAGGTTAATATTAAAGTATTAATTAAAGGCGGCGGTTCCGAAAATAAATCCTTAACCAAAATGCTATTACCGACGATGGGTGAAACGGAAATAATTTCTTCCGTCGGGGAAATGATACTTACGGCAGGAATTAATGCCTGCCCGCCGATGTTTATAGGTATCGGACTTGGCGGGACAATGGATAAGGCTGCCGTTTTATCAAAAGAAGTTTTCTTTAAAAACGATTTTAGCGCAGATGAAATAACGCTTGCAGAAAAAATCAAAAAATATGTTAATGCTAAAGCACCTGAAATATATGGAAACGGTTATGTTTTAGATGTTAAATTATCGACTGTGCCGACACATATAGCTTGCCTGCCTGCGGCAATAACCATAAACTGCCACTCTGACAGGGTTTCTTGTTGTACTGTTGAAAACGGGAATATTAAATATTACCATAGAATACCCGAATTTATTAATATTGAAGATGATAAAAGGGATATTAAAGTAATAAATACGGATGATATAAACTCTGTAAAAGAGTTGAAACAAGGTGAAAATGTACTTTTAACAGGCGAAATATATGTTGCAAGAGATATGGCGCATAAAAAGTTAAAAGAAATGATTGATAACGGAGTAAAATTACCTTTTGAAATAAAGGATAGTATTATTTTTTATGCAGGCCCGTGTCCGGCAAAGCCGCATGAAGTAATAGGCTCAGTAGGACCGACAACAGCAGGCAGAATGGATAAGTATGCTGCAGAGTTATATAATATGGGTTTACTTGCAACTGTTGCAAAAGGGGATAGAAATGAAGCCGTTACTAAAGCAATAAAACAAAACGGGGCAAAATATTTTACCGTAACGGGCGGCATTGCCGCACTTCTTGCTGACAAGGTTAAAAAATGCGAAATTGTGGCATTTGAAGAATTAGGCGCAGAGGCATTGTATAAACTGCATGTTGAAAAACTGCCCGTAAGAGTAGAAATAGCGTAAAATCAGAAAATAGCTTGACTATTAGCATTGTTATTGATAAATTAGATTTGTAAAAAATATATTTGACAATTAAATAGATTATCGGGATGTAGCGCAGGTGGTAGCGCGCGAGTTTTGGGAACTTGAGGTCGCAGGTTCGAGCCCTGTCATCCCGACCACTTTAAAAGAGCTCATTAGAGCTCTTTTTTTATGCTTAAATTTCTTCGTTTGTTGAATTCTTCTTTAATTCTTCAAATTTCGCCTGCATTGTCGGGTTATTTCTTGTGAGTCTTTTTATACTTAAATCTTCTGCTTTATTATTTGCAAGGCGCAGATTGTTTTCCGAAGATAGCAATGCATCTTTTGTCTTTTGCAGGTGGTCTATGGTCTTATCTATTTCCTCAATGGCAGTTTTAAACTTTTTACTTGCAAGTTCATAATTTTTAGCAAATTTTTCTTTAAAATCATTCATTGCATTTTCAAAGTTTGAAACATCTATATTTTGAGCTTGAACAACTGCAAGCTGCTTTTGATATTCCAAAGAATTTAATGCCGCATTACGAAGTAAAGTTATCATAGGAATAAAAAATTGCGGTCTTATAACATACATTTTGTCGTATTTATGCGACATATCAACAATTCCGTTGTTATAAAACTCATTATCCGCTTCCAGCATTGAAACAAGCACTGCATATTCGCACTTCTTCTCTTTTCTGTCTTTATCAAGTTTTGCAAGAAAATCTTCATTCTTATGTTTTGTAGAGGTTTCATCTGCCTCGTTTTTCATTTCAAACATTATGGAGATAAATTCATTCCCGTCTTCATAATCTCTGAAAATATAATCTCCTTTACTTCCGCCGCTTGCATCATTGTCCTTTTCAAAATAAGCATTTTTAAACCCTGTTGCTCTCAGCTTATTAAATTCCATTTCACAATGCTGCT
>JAEEGL010743376.1_pt1 | contig 10006 bp, 8 predicted proteins | sample 9134231 | NCBI WGS metagenome assembly JAEEGL01 (sample SAMN16246548, study PRJNA631951) | gut metagenome | biome: gut microbiome; feature: rumen; material: fiber-attached | host: Bos | place: Iran: Karaj | collected 2018-10 | reverse complement strand
TCGGCCACTTGTCTTTTGTCGCTGCGGAGGCAGAGATAGCTATCGCCAGAGCTGCCAGAGTGAAGATCTTCTTCATAATGCTCAAAATTACTAAGTTAAACAATAATTATTACTATGACTCCTTTTAATTGGAATCCGGTGCAAAGTTACATCTATTTCCGAGTAATTTTTTTCAAACGTTTAACCACTTCTTTCATTTGTTTTATATGACACATTCATTTAGAAGGAGGAGCCTTCGTACGAAGGCTACCTCTCCGCTGGATGAATCCAGACTTTTGTGGAGTCGCGCCTGCTGGGAACCTGGGCCAAAGGCCAGGATGACTCCTTTGAGGATACGTGCTCTGTTGTGAGTTCCTTCTCACCAACAGACAAACTTGCCTGCTCATCAGTTACAGACATACCACTCTTGATAGTAGTGCAGGATGTGAATGCCATCGCAATCATTCCAATGATCATCATCTTCTTCATAATCGTCACTATTATTAAATTAATACTTTTGTTTCTTTAGTCCATCTAATGGATTTCTGATGCAAAGGTACGAATAAAAGCGTTTGTTAATTGATACACGTATGAAGAGACAAATCATATGTTTCATAAGATTAGAAGAGTCCTTTAGTTAAAACCTCAGGAAGTAGTAATAAAGCACTACGGCCATTACTAAACAAATAATGAATACGCATCCACCACTGTCTCTATTGTCGTTGTGACTTGATTGCTCATGCGACGGTTCTGGTTCCTTCTCAAACTCAATAATATGATATACATCTGACCAGTCATCATAGGAGACAACTTGCGGCCAGCAATTATGATTGTAAACTGAAGGACTAATCAACAATTGATTAAATGTATTAATGAATGTCATCATAATGTATGTCTTTTGTTTTCTGTTCAATTATAGATATGCTTCAATATCTTCCAGCAAATTAATGGGGAAGTCAACAGGATATAACCTCACCGCTTTCTGTGCTGAGATTCTTGCTTCTTCACTTTTACCTTGCATGGCTTGTGAACAGCACAAGAAATAGTACATTTTTGAAAGCGTTTCATCAAACGCATATTGTTCTGGTTTCCAATTGTCAATGGCCTTGTTCAGAAGATGTTCTGCTTCATAATCTTGTTTGGCTGCACCCCATGAGAAATACAGCAACGATATGCCGTCCTTGTCCCCCATGGATTGCATGAGCATCAGCGTCTGTTTCCATGGTTCATCTGACTTGCCTTTTAATCCGCACAGTTCAAGCACATCGGCATAGCATTGAAGAGCTTCCGCAATATCACAGGTCTTTCCATAAACCATCGTATCTGCTTGAAAAGTTTTCTCATAGAAGGTCATGGCATCGTAAATCAGATCATAGCTTCGTGCCCATTCTGCTATTTCTTTTGTGATTTCGAACTTATAGGCATTGGGCACTTTGTTAATAATGTCCTTCCACACGTTGAGACCATCATCAAGTTTGCCTTCTTTTATCAGAGTACGTCCAAGGTGAACATTCCATTTTAGACGTTCGAAACTATCCTTTTCTTCATTTGCCAGTTCTTCTATTAATTGCTTCACATCGTCAAACCGACCTTCGCCCAAACAGATGTTAATCTTAACAATATTGATAATCCTGTATTCTTCCGTCATTAATACGGACTTGGGGATAATACCATTATGAAAGACAGGTGCAATCTCTGCAAGTAATTCCTCATCTGGCTTGAGTTCATCTTCATAGATCTTATTAGCCATTTCAAGATACGCATCACTAAGTTCATATATTTCATCTGCAAGGTTTGATGCACAGTTAGCAAAAGCCTGACTTAACCTTACACCGGGAGCAATATTTGAACCTTCTGCATAAAGGTCTTGCATCTTGATAGCAAATTTATTTGCTGTATTGTTGTTGCCACGAATGATATTATCATTAATGATGGCAGAATAGAGCACAGCAGTGTCGCCTACAGTATAACCATAGTTTAAATGATTAGTGTTTACGTAGCGACGATAATATTCATTGCTCTTACGAAGATGCCCGACTTCACCGTCAACAAGGCTACGAATATATAAGATTCGGGCCATCTCAGGAGCATCGCCCCCATATAGCTTATATACGTCGAGTTCTGCAGAGTCAAGTATCTGAAAGGCGAGCGCTTTATCATCTAAATGAAGTAATGCCTCAATCTCTTTCAGAGTAATGCTGAATATATGACCTGCAGGAATTGTCCTTTCACCCAGAAGTGAACGTGCAATGTTACGCCAGTACTTGCAGTTTTCTGGGGACTCACAAACTGCGCATAGATAAGCGATGTATAGACAGATCTTGATGTTTGCATCATCATTCCAGTATTCCTTATTCATAAGATAGGCACGATAGGCATACTGAAAGGCTTTTCCCTGAATGCCAAGATTCTCATACATTATTGCTTGAGCCAATAACAAATCAGCATCTTCATCGTCGATTGATTCTGCCATCTGAAAAGCAGCCTTGGCCTCTTCATATCTAAATATACTGGTAAACAATTCACCCAACAAACGGTTTACATTTCCTTCTGAATGGAATCCTTCTTTTTCCTTTATAAAATTCAATAATTTATGATCAATTCTATCTTCAAGAATATAAATAGGTTGCCTCTTGTTCCCGAAGAATGACAATTCGACATTAGTTGCAAATGCAATTACAGTTTCCGAGAAGAGGGATAATACCTGACTGTCGTCAGGATAATTCACCTCCCATTGTCCCATAATATACGTCAGGAGGAGCCGAGCAACAACAAAGTATTCCTGCCTTGAAATCATATCATCAAGCGGCTTCAAAACAATGTACTCCCTCAAAGTAGACAACAACTTGAAAACAGAATCAGGCTTTAGTTCTGATATTTCCAAAACAGCGGCAGCAATCTGAGGATCACTATAAATCGTTTGATTGTCACAAAATAACCAGTTCCATCCGCACAATTTTTCGACGAGCGAATTGAATTCTCGTGGATTATCTGGTTTCAAGATATTACAAACCACATTAACTGACACACCTTCGATACATATGACAGAGAAGAGAGTGATCAAGTTCTGCTCTTCTTCTGTCAATGATTCTATATACTTTGATTTAATATATTCCTTATCCATAGTTGTTCTTATTAGTGGTTGCCTTTATTTACAACAGACATAGTATCCGTTGACATTGTTGGGAGAATTGGAAACAGACTGAAATCGTCCTGCAATTTTTCCTTCGGAAGTTTTGTCACATCGTGCAGACGAGAAGATACTGGTAAAGCCAATATTTTATTTGCAACTATGGTGCTGGCATTCGCTACGGCAGCAGTATTTAGATGTGAAGTCGATTGGAGTGCCTGACGGGCTACATTCTGAGCAATCTGACGCCTTTGATGTTCTTGAATGGAGTAACCTCTAACAGCATTCGCTCCAATTATTGCTTTATTAGCACCTATGCACTTGGAAACTGATTTTGCAGTTTTTGCAAAGCCCTGAGCATTGCAAGTTGATGCACTGAAGAACAATACGAGAATGGAAATTAGAATCTGTTTCATAATTCAATTATATTTATTGTTATTATCTGGTTGCAAAGGTACAATAAAAGAAAAAGCATACGGGCCAAACGTATGAAACGCTGACCCGTATGTATCAAATACTAAAGAAATGTGGTTTCCTTATGTTATGCTAACTTTCACTTTAAGCAGATAATAAGCAGTTATACTAATTCTTCCCGCGTCGGTTTTTTGGTAGTTTTTGATTTTCCCAAGAACATCCTTGTTTTCTATAAGACCAACGAGCTTGTTGATTCTACTCTTTAGGGTTCGCAATGAACCTTCATTCTTACTAAAATCAATATATTTATCTACATTTATAAACCATTCTTCTTTTCCATTGTCGGTACTTATATATTCTTTTTCTATCATGGCAAGAACCAATGCCAAGAATGGCATTGTTGCACCTTGACTCCTGGAATGGATTATCGATCCTGTTCCACTTTCCTTAAAAATGTCATACAAGTCTTGGTCAACATGGTCATGATGAGGATGTTCCAGAAACTGGGTGACAAGTTCTTTTATTTCATCCTTTTTGATTTTTCCATTTTTGCATTCATCTTTAATTTCGTCTCTCAACTCTCTGAATACTTTCAGCATGTCAATTTGATAATCGAGGTTCTTTAATTCTGATGAGAGATCAATAAAAGCCCATTCTATAGGAGGGAACTTAAGTGCTGCCTCCTCAAAATTGACATTAACACCTTTTACTTTCTTAACACTTAATATTTTTCCCTCAAGAATATCCAACTTCTTTTGTAATTTGGAAACATACTTCTTTAATAATGGAACTAAATCAAATGTTATTTCTGACCTTTTATCATCTTTACATAAGATATCTGACAATTCACTTTCTTTTTCTTCTAAAAATGAAGTAAGTTGTTTGATGAACAAATCATTATTATAGATAAACTTTCTAACAAAGAATAATTTTTCTTCCTCGTTTTCTTTTTTCTTGATTATATTTTGGAATTGAGTATAATTACTACGACTAAATAGTCTACCTGTAAACACATCAGAATAACAAAGTAGTTTATCTTCAGCCTTTTCTGGAATAATAGGTACTTCTGCTACAACTTCCGCTGGTGCTTTGTTTTCATGGTCTACCACATCGATGTTGAAAGCACATCTTATAAAGCAAATATCTTCTTTTGCCATCTCAATATTTGCCAAGAATCCATTTCCTTTAAAATCAGGTAGTACTGTAACAACGAACCTTTCAACAACCATTACTTTTTGTATTGTAATGACTTTCTTGTATTCACCATCTTTTTCTTTGATATTTGCATTATCCGGGGAATCGAAACTAAGAGTCAAAGAGATTTTTTCCCCTTCTTTCATCTCAATAGGTATCTCAAAATCATCACGTATTATAGCATTCGTTTGCCATCTTTGTGCTTTCACTTTAACAACTTCCTTTTCTACATCATAGTGAAAGAATACAAGTATTTGGAAAGGACAGTCACGCCTAACCTCAGATGGAGAGTAAATAGATGACATTTGCTGACCAAGATGGGTCATAGATAAATTACCCATATCTATATCATCTATTCCATCCACGACATCATCAAAGGCTTTTGAAACCTCCTTATATGCCGTACCGTAGTCTATCTCCGGATTGTCATACAAATACTCAACGAGCGTGGGATAGATAATTAGTCTCCTCAGTAGGGTTGTCTCAACAAGAGCAACTTGAACTTTGCAATGAGGACAATGATCTTTAATTGCATTGAAAGCTGTTGCAGAATAACAAGACGAAAAGTCTATAACGCCTCTGAAATCAGAGGGGATGCTTGATACAAACTCTTTCATAGACAAAGCACCATCTGACAATAATAATTTGTTAGAGGATGTGTCACGATGTGCTACTACAATAACAACATCATAATTGTTTGCTTCTGCTAAGTCTTCATGTCGAATGTGTTCACGAACATCAACATGAAGTTGGCGAAGCTCATCTAAACATTCGTTTACATCTGTAATACAGTCTTTAAATTCAGATGTACTGGGCAGCGATATGAGGAACAGAATTTTCCTATGCTGCATAGTTTGTAACATAATATTCTCCATATTCATTTTGATTGATTAGTAATCCAATAAATATAAATTCATCCGTTTTCATTTCATTTTTGTTCAAACGGTTTTGTTTCATCATCACCTTCAACCGCAACTTCTCTAAATTAACTTTTGGAGGACTTGCATGAGAATTTAGGCTTGATGGAACTGTAATATCCTTATTTTCTGTAGTCTCAAATAACAAAGTTGAGTTATCTGAGGGAGAATATATATGTTCCTTCTTAATAAAGCCTCTGTTTTCCATGTCATAATCCAATTCGCTAGGAATACCATAACGAGACGAATTATTAAATGAAGGAGATTGTCTTTTTGGGGGGCCTTGAAGAGTTCCAGGCAAAACTTCCTTGCCTACAGTTCTTGTTGCTACTCTTGCTGCTGTTTCTGCTCTTACTGCAGCTCTTGCTGCTGCTTCTGCTCCTACTACAGCTCTTGCTGCTGCCTCTGCTCTTACTGCTGCTCTTGCTGCTGTAGTAGTTTCAACTTTTGGTATAGTAAATCTGGTTGGTACTTTAGGTAAACGTAAGGGAATACGTTGTGCATTTATAAAATTACAATTAATAAAGCACAAAAGGAATAGTATGGATATTATTTTTTTCATTTTCTTATTTCTTATTGCATTATAAAACTGATATTTGCGAATGGGGCATTGGTTACGACGGAAGAAGGAGCATCAACCCACGCATTATGGTTGTCCGGCAGTGTTACTGAAGGAATACCAGTGAAACGGTTTTGCATCTTAAATGCCTGATATATAAATGCATATTGTTTCGCCCTTATCAAGTCTACGTTTTTTTGCGATATAAAGAATTTGTATGCGCTGTTACTTTCTGTTTCCTTTTCTTTGTCAGATTCAAAAAACATGGGATACAAACACTCTGTTTCTCCTAACGACAATGAATGGTAGCAACCGTCAAAGTTTGGGTACCAATACGAAGAACATATATTTCCTAATCCACTTTCATCATGCGCGTCATCATAAGGGAAGGGATAATCTGTCATAAAGTAATCAAATGTATGGTTGTTGGTGCCATATGACAATAAAAAACCTGCTGACAGCACCATTAGATTACCCAATTCCGTATGCTTTAGACATTCATTCATCAATACTGGTGTTGTATATAAAGTATCTTCTATACATTGAGTTGAATCAGATGGAATACATACAAACAATGTGTCATTGACGCTTTGAGCTAAAAGCTTTATGGTTTCAGCTCGTAATGGAGGCAAAACATCAACAGGCGTTTGACGTTCTCGTCCTATTAATGCGACTCCGTTTATAGAAGGAAATGCACCTATAATTAAATCAGTATCTAATAGGAATTGACGGGCATCTGCTTTAAAGAGAGAGTCTGCCATTGAAATAGCCATTGGGTTAAGTATCCAAACAACATATCCAGGCTCTTTACTATAATAAATACAAGATGGAGTTAAGCCTTGAAGGGTTTGCCAAGATTTTATGCTATGTGCATATGGTTTTTCCTTTTCCCAAGGTAAGTAGCCTACAAAAATCGGAGCATTCTCTATTTCATACAATTCTTCAGCACTTACAATATATTGAAGGGTATCAGGTGAACAATACGTATGAGGAATAGGGCAGTCTAAGTTTGTGTAATATGGTTTATAATTTGACCCACAGATGAGCCCGAAAAGTTTATTCTCAAACGAAGAGAATTTTGTCTCGTCAAGTTTAACGCAACCTATCGCATCCATCAATACACCATCATAACCCCAAGTATGTCTGCCTATCCCCATGTGGCCACCATACGAATTAAACAGCTCTTTTATACTGTTTTGTGACACCCAGCTAGGAGGTTCACTTATGACAAAAACGCAGGTGTCTTGACCATAATGTTTTAATGCAATGGTCTGAAAGCTAAAAGGGTGTAACTCCCGAAACTCTTTCCAGGTCTGTTCCATTGGTTTCTGGGAAACTGTATCGCAAGTCGAAGCATTGATGTTATGACTGAAAAGAATTGCGAAAGACAGTATTGCTAGTACTTTTTGATATACTCTCATACTTTTTTTATAACCTTTTCTTCATTATATTCTCTATCAAAGAGACATTACATAATCAATTACAGTTTTACATGCTTTGGCTGCATGTATTCCAAGTTCTTTTCTTTCCTGATCCATGGATTCTTCTGACTCTTCTTTTTTGTGTAGCCATACTAAGATTCCATATTTGGGATTATCAGCAGGGAAATTCCCACAGAAAGCAATGTCACGATAGAGTTTATTGTCTGGCATTGATACAAAGGAGTAGCCACTGGCAGAAGTGTTGGATTCACCTTTAGCTTTGTTCATCGCTTCAACTCCACACTGTTTCAGAAGCTCTTGTATTTTCTTAATACTCTTTCTAGGTCCATTAGGATTGTCCATTTCAGGTTTAAAAACCTGAGACAAGCCTTCGCCAAGAGCCAACTGATTAATCCATTCAACCATCTGGAAAGGATAGATTCTCATCTTTTCAAGAAGTTCAAGATTGTCTGGACCATCCTGCGGAAGAAAACCTAATCTGGATAATACAGCATTTAAGGATCCAAGTCCAATAGATTCTACCATGGCAGGACATTCAACCAATGGCCGATAATGCCCTTGAAGGAACAAATTATCAACAGTGCACACTCCACCCGTCCAGGTTACCTCATCAGTCGGCTTTATTCCAAACTCTAATATAGTAAGATAGGATACGACTGGCATTATGATACGGAGGGGTATAGCTGAAATATGCTTGGTATCGAGGTACTCCAAAGTGTCACCAGCAGTAAAACCAATGAAATTTACTTCCTTCACTTTTTGAGTCCTAAAGACAAATCCACCTTCACCATCATGTTTTATCAGTGATGCATGCCCAACAACAGTGGAGTCTTTCATGTTCATCACTATCACTTGTCCTTCTTCAGCATCGGCATCTGACATACCACCAGCCAAAGCTAAATTTATCCGAATATAGTTGGTGCTTATCTTATCGGAGTCAATCACAAACTTTCCCATATAGTAACTATTTCTTTTATTTGACTTTGATGTTGATAAGCTCTGTGATAATATTTTCTGTCACATTCACTATCTGTAAGAGTTCCTCAATGCAACACCACTCTTGCCTTGAGTGCTCAGCATTCTGCCCACTGTAAAAATCTGGCCCACCCGGCATGGCATCAGGAAAAGCAGCAACCATCATTGCAGACGTGGTACCTCCGCGGGAATATTTTGTGGAAACTTCCATACCAGAGGCTAAAGCCGCTCTCTGTACAAGCGCAGGAACAAAATCGGGTAAGTTGTATGCGATACTTTCATATTGCATTTTATCATCAGTTTTCTTAACCTCCACAAAAGGAAATGCCGATTGCACCTTTTTAAGATTTTCTTCCATCAATTGCTTTTGATACATGCCTTCTTCCTTATCGAAATAACGCAATCGAACTTTTACATCAAAGTCGGTTTTAATGGTGTCACCTTTTGGCGTAATATGTTTGGCCAAAGAATAACAATGTATATATCCGTCTTTTCCGTCTCTTGCACTGGGATGCATTTCTGGTGGTACTAAACCCATGAAATAAGTAGCAGCAGCCAATGCGTCAGCAAATCTTTCTGCTTTAGCATTAGCAGGATGAACATCATTTCCCTTGAAGTAATAAGTTTGACCAATAGCGGTAAAATTAGCTATAGACATTTTGCCATAATCTCCACCATCTATATCAACAACCACATCTGGCCTGTCACCAAACACTTTAGGGTCATACCTATCGGCAGCCCTTCCAATATCCTCGTTTTGGCTTAGGCAAACCATGACACGACCATGTTTGAACTTCGGATTGTTAATGAGTTCCTCAACCATAGAGACAAGGACAGCACAGCCCGTTTTATCATCAGCGCCAAGAAGGGTTGTACCATCACTGGTAACAATTGTTTTGCCCTTAAGGTCTTTCAAATGAGAGCACTTGGGATTGCTGGGGCTTATGGTAACATCGTTTGTCAAACGAATATCCCCTCCATCATAGTTCCTATGGACAATAGGCTTTATCTCCTTCCCCCGATCTTTACACTCTGGCGTGACATCCATATGGGCAAGAAATAGAATTGACGGAACCTTCTTTTTAATATTTGATGGAATATCAATATAGACGTAGTAATCATCGGATAATGTTACTTTGACATTCTTGCCACCAAATCCTTTCACCTCATTGTAAATAAGTTGAGCTATCTCTTTCTGTTCTTCCGTCATAGGGAATGTTGACATATTAGAATCGTCTATAGAACGGCTTCCTATCTTGGCATACGACAGGAAACGCTCAAGCATTTTTTCTTGACTTACTTTCCCAGATACAGGAATCTGTGCCTTACATGTGAACACATAGGCGGCTAAAAACAAAATGATGGAAATCCTCTTCATAATCCTCACTTATTTAAT
>JAEEGL017464807.1_pt1 | contig 10007 bp, 9 predicted proteins | sample 9134231 | NCBI WGS metagenome assembly JAEEGL01 (sample SAMN16246548, study PRJNA631951) | gut metagenome | biome: gut microbiome; feature: rumen; material: fiber-attached | host: Bos | place: Iran: Karaj | collected 2018-10 | reverse complement strand
CTCGAACACTTCGGCTGTGCCGAGTGGAAAGATGTCAAAGGGGTCTATCAGAAGACCAACGACGTCGACATCGAGCTGACCTATACCGGCAACCAGGTCATGGACGACATCCTGTACCAGGCACTCGAAGAGGAACGGAGCAAAGTCCGCACCGTCTCGCTGCGTCCGCATAACTTCATGCATTTCGGCGAAGGCCAGTCCACCTTCAACGTGGGCATCCCGGACATCTCGCTCTGCGTGGCGCCGGACTACCTGACCGTCGTCTCCGAAGGTCAGGAGATGGACAAGTTCGACCTCGACCTCATGGAAGAGCAGGTCCGCGCCTTCCTCCGCATGGAACAGCTCATCAATGAAAAGAGCGCGAAGGAACTGGGCGGCATCGACGGCTACTCCTTCGGTCTCGGAAAACGTCATAAGGGCTGAGCGCAGATCGCCAAATAAAGGCATAAGAAAAGGACCCCTGATCGGGGTCCTTGTTTTTTGTGCTCAGCCGCGGTCGGAGAAGAAACCGATGGCAGCCTTGATGGACTGGAAGGTGATCTCGGCCATTTCCTGCGGCGGGTGTTTTAAATCGGAAGCGACCCAGTCCTTGATGATGGACAGGATGCCGTAGGTGGAGAAGAGGGCCGTGATATTCAGGACTTCCTTGCTGATCGGCTGCCGTTTCGACAGGTAGAAGACCGTCAGCAGTTTGTAGATGTCGTCACAGATCTTCTTCGTCATGTCCGCTTCTTTCGGGGACATGAGCAGGAGACGGGTGGTCGTCTTGTTTTCGTAAAGATAGGTGAGGATCTCATTGTACATGTAGAGATAGCCGTTTTCGCCGGGCATGTCCGCATGTGCTTTCATGATGATCGAGTAGATCTGTTTCGTGAACGAGTCGCAGATCTCATCGACGAGTTCGTATGTGCCGTTGTAGTGGAAATAGAAGGTGCTTCGGGAGATGTCAGCGCGTTTGGTGATATCGGTGATGCTGATCTTGTCGATATCCTTCTTTTCGTCCAGCAGTTCGAGAAATGCCGTCACAATGGCCTGCTTGGTTTTTCTGATGCGTCTATCCATAACGTTTACCTCTTGATGGCGTGATCGTGTGCAGAATTACACATCTGATCGTTGAAATGTCGATACAATCGATATACACCATATATTATTTAATACAAAACACCCGTTATTGTCAAGTTTGTTTGCCGAAATAGATACTATGTTTATTATTTTCCATAAACCGCCCTTGAGCAGGCGGGTCCCGGGTGCTAAAATAACGTGGAACTGTAAATGTCTCAGGGGAAAGAAGAGAAGAAACATGGCAAATATCCACGACTATCTGTACTGGCGGGGCGACCTTCCGTTTTCGAGTGTTCCGATCAATGAACTCGACGGACTGGTCCTGACGCGCTTTGCGTATATGCCGATGGAAGAACTGAAACTCGATCCGTCGGAGACGGTCGTCAGCATCTGTGAGAAACTGAAAACGCTGCCGGTCGACAAGTTCCGGCTGGAAGGCGACATGCAGTTCGTCCATCTGCTCAGCAAGTCTGACCGGTTCGACGACCTGATCGTCACCGACTTTGTCAAGAACAATGACCCGGAAGCGGTACTGCAGTTTGCCGCCGTCACCATCCATCTGCCGAACGACGAGCTGTACATCGCGTACTGCGGCACGGACTCGACGCTGACGGGCTGGAAAGAGGACTTCTACATGTCCTTCATGGAGGACGTCCCGGCGCAGAAGAAAGCGCTCGACTATGCGTTGGCGATTTGTAAAAAGTACCCCGGAAAACCGTTTCACCTCGGAGGTCATTCCAAGGGCGGCAATCTGGCTATCTATACTGCGGTCAACCTGCCGGCGGAACTCAAAGAACTCCTCGTGCACGTCAGCAACTATGACGGCCCCGGCTTCCCGCGGAGTTTCATCGACTCCCATGACTTTTCCAGCGTGAATGAACGGTTGTATTCCTGGCTGCCGCAGGAGTCAATGATCGGGCGGATCCATGAACACGAAGAGGGCTTTCGGGTCATCGAGAGCACGGAAAACGGGATCATGCAGCACGACATCTATTCCTGGACGACGCTGCCGACTTCCATGCGTGTCCTCGGGGCGCCGGACGACACGTCGGAGATCACTTACCGCGCCATCCAGAACATCCTTACCAATACGACGCCGGAGCAGAGAAAGCGTTACATCGACCGCATCTTCGACCTGCTCACGTCGACCGACGGCAACTCCTTTGGCGAGGCGTTCCGAAATCTTCCGATGAAGTTCACCGATGTGTTCCGGAGCGTGACCGACATGACGGCAGCGGAACATAAGGAAAACTCCGAGATGACGGCGACCGTCGTCCGCTCGTTCCTTGACGCGGCACTGTCTTACCACGAGGAGAAACTGCCGGACTTTGGCGGGATGCTCGACAAATTCACATTTGACATCCCGAACGTTTCGGTACTCGAAAAACTCAAAGAAAAACTGTAAACAGAAAAACGGAGGACCGTTTCAGTCCTCCGTTTTATTTTGTGCGATCTTGTTGAGCGGGTTCGCGTCGGTCGCGGACTTCAGCTGTTCGTTGACCACGTGCGTGTAGATCTGTGTGGTGCCGACGTTCTCGTGTCCGAGGATCTCTTTGAGGAGCAGGACGTCGACGTCTCCGTACTGGTACATGAGCGTGGCTGCGGTGTGGCGGAGCTTGTGGACCGAGTAGCCCTCGAGTCCCGCTTTCTCCAGCGTCGTGTAGACGATGTGCTGGACCGTCTTCGGTGAGATCCGCTGCTTGCGGTTGCTGAGGAACAGCGCCTCTTTGTCCTTGACGCCGTCGACCGGCCGGACTTTCATGTACTCGTTGATGGCGGCGATACACGCGTCGTTGAAGTAGATGGTGCGTTCTTTATTGCCTTTTCCGGTGATCTTGACCGTGTTGTCGTCCCGGATATCCGTGTAATTGAGGCTGACGAGCTCTGAGAGACGCATCCCGCAATTCAGGAAGAGAGTGATGATCGCGTAGTCGCGCTCCTTATTGGGCCCCTCAGCGGCTGCTCCGAGCAGTTTCATGCTCTCGTCGAGTGTGAGGTACTTCGGCAGGGACTGCTTCATTTTGGGCGTCTCCAGCTCCTGCATGGGGTTTTCGTCGATGACGTGTTTCTGGACCGTACAGTATTTGAAGAACGCGCGCAGGGTAGAGACCTTCCGGGCACGGGTCCGGGCGGAGTTCTCCCGCTCGTCCTTGCACCAGGAGAGGAACGCGTAAGCGTCTGCCAGCGTGATCCGCCGGATGTCCTTTTTGTCGATGTCCGAGATGTCGATCTCGTCAAAGGGAGTGTCCTCCGGTACATCGCCCCAGTACTTCTTCAGAAAGCGGAAGAAGAGGCGAAGGTCCGATGCGTACTCCGAAATGGTGTTCTTGGACTTGTTGCGGATGGCATCCATATAGTTGAGGAATTCCACCATCAGAACGGGGAAGTCCCTGTAATCCTGCCGGGTGATCATACTGTTCCAGTCCTTTCGTGGGCGATGTGCCGCGTCTGGCAAAATTATACAAAATATTTTGAAATATCTCAAGTGGTTCCCCGGCGGGGAAGGGCGCTGCTGCGTTTTTTTCGGGTGAACGCCACCATTTTTCAGGAATGCGTTACATATATGACAAACGTCTCTAAAACGTCCTTTTATTCTGCACAACATGTGTTATAGTCTAACCATATTGGGATTATGGGAGGAGAAACTCTTATGGCAATCATTCGTCTGTCAGACACGTTCCGTTCCGCATCGCAGGACCCGACCGATGTCCAGTATTACATCTGGTACGATGCGGACAAGGCTCCGAAAGCCTGTCTACAGCTGACGCACGGTGTGGCATGTTACATCGACCGCTATGAGGAACTGGCACGGTTCTTCGTGAAAAACGGCTACGCGGTCTGCGGCATGGACAATCTCGGTCACGGACGCACCGCCGGTCTTGAACGGCTCGGCATCATGCCGGACGACGGCGCGGATGCGGTCATCGAAGACATGCACACGCTGACCGGCATCATGAAAGAAAAATTCCCGGGACTGCCGTACATCCTGCACGGCCACAGCCTCGGATCCATCTACGCGCGGTGCTACTGCATCAAATGGTCTGACGAACTCGACGGCGCCATCTGGGAAGGTTCCGGCTGGGTCCCGTCGCTGGTCACGAAACTCGTACCGGTCATGCAGAAGATGTCGGAAACCGGCGGCCCGGAGAACTCCAACAAGCTGATGGCCGATGCCGGGAACGTCATCCTGGACCTCGGCATTTTCCCGCCGGAGACGCTGCTCGCGTGGCTGTCGAAGGACATGGTCAACCAGAAGCTGTATATCGCGGACCCGTACAACGGAGCACCCGCGTCGAACTCCATGAACCGTGTGCTCATCGAGAACCTTGCCAAGTGCAGCAAAAAGGACTGGTTCAGGAGCATCCGTCACGACCTGCCGGTGTTCATCTGTTCCGGCGACAAAGACCCGATCGGCCTCTGGAGTTTCGGCATCCGCCGTCTGTTCCTTACCTGCGTCGACTATCTCGACAACATGACCTTCAAGTTGTATGACGGCCGTCATGAGATCCACAACGACTTCTGCAAAGACGAAGTCTACCGCGATCTGCTCGACTTCTGCAACGAAGTCGCAGACGGAACCTACAAAGCATAAGGTGCGGCATAAGAAAAACCTCTGGGATCCTCCAGAGGTTTTGTTTTTGTATTCAGTCGCGGAAGTTGAATTCGTCCCTGTGCTCTTCCTGGAACTGACGGTACAGTTTATCGAGCAGTTTCCGGTCTTCCACAATGTCGAAGTCCTGTTCGCCGTCGTCGCTCTCGACGACCTGCAGGATCAGCACTTCCGCGTTCTCCAGATCGCCCTCGAGGGGGAGGAGCGCGACATAGTTGCAATGGTCATATTCAATATAGTCGAGGAATTCGAAGGGGACTTCGTTTCCATCTTCGTCGTAAAGCACGATCAGGTTTTCGTTGTTCATCGAAAAACTCCTTTAAGTCTTTGGTATGGAGACATTGTAACGGATTTTGAAAGCGTTCGCAACCGGAAGAGGAGTCTCACTCATACTTGTTAAAAAATTCACAAATAGGGGACGTTTTCAGGAGAATACAGAGGAAGGACCCTCTGACAGCCTGTTTGGACCCCATTTTGGTCTGTTTTGGGGCGATTTGAGGCTCAAAAAGTCTAAAAAACCGCGTAGATTAGCCAAAAATTGGCATTTCAGAAGGCCTGATATGGCTTTGAAAGCCTTAAAATGGCTCAAAAACAAAAATTCAACCAGAATTTTTCGCACAGAGGCTGGGTCGTTCCAAAAAAACTGGTTGAATGAGGAAAATCGCTCAAATGCTATTCAACCAGAATTTTTGAGACAGAGGCTGGGTCGTTCCAAACATTTCTATTGAATGGAGCCAATAGAAGCTTTTGAAACGAACCCAGAGTTCGAATGAAATAACGTAGTTGAATAAAAGAAACGGATCGAATAGAAAGAAATAAAATGAAGGAAGCATTGAAACAAAAACTGTTATGGAATGAGAAAAAGAAAAACACAACTGCAAAAACGGAAAGAAATGCAGAAGTGTAATTACTATATATTATAGATATACCAAAAACGGCGTAGATACTGGGGTCTCGGGCAAAGCCTGTCCAGGGAATATTTCCTGAAATTCCTCCCCTCAATTATACAAAACATTTATTTTGTATAATTATATGGAAAATTTTCAGGGGTAAAAATACAGGATTTTCGGCTATTCCCCTACGATAAATCGCCAAAAAAATACACTTAGAGGACTCTTATTGATAACTCTAAGTGTATTTCTTTTTACCGATATTGATGAGCTTCAGCCACCACGGCGGGTTCTGCAGCATGTTCAGCGCCGGTTCGATCATGGATTCTCGGAACCCGTCGACTTTGGGGTCGGTCTTTATCCACCACTCGGACAGCCGGTATTTCTCCCAGAAGAAATTGGCGTCGTCCAGGATGACGAATCCATCGACCCGGTATGGATATTTCCTCAGATATTCCAGGACTTCTCCCGGTCGGTCCCTTGTCTCCGACACTCCGGTCTTGTCATAGAGTTTGATGCCGTACATTGCGAGCCCGGTATCGACGATCTTCCCCCCTACATCGCGCAGCTTCGGATCTCTGTTCCAGCCGTAGCGCCAGGAGGACGTGAGGATGACATGGACCGTATTGCCACCTTGTTCGGACAATTCGATGAGACGTTTCACCCGTTTGATGGCTTCCGGGTCCAGCGGGTTCTCAGTGATGCTTTTGACGGTATCGTAAAAGGACATGGAATTGATGACGCCGTCGACATCCATGAAAATGAGGTAATGCATGGGCGCCCCCTTCCCTGTCCTTAATACTTGCCGTATGTATTGATGATGTTCTGCGCGATCTCCGCCTTCTTCTTGCAGTTGTCCATGGCGGCCTTCTCGATGTAACGGTGCGCTTCCTGCTCGGTGAACTTGAGGTTCTCCATGAGGAGCCCTTTGGCGCGATTCACGAGCCGGATCTCCTTCATCTTTTCTTCGAGAGACGCGGTCTTCTGTTCGAGCGCCCTGAGCCTCTGCTGCGTGGCCACCAGGAGTTTCATCGTCTGGAAGGCCTGCTGTGCGGTACAGGGCCGCGGCAGCGTCAGGACACCGTACTCCTCCACTTTATAGGAGACCTGTTCGTAGACGTCGTTCTTGACCATCATCATGACGCCGCAGCTCTGGTTCTGGGCGAGCTCGATGGCGAGCTCCGTGCCCATCTCATCTTTGAGCGGCGCGTTGATGACGACGATGTCGACGCTCCGGTCGACGAGCATCCGCTGCGCTTCCCCTGCGGAGTGGACGCACGTCAGCGGAGAGAATTGTTCTTTTGGTAATATCTTTTGAAAGAACTCGACGGCTTTGTCCGTCGTCGAGACGACCAGGACACTGGCGGCCTGTTCCTGTCTCACGTGCATCCACCTCCTTTCGTGGGAAAACTATGCAATGATCAGAAGAGTTTGATTAGAAGAGCTTCAGGTACTCGTCGCCGAGGATGCCGCGTACGAACGCGGAGTTCAGGGCTTTGTCGCGGGCGGCGTCGAGCGTCAGCGGGAGTTTTCTGAGGTCGCTGCGGTGTTCTCTGCCGTCAGCGAGGTCGAGGTTCGTGGGCTCGCCCGGGTCCATGTCGTTGCGGACGCCGTCGAGTCCGGCATAGATGAGCAGTGCGTACGCGATGTACGGGTTCGAGCCCGAGTCCGGCGAACGGAGTTTTAAGTGCCGTCTGTCGCGGGAGCATTCCGGGATCATGATGAGCTGGTTGCGGTTCTCCGAGGACCAGGTGATGTAGATGGGCGCCTTCTTCTCGCCGAACCGGCGGTAGGACTCCTCCGTCGGGTTCAGGAAGAAGGTGATCTCCTCGATGTGCTGGATGATGCCCGCCATGAAGGCGCGGAGCTTGTCTTCCCCGTCCATGGCGTGGACCATGATGTTGATGTGCATGCCGTTGCCGCTGTGCTCTTCGAGGCGTTTCGGAGAGAAGACGGCATAGAGGCCGTTGCGCATGGCGATCGTTTTGATGACGGAGCGCAGCGTGATGGCGTCCTCTGCCGCGGTCAGCGGGTCGGAATAACGGAAATCGACTTCGTTCTGCCCGGGGCCCGCCTCATGGTGAGAAGACTCCGGAACGATGCCCATGTCAGAGAGCGTGAAGCAGATCTCCCGACGGACGTTCTCGCCCTTGTCTTCGGGCGCGATGTCGAAGTAACCGGCCTCATCGAAGGGCTCCTTCGTGGGTCTCCCCTCGTCGTCGGTCTTGAACAGATAGAATTCGCTCTCGTTGCCGAAGGTGCAGTTGACGCCGCTCTCGTTCGCATACTCGATGGCGGCCTGCAGAATGGACCGTGAATCGCCCTCAAAAGGCGTTCCGTCCGGGTAAGTCACGTTGCAGAACATACGCACAACGCGGCCGTTAGAGGGTCTCCAGGGCAAAATAGAGAGGGTCGACGGGTCCGGGTGCAGGTAAAGGTCCGACAGGACATACTCCTTGAAACCGTCGATGTTGCTCGAAGCGAACGGGATGCCTTCCTCGAAGGCCCGTTTCAGCTCACCCGGCATGATGGCGATGTTCTTCTGTTTTCCGAAAATATCCACGAATGCGAGGCGGATGAACTTGACATCCTCTTCCTCGACGAAGGTCAAAACATCTTCACGTGTATACATAAGATTGCCTCCCGGTGTTGATATCTAAAAACTTAATAACTAGTTTACTGGCAGTTGGAGCGAATTTCAACATCAAATTAAATGATATGAAAAAGTATGCATTATTATTTTCATTTTTCCTTGACAAAATCAGAAACAGGCGCTAAAATTCACACATAAACGACAACGGCGTCAGCGATTTTTTCGCCGGTGTCGTTTTTTTATTTTTTAAGGCAACGGTGTCACTTTTTGAAAGAGTGCGCAGTTGCCTGTTTTTTTTGGGAGTGATAGAAACGATGGAAAACAATATCATGACGCTGTTGTCCGGCGGGCTCAACAATACATGGGTCCTTCTCGGCGCGGCACTGGTGTTCTTTATGCAGGCTGGTTTCGCGATGTGCGAAGCAGGTTTTACCAGAGCAAAGAATGCCGGCAACATCATTATGAAGAACCTGATGGATCTGTCGATCGGCACGGTCCTGTACTGGCTGGTCGGGTTCGGAATCATGTTCGGTTCTCAGTCCGCTTTCTTTGGAGTCCTTGACCTCTTCACACAGGGGAGTTACGCAGATGCCCTGCCGGACGGTGTTTCGAAATTTTCATTCTTCATTTTCCAGACGGTCTTCTGTGCGACCTCTGCGACGATCGTTTCCGGCTCGATGGCGGAGCGCACCAAGTTCAGTTCTTACTGTTTGTACAGTGCGCTGATCAGTCTTGTCATCTACCCCATCGAAGGCCACTGGATCTGGGGTGGCGGCTGGCTGGCAGCCATGGGATTCCATGATTTCGCCGGTTCGACTGCGGTCCATATGAATGGCGGCGTGATCGCTCTGATCGGTGCGGCACTTCTGGGTCCTCGCATCGGCAAATACGGAAAAGACGGGAAACCGCGCGCCATCCCCGGTCACAATATCCCGATCGCCGCACTCGGTGTCTTTATCCTCTGGTTCTGCTGGTTTGGATTCAATGGCTGTTCTACTGTCAGTATGATGGGCGACGATGCCAGTCTGGCCGGAAAAGTTTTTTTCAATACGAACCTTGCAGCGGCGACCGCAACGGATACAGCACTGATCTATACCTGGATCAAATACAAAAAGCCCGATGTTTCCCTGACGTTGAACGGCTCTCTTGCCGGTCTGGTCGGTATTACTGCCGGATGCGACATCGTCGATCCCTGGGCGGCAGCGTTGATCGGTATCCTCTGTTCGCTCGCCATGTTGATCGGTGTGGAATTCGTCGATCGCAAACTGAAAGTAGATGATCCTGTTGGTGCAATCAGTGTACACGGTATTGCAGGCGCTTTTGGTACGATCCTGACCGGTATCCTTTGCACGAGCGATCACCTTCAGGACGCCGGCATGAGCCGTGGACAGTTTGCCGGTATCCAGATCCTTGGTGTCCTCTCCGTGATCGTTTGGGCCGGTGCGTGTTCCTATGTCCTGTTTGTTACGTTGAAGCACACGCTCGGTCTTCGTGTCTCTCGTGAAGAAGAGCTGTCCGGTCTGGACATTCCGGAGCATGGACTGGTCAGCGCTTATGCAGATTTCATGCCGTCGATCGAAAGCCATGTCAGCCTTCCTGTGAAGCTCAATACGGAGGAGCTGGATGCGGCTGATGCTGCCGTCGCGAAAGAACTGGCCGGACTGACCGAAGCACCGGTCCCGGTCGAAAAGGCGGTCCCGGTCAAAGTGGTCAAAGTGCCCCGTGATACCGGACTCAAGGCTCCGGTCTCGATCCATAAGCTCAGCATCGTCATCAAGCAGGATAAACTCGACGCATTGAAAGAAGCTCTGATCGAAATCGGTATTACCGGCATGACGGTCACGAATGTTCT
>JAEEGL015981238.1_pt1 | contig 10007 bp, 13 predicted proteins | sample 9134231 | NCBI WGS metagenome assembly JAEEGL01 (sample SAMN16246548, study PRJNA631951) | gut metagenome | biome: gut microbiome; feature: rumen; material: fiber-attached | host: Bos | place: Iran: Karaj | collected 2018-10 | reverse complement strand
GATGTAATAGTCCTTATCGTAGTCGTATCCCTCACAATACTCATAAGGAACTGCCCTTTGACTAATGGAGCCTTTTCCTTTAACGATAATGTATTGTATGATGGTTCCTCTTGAAACCTTGACTCCATGCTCCTCAATTCTTTGAGCTGCAACGACATGGGGTCCTACTTGCTTGTATTGGTTTAATGGTTTGGTAATCTGGGTGTGTATAATGAGTTCCTTTTTGTCGACTTCGCCTTTTTTGAGTCTTTTCAGAACTTTCTTAACTTCTTGGATGGCCTTGTCAGAATCCCCTTCTCTCAGGATGGCCATTAGAACAGATTCCTGGGTATTCTTTACAATTGGAGCCCAATCTCTTCTTACCAACTCTAGTCCTTTAGCTATAATTTCCCCATCTTCAATTACGGCATACCTCTTTTTGCTTACAAAAAATCCTCTTCTGTAGAATCCTTCGTATTCCAATTCCATGCTTTCCGGAAGTGTCGAATTGAGATATTTCAGGAATTTTTGGGCTTGCTGTTTTATTTCAGCTTCTAGAGCAATCTGTTCGGGGCTTTCTTCAACCAATTTTTACACCTGGTTTATAATTTATTTGAGGGTGTTAATATCTTTTTTTGAAGTGAATTCTATCAACTCAATGCAATTTCATTGCCTTGAAACGCTTTAATTTACCTAAAATATAACAACAATACTTTTCAAACGCTCTTGGACGTTGAATATATTGTTTGCCAGATATATTGTAGTATGGAGTTGATATCATGAAAAAAGAAAGGTTAATATCAAGTTATGATGAGCTAAACGATACCTTTGTTGGCAAAATTGAAGGTAAAAATGGATATGATGCAAATTATGGCATTTCAGAGGGCATTTTTTTAAACATTGATAAGAACAATGTTCCGACATCAGTCGTTGTAAACAATGCATCAGAGGTTTTAAACGTTTCAAAACAATGTCTGGAAAGTGCCAATGTTAAAATCAGCATTAATTGTGATGAAAATTGTCTCTTGTTCAGCATGTTTGTCGAAAATTCCCAGATATGTCGCCTGAAATGCAGGAACGATTTCGGAATCGCGACCTTGAATTATCTGATGGATTGCAATATTTAACCCAATCCATTTCCTTATTTTTTTTGGATTGTTTTATATATGACTTCTTTTAAATGTTTAATAGAATATAAAAAATTGTGAAGTGATATCGTGAAAGATTCAGAAATTGATGCTAATTCCGTTGAAGAAATAGTTATTGTAGTGCCAGAAGACGCTATTAAGGATGGCGAATTGGAAATTGATTTGGATGAGTTAGGAATTGATGTTGAATCATTAGGCGATGAAGTTAACATTGTCATTCAAGTTGAAGGCGAAGGAGAACTTGGTGATGATGTTTTAGATGATGAAGATTATCCGGATGAGCCAAATGAATGGCAATTTGATGATGATCCATATAATGTTGTTTACTATGAGTTTCCGGATGAAGATGATGAGGAATAGTTAAAATGACACAGGAAATCCCATATTACACCCTAGATGAAGATGGAAACTCAGAATTTATTTCATCCAATGGCGAAGCCTATATTGATGATGGGGATTTGAAGGAATTATTGCTTGAATTGCTCGGGGATAACATTTCTGATGAGGATATTCAGGAAATCCTTGAAGCGGCATCAGATGAAAATTTGACCGAAGAGGAATTCGACAAGTTGATCGATGAATTTATTTTAAAAAATAAAAATTAAAATTCCTATTTTTTGGCTTAAAAATATAACATTTATATATAATGATAAAGTAATATCTAAATATCATTATTCTTTAAGGCTCTTTTTTGCTCTCAAAAATTAGGCTGTTATAATCTTGCAAATGGCTTAATTGAAAAGAGACTTATTGACGCGATTATTATATTATAGATTATATTTATTTAGGTGAAATAATGGCAATTTCTCAAGGAAAATCAACTAGAAGTCCATCAGGTGCAAGAAATGTTGCACACCGTGGAAAAAGGAAATCAGAATTAGGAAGAGACCCAGCTGAAACTAGGTTAGATGAAAAAAAATTAAGAAAAATTAGAACCCGTGGTGGAAACGAAAAACTCAGATTAGCTACTGGTAATAAGATCAACGTTACCGATGCAGACGGTAAAACCAAAGTTGTTGACATCTTAGGAGTAATCGAAAACACCGCAAACCCAAACTACGTAAGAAGGAACATCATTACCAAAGGTGCTATTGTAGAAACTCCTGAAGGTAATGCTAAAGTAACATCCAGACCTGGTCAAGACGGTGTTATTAACGGAATTTTAATTTAAAGATACTCATCTTTAAATTCTCTTTTTTTTATCAATTTTTTTCATAATTTTATATACTTGTTTTTACAAAGATTATCTTGTTAGTTATTTAGTATTAGGAGATAAAATGTCAGAAGATAAAATTAATATGAATCATGGAGCTGGCGGAGAAGTCATGGCTAATCTTATTGCTAGCACAGTTTTAGACAATATTTCTAAAAAAAGTGTTAATGGTGGTATCAGCTTAGATGACTTAGATGACGGAGCATCAATCCCTTTAGGGGATTATGAAATTATTTTTACCACTGATGGTCACACAATAGACCCATTGTTCTTCCCAGGTGGGGACATTGGTAGGATTTCAGCTGCAGGAACAATAAATGATGTTTCTGTTATGGGTGCTCAGCCATTGGCTATTTCAAATGCAATCATCATGCAGGAAGGATTTCCGATTGAAGATTTGGATAAGATCATGAAATCCCTGAACGAAGCTTGTGAAGAGGTTGGAGTTGCCGTAATTACTGGCGATACCAAAGTTATGCCTCAGGATAAGCTTGATGGTATTGTTATGGTTACAACAGGTATCGGAATAGCTAAGAAAGGTGAAGTGGTTCGCGATTCCGGTCTTCAAGTCGGCGATAAGATTATCGTCACAGGAAGTTTAGGAGACCATGGAATGAGTCTCATGTCATTTAGGGAAGGATTTGGTTTCGAAACCGATTTGAAATCAGATGTCGCTCCTATGTGGAACATAATTAAAAAAGCTTTAGATGTTGGTGGAGTTACAGCAATGAAAGACCCTACCAGAGGAGGCTTTGCAAACGCAATCAACGAAATGGCTTCAAAAGCCGGTGTTGGTGTTGTGCTTGAGCAGGAAGCTATTCCAATAAAAGAGGAAGTTCATGCTGTATCTGAAATGTTAGGCATTGATCCATTTGAAGTAGCTAATGAAGGTAAAGTGGTCATGGGCGTAAAGGCCGATAAGGCTGAAGCGGTCCTTGAAGCTATTAAAGGCGAAAAATATGGTGAAAATGCAGCAATAATTGGTGAAGTTGTTGAAGGAGATTATGTTGTTGTCAACACCCCAATCGGCGGTGAAAGAATTCTCGAAGCTCCTATAGCTGACCCAGTTCCTAGGGTATGTTAAGGTGATAATATGACTACAGTATTTACAAGAAGAATAATCGCTTACATTATTGATTTTTTTGTAGTTTCAGCAGTAATGTGGATTTTATCTTACTTCATATTTGCAATAATGACTCCAAGCTCAGTATATAGTGTTTATCAATTTGTGCCTTATATTGTACCTATTTTGATATTTGCTTATTTTGTTGTATGCGAAAAGACATTTGGCGCTACTGTCGGCAAAGCAGTAATGTATCTTCAAGTCAGATCAAAAAATGGCGCATGGATCTCTTGGCCGCAAGCGATTGTACGTAATTTAACTAAAATCTACTGGTTCCCAATCGTTTTCGATTGGTTAATCGGCAAATTCTTAAAAACAGATAGGTTATTAAACAATATTACACGCACTGTTGTGGTAGGCGAAAGATAATTGACAAATCTAAAGATTTGTAATTATACTTCTCCCTTTTTAAACTCACTTGGACTAAAGTAAGATATCTCTGCTAGATTATTTTCTATTAACTCTTTGTTAATGTCAGTATCATTAGTGTATACGATAGCTAATGTACGGTCATATTTATCTTTTGGATTTTTATCATCAATATCAAGATATACTGTTTTTCCGAGACATTTGTCTAAAACGAAATCTTTGGCTTGGCTTAATCCCGGTTCTGAGTCAGGTGTGTTTACCTGAATTAGCTGCACCCGACCTACGCCATAGACCTGAATCGTATTGCCGTCAATAACCTCAAGGCATTTTCCTGCTTTTTCATAGTGCACTGTCCGATTGTCAATTGTCAGTGTTCCTGTTTGATTTTCCAAACTGTTTGAATCGCCTAGAAATGCATTTGCCAATGTAAGCATTGCAGTTATTAAAAAGATAATCAATAAGATTATTGAAATCGTTTTCTTGTTCATTTTAATCTATTTTGCATGTTCACAGTCATCCTTGAATCTGCAGGACCTGCATTTTTTAGGGTTTTTGGTGGCAACGAATGGTCTTGTGCCTTCGAATAAGCCATGCATTCTGTCGATTGTGAATTTGATTGATTTTTCAACTTCCGGAGTGAACACTTCAATCCAGAACAGGTTGTCAGTTCCCCTTTCTCTTAATGCTGCCTTTATTTTCCTATCATCATTTGTCATATCCTTGTATGCAAGGCAGTATGCCCTTACCTGGTTCATTGTGGATTCATATGGAGTTCTTCCAGGCTTGTCGTCAATTATAACGATTTCATCAGGCTTCATCCAGATTTCATCAATGTATCCCCTTATTCCGTAATCTGGTGCCACTACAAAGCATTCCCTTGACATTGATGCTGTTTCCTTTGAGGCTTCAACTGCCTCTTCGAATGTTGAAGGTGTTGAGTCCTGTTTGAAGATGTCCTCAAGCTCTGCGTGAATCTTGCTTCCCTGTGTCATGGCAGCTGTAGGCTGGGTTTCTATGCCTTTCATGTGCTCGAGATATAGCTGGTATTCACAATATCCTTGCTGATTTAACCAGCTAATCGGGAAATTGTTTTTCCCTTCAATTATTTGAAGACCTTTTATTGAAGGATGTTCTTTGCTTTCATACTCCTTTTCAAATCCGATAATGTTTTTTTGTTCCATGTTTTCCTTTTTGTTTTCAGTAGTATAATTATTTAACTTAAGAGGTTAAATCTAATCTTATGCATTATGTCAAATCCAAAAGTATACTGTCACCAAAAAATGGGATGAACCTTTATAGGGGATGCAGCCATGGATGCATATACTGCGACTCCCGAAGCGAGATATACAATATGGGCCATGACTTTGAGGATATTGAAGTTAAGGAGAATTCCTTGGAGCTGCTCAAAAGGGAATTAATCAAACGCCCTAAGGCAATGATTGGAACGGGGGCGATGACCGATCCATATATTCCTCTTGAAAAACGATTGGAATATGTAAGAGGGTCCCTGGAGCTGATTTATCGTTATGGATTCGGATTCACCTGCATCACCAAATCGGATTTGATTCTAAGGGATTTAGATCTGCTCAAAAAGATAAATGAAAAGGCAAAAGTCGTTGTTCAGATGACAATAACAACCGCCGATGACGAGCTTTGCAGCATTTTGGAGCCTAATGTCTGTCCGACTTCAAGGCGCGTTGAGGTTTTAAAAACCTTAAATGAGAATGGGATTTCCACTGTTGTGTGGCTGTGTCCTATCCTGCCGTACATCAACGACACTGAAGAAAACATAAATGCCATCCTGGACTATTGCATCGAAAGCAATGTTTATGGAATACTGTGCTTTGAGATGGGCCTCACATTAAGGAAAGGCAATCGCGAGTATTTCTACAGAAAGCTTGATGAGAATTTCCCTGGCCTGAAGGAAAGATACATCGAAGAATTCGGAAACAATTATGTTTTGCCAAGTCCTAACAATTCCAAATTAATGAGCATCTTCAAGAAGAGAACCTCACAAAACGGCATTGTAAGCGACAATGAGAAAATATTTGAATATCTGGCGGAATTTCCTCAAACAACCGTTCAATCCAAATTAATCTAAATGATTATATAACTTGTTTTTTAAATATTAATATAATGAATTTCGACGACTTAAACATTTCAGACGATATTAAGAAAGCCATTGATGAGATGGGTTTTGCCAAATTGACTCCAATTCAGGAAAGGGCCATCCCAAAAGCTTTGGATGGCAGGGATGTCCTGGGCCAGGCGCAAACAGGTTCGGGCAAAACAATTGCTTTTGCAATCCCAATAATTGAAAGGATTTTCGTCCCTGACAGGTCTCCGCAGGCAATTGTCCTGTGTCCGACAAGGGAGCTTTGCATGCAGGTAGCCTCCGAAATATCCAAAGTGGGAAAAAACGTTAAGAAGCTCAAGGTTCTTGCGGTTTATGGAGGCCAGCCAATAGGCAAACAGACCAGAGTCCTTAAAAAGGGAGTCCATATTGTTGTCGGGACTCCTGGACGTGTCATCGACCATATCGAAAGGGGTAATCTTGATTTGATTGGAGTTGAAAGGGTCATTTTGGATGAGGCCGATGAAATGTTGGAGATGGGTTTTAGGGAGGACATTGAAAGGATTCTATCTGATGTGCCTTCACAACGTCAGACCCTGCTTTTCTCAGCAACCATCCCCTCTGAAGTGAGAAAAATTGCCGAAAAGTATCAGAAAGATCCTGAATTTATAAAGATTGCAGATAAAAGGAAAAACATTCCAAAAATCACACAATATGCCTTCAGATGTGATATTAGGGATAAGTTCAATTCACTAATCAGATTGATTGAAGCTTATGATGTCAATCTGGCATTGATATTCTGCAACACCAAGAAAAGCGTTGATTTTGTCGCCAAACACCTAAAGAAAGAGGAATTCAAGGTAGATAGCCTTCATGGTGACATGTCCCAGCAGACCCGAGACAAGGTAATGAACAAGTTCAGGAACGGAAACATCAGCATTCTGGTTGCAACCGATGTGGCGGCCAGAGGATTGGATATTGCAAATGTCGATGTGATAATCAATTATGATGTTCCGCAAAACGCTGATGATTATATTCACAGAATCGGAAGGACTGCCAGGGCGGGAAAAAGAGGTTTTGCATTCACCTTGGTTTCTAAAGATGAGATTTCAAGATTCAACAATATTAAAAAGGGAAATCCCGGCAAGATTGTTGAAAAGGAGTTGCCCACGCTTCAGGAAGTGAATTCCATCAAAAATAGAAAGATACTGAATGATGCAAAATCATTGATTGGCGAAGGCAATCTGGATGAATATATTAAAATAATAGAAAATGAATCTGAATATGATGGTTTGGAATTGTCTGCGGCGTTATTAAAAATGATGAGGGAAAAATAATTATTTTCCGCCATCTATAATATTAAATTTGATTTTTTCTTTTTCGAGTTCACGTGTGAATGCTTTGCTCATGTCTCCGACACATATTGCAAGGACATTCAATCCTTTGCGAGCTGCATTTGCGGTTGCTTGAGGAGCAGCAAATTCGATGTCTATTGGCAAGTTGAGTTTTTTAACCACTGCACGTGAAACGGTACCTGCAACAGCAATCTTATCGATTTTTTCACCGCTGTTGGTTCCTTTGTTGTAGACATTTTGAATCAAATCAATGTCACAAACTTTGGTTCCCCCTTCCTTGATTGTAGGCACGATGATTACTGTAACTTCACCAATGCTCATGTCAATGATTCCGGTAAGATTGGTTAAAGCCACATCCATACCTTCTTCAGCGTCATCAATAACAACGCCTGTTGCATTTTCCTCTTTTTTATGAGCGTATAACACTCCATCTTCCATGAATAATCCTACAATATCATCCTTTTCAAGCTTTTCTGTTGCGATTGCAGGCCATATTGTTTTATAGTGGTTCATGGTTTCTAGAACTGAATCACTGTATTTTCTTAATGTAATTGCATCTTTTTTTACTTTGTCAATACCTGCTTGGGTAATTTTGTAAGGTGATCTTCCGTCTTTTGAAGTAATATAACCTAATTCAATCAATGATTTAATATTTTCTGAAACAGCCTGAATTGTAATCCCTAATTTATCAGCCAAATCTTTTTGTTTGAGGTGAGGGTCCTGTTTGGATATTTCACTTAATATTTGGAAATGTGTAAGTGCACCTCTTTTTTTAAATGCTTTCATTATAATCATTCCTCAACCTAAATTGATTAATTAGTATTTTTATCTTTACTAGTATATATACTAATTTGTTAGTTTGCCTTCAAGTTCATTATTAAATCGTTCAATAAAATCAGATTTTTTATCAATAGGTATATATGCACCGCATGCCATGGAGTGTCCACCTCCACTTCCTCCAACTTCACTAGCTATCTTGCGTATGATATTACCAAAATGGATTCCATCGTATGAAAGCAGTCTAGAGCATCTGAGGGAAACTTTTATGCCGTCATTATCAGTTTCAGTAAATCCAATGACTGGTTTTTTCCAATTACAATATCCTAAAATCATTCCGGTGATGGTACCAACTATTTCAGGTTTAATGCCGGTTCCATCAAAATATTGCAAGTTTTCAAGCTCAATTATATTTGAGTGTTCACCATCTGCAACTTTTTCTATTGACTGTGCCAAATTTCGCTTATGGTCGCGGCTCACAACTTCAAGTTCATCCAGTGAAACAAATCTGTCTCCCTTGAGAACCTCCATTGCAACTTTTTCCTCGTGATTTCTTCCACAGGCATTCATTGCGGTTGAAAATTCGGATGCGTCCCTTAAGAAGCTGTTTGGATCTTCCTTTAGGAATGTATATGAATCTCCAATTATTAATTGAGAAATGTATTGAACATAATTTCCGGGAACCACCTTGGCAATCATTCCGGAAAGGTATTGGTATAATCTGCCTTTCTGTTCCATGGTGAGCTGGTTCAATGTTTTTCTATTGTTTTTCTCATCTATTCCAAGCTCTTCCAAAACAGCCATTGTTTCAGTTGTATTGTTGGTAATTGGCAGTTTCACATCATTAAAATAAGAAAGGGCAACAAACAATGGACGGGTATTTCGTCCATAGATGTTTATGTCATTTTTTATGACTTCCAGGTATCCTCCATCAATTGCGTCCTGCTGGATGATCTCGTTCAATCCTTCGAAGTGGCCGCTTCGGGTATTCTGCATATCTCCAATGGCGGATAGGACTCCAATCCAGCTCAAGTCATCATATCCGAATTCCTTTGCAAGGAAGTAGCATAGGCCTCCTCCGCAAACGTAATATGATCCGTCTATGCCGTGATGGATAGGATTTATTTCCAAATAGGTATATTCCTTGTCGTTTCCATAATCTAGGTCCCTTAATGGAGGGTGGTGGTCCAGGATTAGGATCTTTTGGCCTTTTTTTGCCTTTCCATCGACTAATTGGCCGGAGCCCAAATCAGAAAATATGGTGAGTTCATGGTCAAGTTCGATGTTGTCCAGAACGTCCAGGTTAACGAATTCGATTTCATGGGCCTTGTTTTGTCTGTCTAGTATGGTTGATAGTATTGCGCCTGAACAGATTCCATCGCAATCAATGTGGGAATATACTTTGATGTCCTCTGATGATTCAATGATTTCTTTTGCTTCTTCATATTGTTCAGACATTTTTTGTGGTATTTGCATAATAATCAGTTTCTCATTTCCTTAATCTTTAAGCTCACTTCACGTATGAGTTCTAGTTTTGTTCCTTCCCATTCAACAAGTATCCTTCCGGATTTTTCATACCATTTTCCAGGGTATGAAACCTCTTTTTGAATGTTATATTGCAATCCGAGTCTTTTTACGGCTCTTTCAATATCTGAAATTGTTGGATCGCTTACAGCATCTTCTTTAGCGATTTTACGCCCTTCCTTAAGGGTCAAATTTTTATTTAAGTATTGTGGCCATATGGTTATCATTTTTTTCACCTGTTCAATTCTTCAAATAGTAATTCCATCATGTCTGGAACTGTGTAAGTTTCAGGGTAAATGTAGGTAATGTCATATTTGTCGAGGACTTTCGCAGTAATCGGGCCGATGCAGACAGTCAATACGTTCTCAGATAACAGTTCAGCTATCTTTTCCTTGTCTTCCACTATTTCAAAGAAATTTTCGACAGTCAATGGGCTTGTGAATGT
>JAEEGL014338834.1_pt1 | contig 10007 bp, 8 predicted proteins | sample 9134231 | NCBI WGS metagenome assembly JAEEGL01 (sample SAMN16246548, study PRJNA631951) | gut metagenome | biome: gut microbiome; feature: rumen; material: fiber-attached | host: Bos | place: Iran: Karaj | collected 2018-10 | reverse complement strand
GCTCAGTTTTACGATAGCAGGAATTACCGCATCGTCATATTTTACATGATGATAGTTTTCATATTTAGGTTTAATTCCATTAAGGATTTCTTCAGTTTCCTCGTCACCAGGCTCTTCAACTTTTACAACCTGGAAGCGGCGTTCAAGGGCAAGATCCTTTTCGATATGACGTGTATATTCTTTTGTTGTAGTAGCACCAATAATCTGAATTTCACCACGGGAAAGTGCCGGCTTCATGATATTTGAAGCGTCCATAGTTCCTTCTGGACCACCGGCACCAATGATTGTATGAAGCTCATCGATAAAGAGGATGATATCTTTATTTTCCTGAAGTTCCTTCATCATTTTTTTCATGCGCTCTTCGAATTCACCACGGTATTTTGTACCGGCAACAATAGCGGCAAGATCAAGAGAAAGAATACGCTTTTTCAAAAGGCCTTCAGGAACTTTGCCTGCGGCTATATGCTGGGCAAGGCCTTCAACGATTGCAGTTTTACCAACGCCAGGTTCACCAGTGAGAACAGGGTTATTTTTAGTACGTCTTGAAAGAATCTGAATTACACGATGTATTTCTTTATCACGGCCCACAACCGGGTCATCCTTATTTTCACGGGCAAGCTGGGTAAGGTCACGACTGTATTCAGCAAGGAAAGACTGTTTCTGTCCGGAATTTGATTTATCAGATGGCTGACGCTTTTCAGATTTCTTTTCATCGAATACGCCGAAAAGACCTCCACCCGCATCATCATTCAAAAGGCTTCTGAAAACAGAATCTACCAGGCTTTCTGCATTCTGCTGACGGATAGAGGAACCGCCGTCTGCCTGAAGTTCCATAACTGTAAAGCGGGCGTCCATGATTGTATAGCCGTCAGCCTCAAAAAACTTTTCGACAATACTGTCCTCATCGCGGATTGCCGCAAGCAGAAGATGTTCTGTTCCAATATAATTATTATGAAGTGCAGAAGATTCAATATCTGCAATATCAATCAAAAACTGATAGCGGCGGCTTTTGGGAATTGAATCAAGGGTTGGAGCATGAATGTCATCACGGAAAAAGGTTTCAATGGCAGACTGAAGCTTAACAGGATCAAGTCCGAGCTCCTTTATTGCCGCATATCCAAGACCTTCACCACTTTTTAACATGGCAAGAATAACATGTTCAGGTAAAAGGTACTGACTTCCGATTTTTCTGGCTTCGTCCTGTGCCAGGATCATTAAGATTCTTTTTGCTCTAGGAGACAGGTTTTTCATTAACAATTTCCTCAAAGGCCTGCTGAATTACAATAGTTCTGAGTCTTTTTATCTGAAGATTCTGGCTTGCCTTTACGTCATCTTCAAACGAAAAAGCAAAGCTGTCGCACAGATATTTCAGATGTCCGTCTTTTGTGCTGTAATAAAGCGCATTAAGCTCGTGTTCTGAAATTCCTGTAATCAGATGCAGCTGGAGTCCCCACTTTACGGCAGAAATGATACTTACAGCCTCTTCATAAGACAGAAGAAGTGAGTTCATCGCCCGTGAAAAACTCTGCTTGAAAAAATTCAAGACTACTGTAGGATTATTATCGGCAAATTCCTTCCGAATCTTGCGTTCTGTTTTCAAAATAACCTGTCCTGCGCTCTGAATTACTGCCATCTGGTCAAATTCTGTGCCTTCTGCGGAGGAAGCGGAACAGATATCAAAAAGACAGTTAGAAAAATCTGCAATTTCCTCACTCTTAAAAACCGGCTTTATAGAAAGTTTTTTCTGTCTTACAAGAGAAACAACAGATTCAAACTGCCCCGAAAGCACAATTGACGGAATAAAAACCCTTATCGAAAATTTTAAACCGGTTCCAGAGTCCTTTATATGTGATGTAAGATAGCCGAAATCAATGCTTGCCGCAAACTGCAGCTTCTGCTGAAGGAATTCATCGGTTTTATAAACCTTTTCCATAGCCTTTTCACAGTCCAGACCGGAAACAAAAGCGGAAAGTTTAAGATGATCGCTCTCATTTACGAGGCAGGCCAGGCTTTCGTCCTTGTAATTTAAAACACAGGCCGTACAGGCAGCAGAATCTGCTTTTTTAAGTATGTTTTTATCGCATAAAATCTGTTTTCCAGGCTCTGAAATGCGGGCCATATCAAGAAAATGCCAGTCTTCGGAAGCAGAAAAGGCATCATAAACCAGAGCCTGAACTCTCTGACGGTCATCGTCAGTCATCATCTGAGGAAATAGAAAATCTGCAAGATTTCTTACCAGACGGGCGCGAGTCGAAATAATTACATCGTCACAGTTTCCTTCAAAGGAAAACCAGGAAACTGACGTAGTGCCTGCTGTATTATTACTGTTGTCCGTCTTTCGTTTCCGTGCCATGATTCAAAACCTTAAGGTAATCCCGATATAAAGCGGCTTTTTCGTATTCTTCTGCGGCAATTGCTTCTTCCAGTTTAATCTGCATTGTCATCCGGTCTACAAGATTTGAACGGTAGCCCTTGATTCTTTTAGGTAAAGTCCCCTTATAGGTCTCTTTTATACCGTAACTTTCCAGGGTTTCCCGGAATTCCTTCGCAAAGGTGTAATAACATTCCGGACACCCTATATTCTGAGACTTTGCTATCTGATCAAAAGTGCAGCCACAGACTGAACAACATTTCATAAGCACCCCAATACTACACAGCCCTTAAAATATCCAGCGGTTTTTCTTTACCTGCCTTTCGGGAAGGTATAAAAGATACCACAAGGGAAAGAAAGAGTACAGATACAACAATAAGAATAATCTGTTTTACAGGAATGTCAATCGGAATTTCAGAAAGATAATAGGCCGGATCCATAAGATGCACTACTCCGCCGCCCGCAATTGAAGAAAAGAGATTTACAATTCTTTCCAGGCCATTTATCAGCTGATTTGAAAAAACTGTAAGCAGAATGCCTACCGGAAGTCCAAAAAGCAGTCCCCCCGCTCCGCAGGCCAGCGAAGCAAGCAGAAAGGCAAAGGTAATTCCTGATGGTTTTGCACCAAGACTTTTAAGGATTGCTATTTCCTTCTGACGCTCCATAACAAGCATTACTATTGCGGAAGAAATGTTTACAGTAGCAACCAGAACTATAAGCATCATAACAAAAACCAGCATAACCTTTGTTGAAGAGAAATTCTCAAACTCTGCCGTATGAATCTGATCCCAGCGGTAAACATTTGCGTAACGGCCGAAATTATCAGCAACCTTTCTCTGAATACGCACTAAATCTGGAGAAAAGGCATCTTCCGTCTCTATCATAACGTTATAGGCCGCACTTTCCATAGAAAGCCTTCGGTAGGCCGCTTCTAAAGGAATGAATACCCAGAACTGATCCAGCTCCTGATAACCAGAAGAAACGATTGCGGCAACCTTAAAAGCCGTAAGCTTTGGAATAATTTTATCACCGACAGAACGGGTAGTTATAATGCGGAAGGTATCTCCCTCGTGAAGTTCAAGATCTTCTGCCAGCTTTTTACCTATAACCGCAGAAGGATTTTTTTCTTCAAGATTCTGCAAGGCAAAGTCCTCTATTTTTCCTTCGTATACTTCAAAAAGCTTATTAAAGGATTCATTGCGTTCAAAGATATCATTCTGGACAGCACGGATTTCTATACCGACACGGCCATCTTTTCCAGCCGCAAGCGCCGATATATCAACCTGAGGGTAAACATTTTTAACACCCTTTACCCTGGAATTTTCTTCAGCATATTTAGTAAAATCCTCAGCCGTTTTTACCTTAAGACCGGGAGCAACAAAGGCCTGGATATCACTGGAAGACAGCCCGATAATTCTTTCCGTCATCCCTTCAATCATACCGTTTGTAACAGAGATTACGACAATCAGAGGAACAATACTGAGGCCGATACAAAGCATTGCGCCAAAAAGACTTTTTCGGGCAACAGACTTCTTTTCTGCCTTTGGGAAAATGAGGCTCTTTGCAAATGCCAGCGAATAAGAAAGGTTCATTTCAGTCTTCCCTCTACAATGCGGAGTTTTTTGTCACCCTTTTCTGCAAGCTTCATATCATGAGTTACAAGAATCAGCGTCTTTTTATATTTATCAGAAAGAGAGAATAAGAGGTCTCCGATTTTATCTGCATTTGCCGGGTCAAGATTTCCTGTAGGCTCATCGGCAAGAATAAGAGTCGGATCATTGATAAGGGCACGGGCCGCGGCCACTCTCTGTCTCTCACCCCCGGAAAGCTGTGAAGGAAGATGATTTTTCCGCTCCGAAACGCCTACATCATTAAGGATGGCTTCTGCACGCTCTATTGCTTCCTTTTTTGATATTCCGGAAATAAGGGCCGGCATATAAACATTTTCCAGGGCTGTAAAATCTTTAAGAAGATAATGGAACTGAAAGATAAAGCCTATGAACTTTGAACGGTATTCCGCCATTTTTGCTTCGCTGAGCTTTGTTACTTCCCAGCTGCCGGCGGTAACTGTGCCGGACGTTGCGGAATCTATACCTCCGATTATATTCAAAAGAGTGCTTTTTCCGCTTCCGCTTTCGCCGACTACAACAATCTTACTTCCTTCTTCTACGGAAAGATTAAGATTTTTAAGGACTGTCAGTTCTTCACTGTCGCTTATATATTTTTTTTCAAGATTCTTGATTGTCAGAATGTTACTCATTATGAAGGACCTCCGAAACACTCATATTAAGGACATTGCGGCTGGCTGCCCAGGAAGCGGCAAGCGGTGCAATAATTCCAAAAAGGGTAATTGCCACAGTTTCCATAGGAAAGATTCGCGCTGGAATTGAGGCATAAACATTATATGAAGAATTTTCCTGTACAAAGGCAAGATTTTCTTTGTCGGTTAATGCGGTAAAGGCATACTGGACCATATACATAAGCTTTGCGGCCGCTGTGAAAACAAGGTCTGTATTCATACTGATAATAATACCAAGAAGAAGGCCTGTAAGGGCTCCCACCATTCCGGTAATAAAACCCCGCATTATAAAAATTGCTTTTATTTCATGCTTTTTTGCACCAAGAGCCGCAAAAACCGCAATTTCAGTCCGCCGCTCAAAAACAAGGCGCCGCATTCCGTTATAAATATTTATAGCAACAACGACAAAGATAAGGGCAACCAGGAGAAGAAGAATATTCTTTTCGATTCTTAAAGCCCCGAAGAAGGTTCTGTTGTAAGAACGCCAGGAAGAAACCTGAGGAAAGTCAGAAGCCTGAGTGTCCGATACGGCCTGCGACAGGGCCTCCGACAAGGCAGCAACAATCTTCAAGTCATCATCGTATTTATGTAGTTTAATTCCCCAGATTTTCTTTGCGGAGTCACCAAAATATTTCTCTGCTGAATCAATGCCGACAAAGGCGCAGGAATTATTAATTTCATTATAACCTGTAGTAAAGATTCCCGTTACGGTAAAAAGCCTGTCCGTTGAAAAGAGCTCAACATCACTGCCGCCACTCATTACCAGAAGATTTACTGTGCTTCCTACCCTTACCCCAAGATTACGGGCAAGTGAACTTCCAAGCACAATTGAATCTTCTTCTGAAAGATCAAAATAACCGGAAATCATTTTCAGCTGATTATGAAAGCCCTGGTCCCTTTCATAAACATCATCGTCCAAAGCCCTTATGCTGACGGCCATTGCCCCGCCCTTATTTCCTGTCATAAGTGCCTGAGCCTCTACAAAAGGAATACAGGCTGAAATCTTTTTATTTGAATTACAGAAGTCCAGCAGCTCACCTTCTTTTTCTGCCGGCAGTTCCAGGACCCTTACATGATAAGAAGACACTTCGAGGATTGCATCAATAAAGCTCATCTGAAAACCATTCATTACGGCCATAACGACGGTAAGAGTCATTACTCCGAAACAGATGCCCAGAGTTGCGAGGACTGAGGTTACAGCGGAACGGCCTTTGCGGTCTACTCTCGCAAAACGCCTTGAAACCTCGGCTATCCATTTAATACTCATAATTTTTTTCCCTCATAACTTTATTGCCGGTATAATAAACTTCTTTAACACGCGCATTGTTTTCATAATAGGTCTTTACAGAAAAACCATCATCAAAGAATACCTGGCTTGTGTAAGTTCCCTTCTGGTCGGAATATTTGTTACGCAATTTCAGGATTCCATTTTCCGAATACTGCAAATCCGGAGGAATTCCTTCTGCGTTATACTCATAAACATATTTCTTTGAAATTTCTTCTGACAGCTTTTTATAATCCGGCAGGTAAATATATTCTGAAGTTTCATCTGACAGGATTTTCCCTTCATCATTATAACTGCACTGACGCTTAAAGGTTAAATATTTTTTTTCTTCATACAAGATATAAGTATTAACAGATTCGACTGTATTTTTGTCATTGTATTTGATTATTTCTAACTTATCGTTTTCTCTTATTTCTTTTGACAGGACTCTGTTTGTATCGCCGTCATAATTAAAGCTTTCCTTCTTTTCAACAAAGGCCTTCTGTACATTGCTGATATTCCATTTTTCACGGCTGGAAAGACGCATTCTCTCATCATAAAAATTTCTGATAAGCCTGTTAGAAGAAGAATTGATTACAGCTGTTTTGCCATTGCTCTTCTGCCTCATTAAAACTTCATTATCAAACTGATAGAACTCTAACTGAGAATCTTTACCGGTATAGCTTTTGCCTTCGTTATTCTGAAGGAAAAAGTTTTCGATGGCATCTGCGGCCGGTGTAGAAGGCTTTTTTTCTTCCTCTTCTTTAGGTTTGCCCTCTTCAGCGTCTTTCTCGTCTGCGTTTTCTTCTTCCTGATTTTCCTGAGGGGGCTCTTCTGTCAGAACTTCATTATAGTCCTCAAGCTCTTTTTCCATTTCTCTGAGTTCTTCGGCAATGCGTTCTTCTTCAATTTTTATTAAAAGGTCTTCTACCCACTCCCCTGTATCTTCTGAAGGACTGTAAAAACCAGAGCCCTGTATTATGCCATAAGAATCCGGGAAATACATTTCAACGAAAAGATATTGCTTTCCGTCTTTTATCATACTTCGGCCGAGAAGCTTTTTAAGGGGACTGTCTTCTTCTGATTTAATTATCTGGGCGGCATTTTCAAAAAGACTTTCGTTTTCATTATCATTTTCTGCATAAAGCAAGGCCGGCAGCATTAAAAGAGAAAACACAAATATTTTGAAAATCCGCTTTTCCTTCAATTTCTAGATTCCAAGAAAGTCGTTGATATAAGAGTCCGCATTAAACGGCTTTATATCTTTATAATTTTCACCGGTGCATACAAAGGCAACCGGAATACCCAGTTCACGGCCGATAGAAACAGCCACGCCGCCTTTTGCGGTTGAATCATATTTTGTCATGATTAAAGCATCTATTTTTACGGCTTCATTAAAAACTTCAGCCTGACGCAGAGCATTCTGTCCTGTTGTTGCATCTATTACAAGAATCTTTTTATAACAGCCCTCGTCTGCTTTTGAGGCACAGGTGCGGTCAATTTTCTGAAGCTCGCGCACAAGATTTTCCTTGTTATGAAGACGGCCCGCTGTATCCGCTATTACAAGGCCGGGTCCCTTTGCTTTAAGGGCATCGGCCGCATCAAAGACAACTGCCGATGGATCAGAACCATGCTGATGACTTACAACACGTACACCGAGTCTTTCTCCATGAAGAGCCAGCTGTTCAATGGCGGCGGCACGGAAAGTATCTGCACTTGCAAGAACTACATTATCAATTTTACATCCTAAGTTTCCTTCCTTGAAGGCACCGGCGAGCTTTGCGGCAGAAGTGGTCTTTCCTACTCCATTTACCCCCAGCATCATCCAGACATTAATGCGGTCTTTATCCGGCACAAGAGAAACTTCCTTTACATCCCGCAAAAGAAGTTCCTTTAACTTTGCGGTAATATCATTCTGTTCACGGATTTTTTCCTTTGAACAGATTGTTTCCAGTTCCTCTACAATCTGAAAGGCAGTCTTTGCGCCTATATCCCCTTCGACAAGTCCGTCTGTAAGATCGTCAAAGAAATCATCATTGATTGAAGAACCTTTTGAAAAAAGAGATTTTAATTTATCACTGAAGGACATTTTCATCTGAATCAACTCCTGTATCTGATGTATTTGTCGTATTAGTCGTATCTGTTGTATTTTCTGGATCGGTTGGATTAACAGTATCCGGATTTTCTACATTATATATGATTAACTGATCTTTTTTACCCTGACGCGCATTTTGAGGAAGCACAGAATTCGCCGCAATCAGATAGCGCACAAGTTCAATTCCCCACAATACACCCAGGCCTATGGAAATTACTTCGCAGGTAGCTGAGGCGACCTGCCAGTTCTTTGCGGTTTCATAATCAACAAGTTTATTTTTATATAAGCCCAGATAATTCTGATAATTTCCGTAGGTATAAAAGGCGGGAATCAGCGAAGACATAAAAAGTGTATAAGTTCCGTACATCCATTTTCGTCTTGTATCGATGTAAGACATACGGTCCATAGGCTTTGGTTTTATTGTTACAAAGTTTGAATCATAAGTAAGTTTCTCAGGAACATAGAAGAAAGAAGTCTCTCCTGATTCGGTAACAAATTCACCGAGCAGACTTTTTCCGTTTATCGCAATCTGAGTTTTATCAGCCTCTTCTCCATTTACATAAATCTTTCCATCCAGATTATTTCTTAGGCCCAGTTCTATATAGCCTATTTTCTTTTCCTTAAAATCTATCTGAATATCGTAAATCTGATTTCCTTCAAAATAATAAGTTGTACCGGCTGTCTGATAGCCTTTTGATACAAACTGTATTCTATGAACCCCCGAATCGAGGATTAAAGACTTTTCTTCTGTTTTCTGTAAAACGTCGTCGATATAAATCATTGTATTCTTTTCAGCTTCCGCCGGATTGATATTTACAATCAGTTTCACCGGTAAGGCATTGGCGATTTTTGGAAGCAGTTGACGGGCGATACTTGAAGTAATCAGGTCTATATCATCCATGGTTCCGATTTCAAGAGCCGAGCCTAAAAGCTTTGAACCAGGATAATTATATAAGTCTACAGAAACGGAAAGATAATTCCCGTAATAACTGATATTTCCGGTCAGCAGGGCATTAATTCCCGCATTCACTACTGATTTTTCGTAAAGAGACGTTGTGTATTCCATTGCGGCAATTTCTTCTGACGGAGTAAAAAGGCCATCGTTATCTCTGTAAAAGCTTACCTGTTCTCCTGTAAAAAGTTCTTTACTGCCGGTAAAAATTTTCTTGAAAAGTTTTTTTATTAATTCGGTTTCCGACTGTTTTTTGAAATTGTCATCTGCGTCTTCCGGTGATAAAAGGGCCATCATGGCCTGAGTTTCACTTTCCTTCTTTTTGCTGCTATCCAGATTGGTTTTAAGTTTCTTTTCAAGCTCAGCAATCTTTTTTTCTGAAGCCTTGATTTCTGATTTCATTTTAAGGTCGCTGTAATTTGAAATTACATAGGCATCGCGTTTTTTGTATTCACTGGAAATCTGAAGATAAAGAGACTGACGTTCTGTACGCAGCTTGTAATTATCCCTTTCAAACTGTTCATCGGGCATTACATTTCTCTGGATTGTAGTACTAAGCTTACTTAGTATTTCTAGCGGAACAATTTCTGCCATATTTGTTACAATCGTATCTTTTGACTGTACTGTCTGATACTTAAGTTTTGTTCCACCGATTACCCATTTAGCATCTTCAGCAAAAAAGGGAAATGTAATGAGGAAAAGAATAATTACGGAAAACCATCTGTGATGGACTTTTTTACTCGTCGTCATCATCTCCAGAGCCGTCCATAGGAAGGCCTTTCCATTTTGCTACAAGGTATGCATTCATGAATTCATCAAGATCGCCGTCCATTACAGCCTGAATATTTCCGACAGAATAGCGGGTACGGTGATCCTTTACCATTGTGTAAGGACAGAATACATAAGAGCGGATCTGGCTTCCAAAAGAAATATCCTTTTTTTCTGCCATGAACTTTGAGTTTTCTTTTTCCTTCTGCTCGCGGTAGTATTCGTAAAGACGTGCTTTAAGCATGTTCATACAAGTCT
>JAEEGL013930355.1_pt1 | contig 10007 bp, 8 predicted proteins | sample 9134231 | NCBI WGS metagenome assembly JAEEGL01 (sample SAMN16246548, study PRJNA631951) | gut metagenome | biome: gut microbiome; feature: rumen; material: fiber-attached | host: Bos | place: Iran: Karaj | collected 2018-10 | reverse complement strand
TCGGCCACAGGGCGAAAACTTCACTGGGTTTGCTGCGTCCGCCGAAGAAACAGCCCTGCGCAGGACCGTTCAGGTTGCTGACGGGAGCGATTTCAGGCGTCAGCTTGAGCGCCTCTTCCTTGGTCTCGGTCATGATCGCGTAGCGAAGGACAACTTCATTCAGTTCTTCGTTCATCTTTGCTGCCAGGGGACCATGCAAAGAGTTCAGCCCAAGATAGTCGATATGAGTGCGGATCGCCTTGAGCTGCTTCATCGCCATACGCTTGTCGAGGATATGCGCGGCCAGCTTTGCTTTTTCAAGCGCGTCGGGCCAGCTGTAAGGCAGATAAGCAACGTTACGATAACCTTCGAGGTAGCCGACGCACAATTTTAACGTGTCGGGGCGCTTATGGCCGGTGACACCTTTCACCAGCACTCGGTCGCGTTCCAGCCCTTCCACAGTGATCTTGCTGAAATCAGCTACGACGTCGGGCGTAATGTATGCAGCGGGATCGTGGATCTCGTACATCAGCTGTTCTTTCACTGACTGCGGTGTGACAAGGCCGCCGGTGTTCTTCGTTTTGGTAAGAATCAGGCTGCCGGGCTCACTCACTTCGGCAATCGGGTAGCCCAGGAACTCGGGGCGAGGTACGTTGCGCCAGTCGTAATCGTAATTGCCGCCGGTGGCCTGAGCGCCGCACTCGCACAGATGGCCGGCAAGAATGCCAGTTGCCTTGGCGTCCCAGTCATCCATGCTCCAGCCAAATTCGTAGATCAAAGGTGCCTCAAACATTGCTGTGTCGGTCGAACGGCCGACGATGATGATATCGGCGCCGCCCTGAAGGCATTCCAAAATCGGCTCGACACCATAGTATACGTTTGCATTGACCATCTTGGGTAGGATGCGGTCGATGCTCTCGCCGGTGTCCATGTGCGCCATCGTCACACCCTGTGCTCTCAGGTTGGCGATGATGTCTTTAACGTCGTCTCCCAGCACATAGCCGACTTTCATGTTCAGTCCGCTGTCCTTAATGGCCTTTTTAGCCATCTCGACGCACTTTTTCACATTCATGCCGCCGGCGTTCGTGATGAGCTTGGTCCCTTTTTCCTTCAGATCAGGCAGCATTGCTTTCAGCGCCGTGATAAAGTCGCTTGCGTAGCCTTTGTCGGGATTGCGCTCCTGCTGGCGGCGCATGATCGAAAGCGTCAGCTCAGCCAGATAGTCGCAGGCCATGTAATCGACACGATCTTGCTTTGCCATTACAACGGGCGCGTCGTTCAGATCTCCCCAAAAACCCTGTCCGCCACCAATGCGAATCGTTTTCATTTCATAAACGCTCCTTGTCCTGAATAAGGTAGGATGTATATTCCTACTTTAAAAATCTGTCGATACATTTACTCTCCGTCTTTTAACAGCATATCGAGGGCCTGTTCCACAAGCTCCTCACGGTATTGAAATTCTGATTCCTTGGAAAGGGTAGGATCGCCCAAGGCGTGCAATACACTGTTACCTTGCAACACTCTGTTTGTTCCCATCCCCTTGGAAATATTCGTCAAATTACAAATATGTACTATTGGAATACCGGCTCTTTCTATTTCCTTTGTCATCACTGCACCGCAGCGTGTAGATGTTCCTCAGGTACTGGTAAGAAGTACAGCGTCCACACCCTCATCTTTAAGCATCTGAGCGATACCTTGACCAAACTTTTTGCCGTTTTCCAGTGTGGTCATTACGCCTGCTGTGGTATAGAAAGTATCTGAGAGTTTCCCAATAACGCCTTTGTGTTCCAGATCTCTCAGTGCGTCTACCGGAACCAGTCTGTTAGGATCCTGAAGGACGAAGGCATTGTTGTATCCCTGATGTTTGACCTCGTAGTCTGCTGGATCAAGAGTTTCCATGCCTGCTATGGAATAATGGGCAAACTTCACAGAGTTTGCCGGAACCATCCTATCCGGATTCCCTTTTGGAACTAGTCCGCCGTCTGTTACAAGTGCCAGCTTGGCTTGGCTGAGTGGTTTGGCCAATTTTGAAGCAGGCAACCTTTCCACACGTGGCATAGGAACCTCAGTGATAATCTCTCTGCCATAGAATTTGTCTAACGCCATGTCGACAGCACGCTTGGCACCTGGGATGTCATAGCGAATCTTCTGTATGGGACCAGTCCCGAGAAAATCTACTCCCGGAATGCCCGGTCTCACTTCATTAACCAGCTTCATTGCCATGTCATGAATACTTTTGGCAGCTTTACCCATTTGTCTTGCATTGTTGTCTGTGGGAACGATATAGCAAAGACCACTGTACAGTTCGGTACCGGGATTTTCTTCGAAAAGTCCTGTGACTGCGGGAATCTTCAGCTTCTTATGAACAGCGGCTGTAACCGCGCCGCAGGCCATTCCGTACCTTCCGGCATTAAATCCGGGACCAGCGATGAACAGGTCTGGCTCGAACTTCTTAACTGCCTCAAGGACTTCCGCCGTAACGCATTCAAGATTTTCAGAGATGTGATTGTCCCCGCAAATCACGGTGCCGACTATGTCTCCTTCATCCTTGAACAGATTGCGGAATGCGACTCCTGGTCCAACAGGGCCATCTTTGACAACAATCCCCATATCTGCGGTATCTTCGCCGCCAAACTGCCCAAAGAACTGGTTTATATAATGGACAATCCTTAATCTATCCTTCATAAACAGGCATCCTCCATCCTTTAGTCTTGAGATTGAGGTCTTCAGTCATATAGTTGGCCCCCTGTTTTGAGTTTCCTCCGGCTAGATTCACGTTTGTGGTTATCGTGAAGGGACCGTGGAGATCGAAGGCGGCAAGGGCAGGGATATCCTCTACGCCGATCAGCCTGTCCATATGGGGATAAGTCATGGTTTTAACATCACCTGTATGTACTACTGCGTCCACTCTGGGATCAGAGATGATCAGCAGGTCTCCTGGTTTCTCACTGGATACACGGGACATAACAGTGACGGCTTTCATGCCCATGTCCTCAGACCAGATGTGTATCATTTGCTGTTCCAGCTGGCAATGTCCCATACCGCATTGAGTGTTGAGGGTAATGTCCGCTTTAAGATAGTCTCTAGCAAACTCCACAGCCATCATGGAAGAAACGTTCTTTGCCGCATTCTCGGTTTTTCCGCAAGTCATGACCATTCCGACAAATTCCAGGTCTTTCCCATGTCTAGACATTAACTCTTTTATGATAGGTTCTTCCTGGAAATAATACTGTGTGGAGACGTTCATATATCTGTAAATGAATGCTCCGTCAAGAAGCTCATTGGGGTGAAGCACAAAAGGAAGTGTTCCTATACCGCTCTGACCGTAGATAAAAAATTGCTGTACATCGAAACCTGCCCATTGTGATGTGATATAAGCCACTTTAGGAAGCTTCATTGCAGGATTTACAGGAGAAAGTTCATATACCGCAACTTCGTCCGGTTCTCGGCCTATGCCCAGTTTCGCCAGCCATACGGAGATCTTCAGTGCCGCTAGCTTCTGGGCCTGGGCATAAGAATCTGCAGAGATTCCCTTCTTGGGACGTACATCCAATATGATGTGAACATGCCTCGATAAGAAAGCGATGTCGGCAATGGGGCCGCTCATATCAAGCAGCCCCTTGAAATTGGCCTTGAGCGGATAAAGTTCGCTTACAAGTACTCCCCTAAGGGCAACGGTACGTCCATCACCTGCGGGTTTTAATTTGCCGAGGAATCCGGGGTATGTGGCATCAGGATCATCTGCTTTGACGCGTGGTTGTGTGCAGTCGGTAAGTCCGAGAATTCTTACCTTATCACCAGGACTTACGATGTAAAACTCTGCAGTCTCAAAGGGTGAAAGATCTACCTGAGCCATCATTTCTTCCTTGTTGATGAAAAGATGACTGCCGATAAGTTCGGTTTTTTCTGCAAACGACACGTCACTGATGTCGATATAATCAACTTCCAATCTTTTTGCCATGTTATACCCCGTCTTTTCTTAGATAACGCCGCAGATAAGACCAACAATGGTCATTACGATGCTGACGCCATATGCGTAAGGAATGCCCCTCTTCTGGAAATCGCCGAAGCTGATGCCAACCATTTCAGGCAGCATGTACGAGGTTGCGTTGAGACCGCTGAACGGGAAGCCTACGGTCATCTGTCCCATAAGAGAAGCTCTTCCGATAATGAGAGGACTCGCGCCCAAGGAACTAGCTGCAGTTGCCAGAGTCGGAACGATGCTGTAGTAGTAAGCATCCGGGGTGAAGAGGAAGCTGAAGGGGAAGGACAGGATGCCAACGATAATGGAGAAGTATCTGCCAAGGGACGCAGGAATAATATTCACAAGCGCTTTAGCCATTGCATCTAAGAGACCACAGCCTGCGAGGACGCCGGTGAATACCGCCGTAGCGAAAGAAACGACAGTCAGATTGAAGGCGATGGGAGCGTACTTGGCAATCACCTTGTCTTGGGCAGCCTTATCCTTTCTGTTGATAAGAAAAGCAAGCACCAGAGAGACCAGCATAGTAGGAGCTGCAGGAAGAATGCCCTTAACCAGGCAGAACATAGCGGCCACAATCAGAATCCAGTTAAGGTAGAGCATGAATCCCAATTCTTTCTTTTCTTCGTTCTTTTCTTCTGCGATCTGAACGTCAAAGCTCTGGCCGGTAGCTTCCAACCTCTTTTTTTCCAAGCGTCCGAAATAGATGGCCAGTCCGCAGGTGCAGATGATTCCGGCGATCATCGGGGCAATCATTGGCGTGAACACCTGCGAGGCATCAGCTTGGAACACTGTCATGACGCGCATGGTAGGACCGCCCCAGGGGACGATGTTCATAATTCCGGCAGTAATGCCGCAGAGGATGATAAGGTACATAGGATCAAGCTTCAATCTCTTGAAGATGGGGAGCATGGAACCTACGGTCAGGATAAACGTAGTACTTCCTGCACCGTCAAGGTGTCCTACCATGGAAATAATAACGACTGCGATCATGATTTTGGCGGGGTTATTTCTGGCAAAACGGAGAGCTCCGCTCACGATTGGGTCGAAGGTACCTGTCTCAATAAGGAAGTTGAAGAATACAATCGCATAGCAGAACATTGCCGCTGTAGGCGCGATCTTCTGAATTCCGCCAACAACAAACTTACCGTACTCAGGCATCCTGCCGCAAACAAGACAGGCAATAGTGGGGACTGCAACCAGTGCGATAAGCGGAGATGCTTTTTTGGTGAGAATCAGGATCAAGACAAGAAATACCGTGACGTAACCGATAGTTGCTAACATGATTTATCAACCTTTCTTTGGATTAGATTAGGACTACAGTGCTTTATTCACACAACAATTACGAATGCATATGATACTGTTATTATTAATTAAGCTCGCGCAGGATAGCTTCAAGCAATGTATAAGCTTCGCCTAGTGTCTTGATTTCCATGCGCTCCTTGGGTGAATGAACGTCATAATTATGAACGCCTATGTTCACGGCTTCGAGCTTGCGTCCACGTTCTTGCATTTTCTTGATGAACACTCCTGGCTCGACAGCTGCATGGAAAATGACGAGAGGAGGCCGGCTACCGCGTACTTTCTCCCAGATGTCCTGAATCTTTTCGTTCAACGATGAGTTGGGATCAAACTGCCAGGCGGCAACGCGGTTTTCAAAACTGCACTTGGCGCCACACAGCTTTGCAATCTCGGAAATTCGGCGTGTAACTTGGTCCATCTGATATTCGCTGTTTGAACGGGAGTATGGCGTCAGTACAACTGCGTCTGCCGTCTCGCGCAATGTTCCCAAGTTCGTCGAACTCTTCACATGCTCACGCTCAGCATCAAGGTAGTTCAGGGCACCCGAGGGCAGAAGATCGATCAGAGATACCAGAGTCTCAAACGTTTCTGTGCTGAAGCACTCTGCGGGGATTTTACAAGGAACAGCTTCAAGCTTCAGACCAGGATCGACGGGGACAAACTCAAAGCGAAGTTCTTCATTCAGTTCGCGAATCCTCTCTGTAAATCGCTCTGACTCTACCTCATCGATCACAACTGTAACCTCAGACCATGCAGCGATCACGTTACCCTTGTCTCCTCCGGCAACGGCTGCTGCGGTAAGACCAGGGAACTTTGTTTTCAGTTCCCCCAGCACTTCGCCCAGCAGGCGAATCGCACAAGCGCGTCCAAAGATGATCTGTGTTCCACTGTGCCCACCTTTCAGTCCTGAGACGGTGATCTTAAACGCCTTTTTCCCAGCCGCTTGGACAGGAACGGACTTCTTCGCAAACTTAACCGTGCTTTCGCACCCACCAGCACCGGAGACAAGCACGCTGGTATTCTGCGAATAATCGAGTCCAATCAGATAATCGCCATCAAGCAGAGCACCATCGAGATTCCTCGCGCCGATCATGCCGACTTCCTCGGCAGTGGTAATCACAGCCTGCATCGCCGGATGCGGAATCTTGTCGTTTTCAAACAGCGCCAGAATCAGCGACACCGCGTTTGCATCATCAGCGCCCAGCGACGTCCCGTTTGCGTGTACGTAATCACCATCGCGGATCAACTCGATCGGATCATTCTCGAAATCATGAACGACGCCTGGCTCGGCAACACAGACCATGTCCATATGTCCCTGAAGAATAATCTTTTTTCTGTCTTCATACCCCGGAGATGCTGGCTTGTTCATGATCACGTTCCAGTGTTTGTCCTGAACGTACTGGATACCATGATCCTCAGCAAATTTCACAAGGTAGTTGCTGATCTTTTCCTCGTGAAAACTGTTCCGGGGAATTTTCGCGATCTCTTCAAAGTAGTGATACACACGCTCGGGCTTAAAACCATCAAATACTCCCAATACACATCGCTCCTTTCATAACTTGTTGGAATATTGTCGGATACTTACAACGATGCACTACAAGGTTGCACTACAACGATAAACCTAGTATAATTTTAGCGTACTGATTTGTCAATACCCTTCAAAAAATCCTTAACGTATGTATATTTAGATATAATGATGCTGTAACATGTAGTATAATGTTGACACGTTCTTAAAAACTAATACCGAGACTAGCATTATGGAAGGAACGATCTACAGATGGTCACAATCGAAGAGCTTGCGAGAGAAACAGGTTTTTCTCCTACCACAGTTTCTATCGTTCTGCGGGGAAAAGCCAAAGACCGCCAAATTTCTGCCGCAACGGCAGAAAAGATACTTACTACCGCTAGCCGAAGGGGCTATCGCCCAAATATAGCCGCGCGGAGTCTGCGCGAAGGAGAAGGCGCCCGGCAGCTTCAGCTTGCCGTATTCTGGGCACAGGATTTCCGCGCAGGGATGCTGATGCGTTTTTTGGAAGGGCTTCGACGCCGGCTGAAAGAGACGGCACGTGATATTCGCCTTGTCGTTTTTCCGTATGATAACGATGCCTTGGCTTTATGTCGGCCGCTCATATCTGCCAGTGACTGCCATGCAGCAATTGTCTGCAATGCATCAAAAACGGATATGGAGTTTCTTGAAAGCCGAGTTCTTTCCCTGCCGATTGTGCTGTATAACCGTTATAGTACTCGTTATTGCAGTGTTAATGTGGATGACGCAGATATGGGAACGCTGGCGGCACGTGCATTGGTCTCTAATGACAGCCGTCGTTTGGCAATATTAACGAATCCGCCTGTCTTCGAGGGGATGAATATACGAGCACGTGCTTTTATCGAAACAGCGCATCAAGCAGAAGCAGAGACGTTGCCAGCGTTTTTCTGCGATAGTTCAGTTCGCGGTGGTTACAATGCAGTAAAAGAAATGCTACGCACATTATCTCCGTTTCCGGATGGCATTTTCTGTGCCAGTTCAGCAATCGGACTCGGGGCATTGCACGCACTTTTTGAAGCTGGAGTCAGCGTTCCTCAACAATGCCGAATCGTTTCTGTCGGCAATGGTAACGAAGAAGCAGATGAGTTTTCTTTTCCTCCGCAGTCGGTGGTACGGCTTCCGATGGAGGAAATGGCAGGAGATTGCCTTGACCTTGTTCTTGACGTCGTTGCAGGCAAGACATACCCGCCTGCTTCGCGGCTACAACCTCTGAAATACGTTCAGCGTGGTAGTTGCGGTAAGATTCTTGAACAGTTCTGATCCTACCTTCTATTCATAATTCGATCATTGATTGGCTTCTAAACTAGAACAGCAAAAGCGAGCGGTCACATGAAACTGAATCATGTGACTGCTCGCTTTTGTATGTTTGCAAAGAACTGCTTTTGTGCAATGTTAAACCAATGTTTCCCTTATTACAGCTACTCAAAGATAGATGATTCATTGATTTCATGTCGATTGTAGAATAATGGCCGAACGTCACCCGTGAAAAGAAAGAGTATTATTCACCTTGATTAGTATATTCTCAGTGAAATCATCTTCTGGTCCAACGTAGTTTGAGATAACCTTGTCAAATTGGGCAAGAAGGCCGTCTTTATTCTTTGGAAGCAATGACATCACCGTATAACGCTTTAGTAGCGTTGAATCCACATATAAACATTCACTGCTCAAACTAAGCTGCTCGATCATCTTCCGTTCCTCAAGGGCAATCTCATAATACCCCATAGGCTCGAATTCTCCTTGTAGAACCTTACCCCACAGAGGCGTGCTGTTCCATATCGTAAGAGCCAGTGCCCATACGCATTGGGGATGAAGTCTGCTAAGAACTTCAGCAGTCTTGGTTAGATGCTCATGACTGAGCTTTTTTCCACCTAGCCCTGGGATTATGGTCAGATGATATGCTATACCGAGTTTGTCCAATTTTAAACAGGCGGATTGAATTTCCTCCACGGTTTCACCCTTACAGTGAAACTTCAATACCTGATTGGAACCGCTCTCAAGACCTATATGTAGGGTATTGAGTCCGGCATCTCTAAATATCTTAAGCTCCGCCTCGTTTTTCCTGAGCACGTCTTCTGCCCGAGCATACATGGAATATTGGTTAATTCCTGGGAGGTAATGCTTTGCTAAAGTGAAAGCACTCATCAGATAGTCTGAAGGAAAAGTCAGGGGATTGCAACCACCTAGATGGAGCCGATTATGCCCTTGAGCCAGCATAGAAAGGTAATAGAGACGTTCTCTTAATTTGTCCAAAGGTTCAATATGGAACATATCGTTTGAAAAATCGCAGAAATCGCATTTCCCCCAGCTACAGCCCTGCCCTAGTTCGATAAGGAGGCTGTTCTTTTCTTGAGGAGGCCTGTACAGTTCCGCTCCACTGTAGATTTTTTTGTAAAGATCACTCTTGTTCATTTTCATCCCTTCTCATTGTGCCATTGTTAAGGTGTTCTCTGGTTTGTTTGTATTATACTTTAACAGTTCAGTGAAAAGCAATTATCGCGAAAGGAGCCAGAACACCCCGCCGTATGAAGTCGACTTTCTTTTCCAGCGCGAGAACGACATATTCCCGGTCGAAGTCAAAGCCGAGACAAATACGAAGAGCAGGAGCCTGAAAAAGTACAAGGAGCTTTATCTGGACACCGTAAAACTGCGCATACGGTTCTCCCTGGATAATCTGAAACTTGACGGCGCCCTGCTGCTGATCCAGCCCGGTATCATGACCGACGCCGCGGGTCTGGCAGTTGGCGTTGCCGTTGCCGTATATCTGCTCCAGAAGGTTTTGCGATAAAAAGACTTGCATAGCTAAAGAGGCTGTCTCAAAACTAAAATTTAGGCATATTCAAATAGCAAAACGCCAGCTATGACCATGTGTTCATGAGGAAATAGCTGGCGTTCATTCGTATTTGTAAGATATTCAGAGTCGATCTGAGGAATTGTTGGGTGAGCTGTTTGGAAGCCACACTAGTCAAAGGACTCTTTTGCGTGAGAATTTATAAATATGTGCAAGAGTTGCCAATATTACAGTATAAAAATGTGAAAACCGCTTGCGAAGTTCAACATCCCCAATTATAATCGGGCTGGATAAGTGACACAGGGAAACACGCGCACAAAGGAGGCTGTTTTGATGAAGCGGCTCATTATGAAGAAACTGCAGGAGTGGAAAAACTCGCCCTTTCGCAAGCCCCTGATCCTCAAAGGCGT